>Ga0164242_10000108_pt1 | contig 97192 bp, 90 predicted proteins | sample OricomgcompostMG_FD_108783 | JGI IMG/M metagenome (GOLD analysis project Ga0164242, IMG submission 108783) | Miracle-Growth compost microbial communities from Emeryville, California, USA - Original compost - Miracle growth compost (MG) ...
AATTTTTAAAAATTCTTCCCCGCCGCAACGGGCGGAAGGAACTCCCGGACAAAAGACGGCCCCTTGTCAGTCCTGTCTTTCGCAAGAAATCCGTAATTTGTCCTCCTGGAAAAACAGCCATCCGATATTCTTTAGACAAGCATGCCTCATCAAGACTATATCCTGGGAGCGGACATCGGTACCTCGAGCAGTAAGGCCCTGGCTTTCTCAATGAAAGGAGAAATTCTTGCCCAGCACCAGATCCGTTACGGGACCGCACACCCCAAACCTTCTTTTGCAGAACAAGATCCCGACAAAATCTTTCAGGCACTCACCACTTCCATTAGAACCGTGGTGCAGCAATTGAAACGTCAACCCCTGTGCGTGAGTCTCAGTGCGGCGATGCACAGCCTGATGGCCGTGAATCGCAAAGGGGAAGCCTCCAGCCCCCTGATCATCTGGTCAGACGGGCGGAGCCAGACCCAGGCCGATGCGCTGCTTGCCTCGAAGCAGGCGTGGGATATCTACCGGCATACTGGTACACCGGTGCATCCCATGTCTCCCCTCTGCAAGCTTCTTTGGTGGAAGGATAATCCCCATTATTCCGCCGGCAGGGTCTCGCGGTTTTTGGGCGTGAAGGACTACATGCTTTCCAAACTTTTCCGGGCCTACCTGATCGACTATTCGCTGGCCTCTGCCACCGGCCTTTTCGATCATGAAACCCTCGGCTGGTATGCGCCGGCGCTCGACCGGGCAGGGATCACGGCTGCGCAGCTTCCCGAGCCGGTAAGCCCCTTGCAGGTGCTGAGCGGTTTAAAGGGCGAACACGCCCGGCAAATGGGCCTGCACCCGGATATTCCTTTTGTCATCGGCGCCAGCGACGGCTGTCTGGCCAACCTGGGCACGGGGGTCACGGCCCGCGGAGAACTCGCGGCCACCATCGGCACCAGCGGAGCCGTCCGGCTGTTCAACGACCGGCCGATCAATGACCGGAAGCAACGCCTGTTCAATTATCTGTTGTTGCAAAAGGAGTTCATCACGGGCGGCGCCATTAACAACGGCGGGGTGTTGCTGGATTGGTTTCAGACCCATTTCATGCCGCGGTCGGACGCCAAAGAAAAAAGCTACGGAGATTTCCTGCGGCTGGCCATGAAGGCCGAAGTAGGTAGCCGCGGTTTACTCTTCCTGCCTTACCTGCATGGAGAACGGGCTCCTATGTGGGATGCGCGGGCGCGGGGAGCCTTCCTGGGAATACACGGCGAACATAAGCGCATGCATTTTATGCGGGCCCTACTGGAAGGAATTTGCTTTTCTTTATACGACATCGTGCATTTCATGGAATCACCCCGGACGTCCGTGGACCGGATATATGTAAGCGGCGGCTTTACCCGTTCGGCAGCCTGGGTCCAAATGCTGACCGATATTTTCGATAAAGAAGTCGTCGTCTCGGGCCAGGGGGATGCTTCTTCGGTAGGAGCGGCCTTATTGGGAATGCGGGCATTGAAACGCGTGGATTCCTGGGAAGAAACCGACCGCTATGTCCGGGTCACCCGGACCTTTAAGCCCCGCAAAGATCATACGGAAGTGTACCGGCGGAATTTTGCACTTTTCGCCACCCTGTATGAGACCCTTAAGCCGGCCATGCACCAGATCGCCAGCTGGCAAAAACCCCACTGAAAAAAGGCGGGTTATCCCATCTGGAACAAAGAGGCGTCTTTGGCTTCGAGTACGGAGTGCCCCATCAAAAATTCGTCCACCTTGCGGGCACATTCCCGACCTTCGGAGATCGCCCATACCACCAGGGATTGGCCACGGCGCATGTCGCCCGCTGCAAATACCTTGGAAAGATTGGTCTGAAACTGCTTTTCGGAAGCCTGCACATTTCCCCGTTCGTCTAAGCCCACCCCAAGTTCATCAAGCATGCCTTCATGCTGACCATGCAAAAATCCCATGGCAAGCAGCGTCAGCTCACAAGGGATTTCCCGTTCAGTACCTGCCTTTTCCACGAACTTAGCCGGGCGGCCTTCCCGTGTGGTTTCCCATTCCAGGTCCACCACCTTTAACGCTTTGAGGTTCCCGAGTTCATCTCCGATAAAGGATTTCGTGGCGATCGCCCAGGATCGCTCCGCTCCTTCTTCGTGGGAAGAGGTGGTCTTCAAAACCATCGGATAGGTAGGCCAGGGCATATAAGGGGTCCGTTCCAGGGGTGGCTGCGGAAGCAACTCAAACTGAGTCACCGATTTGGCGCCCTGGCGGTTGGAAGTGCCGACGCAGTCCGATCCGGTATCTCCGCCACCGATCACCACGACGTGTTTTCCTGTCGCCAGGATATCGTCCCCGGCTACTGCCAAACCGGCATTGCGTTTATTTTGCTGTTTGAGAAAGTCCATGGCGAAGTGGATGCCATGCAGGGACCTTCCCGGTACGGCAAGATCTCTCGGGATCGTACTTCCTCCGGCTAACACTACCGCATGATATTCGCGCAACAGATCTCCGACACTGACGTTCTCTCCCACATTGGCATTGCACCGGAATACGACGCCTTCTTCTTCCATCAGTTTGATCCGGCGGTCCACCACCCATTTTTCCAGTTTAAAATCCGGGATTCCATAGCGCAGCAATCCTCCAGGCCGATCATCCCGCTCGAAAACGGTGACTAAATGCCCTGCATAATTCAGTTGCACTGCAGCGGCAAGGCCTGCCGGGCCGGAACCGACCACCGCAATCTTTTTTCCGGTACGCAGGTTCGGTTGATGAGGCTTGACAATGCCTTTCTCAAAAGCGATCTCAATGATATGCTTCTCGATTTCCTCGATCGTCACGGCGGGTTGATTGATCCCTAACACGCATGCGGTCTCACAAGGCGCCGGACATATTCTGCCGGTGAAATCCGGGAAATTATTGGTCGAGGAAAGAATATGATAGGCTTCTTCCCACTGTTTATTATATACGGCATCATTAAACTCCGGAATGACATTCCCCAGAGGGCACCCATGGTGGCAAAACGGAATTCCGCAATTCATACACCGAGCAGCCTGCTGATTCAGCTTTTCGGGCGTATACCGGCGTTCAAATTCCCGATAATGCTTTACCCGCTCTTCAGGCGCTTCCTTTTCCGGCAATTCCCGAGTAAATTCTAGAAATCCTGTGATCTTTCCCATCGCGACGATTATTAAACTGATTTCACATTAGAAGTAACCTCACTGCGTTGCAGCTGCAGCGCTTTTTTGTATTCCTGCGGAAAGACTTTGATAAAATTCTTGAGTTGGTTGTCCCAGTCTTTGAGGATAAAGTCGGCTACAGTACTCCGGGTAAACTGATGATGGTTCCGGATCAACTGCTGCAACTCTTCCGCATCCTCCTGACCGACAGGATCCAGATCCACCATTTCGGTATTGCACCGCGCATGGAAGGATCCTTTAAAATCATAGACGTAAGCAATGCCTCCGCTCATACCCGCCGCAAAGTTGCGTCCGGTTTCGCCCAGAATCACCGCTCTGCCTCCGGTCATGTATTCACATCCATGATCACCCACGCCTTCCACCACCGTCAACGCACCAGAATTCCGGACACAGAATCGTTCCCCGGCACGGCCGCGGATATACGATTCTCCGGAAGTTGCCCCGTAAAACGCCACATTTCCGACAATGATATTTTCCTCGGGACGGAACGTAGCGGCCCGGTCGGGATAGAGGATCAACTTAGCTCCCGAAAGCCCTTTGCCGAAATAGTCGTTGGCCTCCCCTTCCAGTTCCAGGGTCAGACCGTGGGTGGTAAAGGCGCCAAAACTTTGGCCCGCACTTCCCCGGAACCTCACATGGATCGTATCGTCAGGAAGCCCTGCGGACTTATAGCGCTTGGTAATTTCATTAGAAAGGATCGTTCCTGCCGTACGGTCCGTATTTTTTATCGGCAGAGCAATCTGTACCGGCTCCTGGTGCTCTAAGGCCGGGGCAGCTGCCTCCAGCAACTGCCAATCCAATACGCCGGCCAACCCGTGATCCTGTGGTTCGCTCTTGTATAAGGCCTTACCGCTGGCATCGGGGTTCTTATAGAGAATGGGCGATAAATCCAGGTGGTTATATTTCCAGTGGCCAATGTTTTCCCGGACGCGCAAAGAATCCGATTGGCCCACCATTTCGTTGATGGTCCGGAATCCGAGCATCGCCATGATCTCGCGAAGCTCCTGCACCATAAAGGTAATCAGGTTGACGACATATTCCGGTTTTCCGGTAAAGCGCTCCCGCAATACGGGATTCTGGGTGGCTACACCCACAGGGCAGGTATTGAGATGGCATTTGCGCATCATGATACACCCTTCCACGACCAGGGCGGCCGTCGCTACCCCCCATTCTTCGGCACCCAGCAATGTGGCAATCGCCAGATCACGACCGGTTTTCAACTGCCCGTCGGTCTGCACAGTAACCCGGCTGCGCAGCTTATTGCGCACGAGCGTCTGATGGGTTTCGGAGAGCCCCAATTCCCAGGGCAGCCCGGCATGACGAATGGAGCTGACCGGCGAAGCGCCCGTTCCGCCATCCATTCCGGAAATAAGAATCACATCGCTTTTGGCTTTGGCCACGCCGGCGGCGATAGTCCCTACCCCCGCCTTGGAGACCAGCTTGACGCTGATTCTTGCTTTTCGGTTGGCGTTTTTCAGATCATAAATCAATTGGGCCAGATCCTCAATGGAATAAATATCGTGATGGGGCGGCGGAGAGATCAGCCCGACTCCCGGAGTGGCATGCCGCACCCGCGCAATCCATTTATCCACCTTATGGCCGGGAAGCTGACCTCCCTCTCCTGGCTTGGCGCCTTGGGCCATTTTAATCTGAAGTTCGTCCGCTTCGGAAAGATAGCGACTGGTCACTCCAAAACGTGCAGATGCGACCTGCTTAATGGCCGACCGCATGGAGTCCCCACCCGGAAGTTCCTCATACCGAATCTCGTCTTCTCCTCCTTCTCCGGTATTGCTTTTACCTCCCAGGCGGTTCATCGCAATGGCCAGGGTACTGTGCGCTTCGTGCGAGATTGATCCGAAAGACATGGCGCCGGTGGCAAAACGCTTGTAAATCTGTTCCGCCGGCTCCACCTCCTCTATGGGAATTGCCTTGCGCACGGGATTGAACTCAAAGAGGCTACGCAGGGTACTGGCTTTGCTGGCGTTGTCATTGATCAGTCGTGCATATTTCTTGTATATGGAGTAATCGTTCATCCGCGTGGCATACTGAAGCAGATGCACCGTTTGCGGATTAAACAGATGATATTCTCCTTTGCGTTTCCACTGGTAGACGCCTCCTGTAGGCAGGCGCTCCACCGGAATTTCCTTGTCGGGGAAAGCCCGCTTATGCTTGGCCAAAATTTCCCGGGCGATCTCATCGAGTCCCATGCCTTCAATGCGGGAGATGGTACCGGTAAAGTACTTGTCCACCACGGCATGGTTCAGTCCGACGATCTCAAAAATCTGTGCCCCCTGGTAGGATTGCAGCGTGGAAATCCCCATCTTTGAAAACACCTTCAGCAGGCCATAATTGACCGCTTTGATGTAGTTCTTTTTCAGGGTATCGGTGTCCAGCGCCGTATCGAGCTTTCCGGACAGTTTCATGTCCCGGATCGTGGATAAAGCCAGATAAGGGTTGATCGCTGTAGCGCCGTAACCGAGCAGGCAGGCGAAATGATGGACCTCCCAGACATCGCCGGCCTCCACTACGAGGCCCACCGAACCGCGTAGGCCTTTGCGGATCAGGTGATGGTGAACTGCCGCAGTCACCAGCAGCGAAGGAATAGCCGCGTGTTCGGAATCAATGGACCGGTCGGTGAGGATGATGACCTCGAAACCATCGGTAGCCGCATCCACGGCATAGCGGCATACCCGGTCCAAGGCCTTTTGCAGGGATCCCGGTTTGCCGTCGGCCCGGAAATAACATTGCAAAGTCTTGGCCTGGAATACCCCGGTATCAATGCTGCGCAACTTTTCCAATTCATAGTTGGTAAGCACCGGATGCTTTAAGGCTACGGTATGGCAATGCAGTGGATCTTCATCCAACAAATTGCCTGCGTTTCCTACAAAGGTGGCCAGGCTCATGACCATCCGCTCCCGGATCGGATCGATAGGGGGGTTGGTCACCTGGGCAAACAGCTGTTTGAAATAACTGGAGAGATGCTGGGGCTGATCGCTCAACACCGCCAGCGGAATATCCGCACCCATGGAACCGATCGGCTCTTTGGCATCCAAGGCCATAGGGCGCAGGATGCTTTCCAGATCTTCGGTCGCATAACCAAAGGCATTCTGGTATTTGAAAATTGCATCCTGTTCCAGATGGGTAAACCGGACCCGGGGTTCGGGCAGGTCTTCAATCCGGATCTTATATTTATTGAGCCAGTCCCCGTAAGGCTTCTGACTGCAAATTGTTCTTTTCAACTCATCGTCGCTGATAATCCGACCCTGCTTCATATCCACCACAAACATACGGCCGGGCTGCAGGCGTCCTTTTTCAATGACGGTAGACGGATCCACAGGCAGCACGCCGGCTTCCGAAGCCATGATTACCCGGTCATCATTGGTCACCACAAACCGGGAGGGGCGCAGGCCGTTGCGATCCAGGGTGGCGCCGATCAGATGACCGTCCGTAAATGAGATCGAAGCCGGTCCATCCCAGGGTTCCATGGCAGAAGCATGGTATTCATAGAAAGCCTTCTTCAGGGGATCCATCATGTCATTCTCATCCCAGGCTTCCGGAATGAGCATCATCATGGCATGAGGCAAAGAACGGCCGGACAATGTCAGCATCTCGATCATATTATCCAGGCATGCACTGTCACTCTGGTTTTCATCCACCAGCGGCAGCAGCATTTCCATCTCCTCGGGACTGAAATACCGCGAGCTGAACACCTTTTCATTGCTTCGCAGCCAGTTCAGGTTTCCCTGAAGGGTATTGATCTCCCCGTTGTGGGCGATGAAACGGAACGGTTGGGCCAGTTTCCAGGAAGGAAAGGTATTGGTCGCAAACCGGGAATGGATCAATCCGAACGCAGAAACGACCCGGGGGTCGGAAAGGTCTTTGAAGTATGTACGCACCTGCGTGGCGATCAGCTGCCCTTTGTAAATGATCGTTTTATAGGAAAGCGAGGCAAAGTGAAACAGTTCCTGTTCGGTCGTCAGGGTCTGGCGGACCAGCTTGGTAATATAGTTCCGCAACACAAAGAGCTTGCGTTCCAGTTCTTCGGAATCTCCGATATGGTCGGGGCGCTCAAAGAATACCTGTTCCATGACCGGCTCTACGCTCTTGGCCGTTTCTCCGATATGGCTATTGTCCACCGGCACTTCCCGGTATCCCAGAATAGGGATTTCGAGGCGTTCGGCCGCTTGTTCTATGATTCCCCGACAAGCTTCCCGGGCCCGCTTTTCCTTAGGCAGGAACACCATGCCCACGCCATATTTCCCATAAGCCGGTAAGCGGATTCCCTGTTTCAGGCACTCGTCATATAAAAAGGCATGAGGGGTCTGAATGAGAATCCCGGCACCGTCTCCTGTATTATTCTCACAACCGCAGGCTCCCCGATGTTCCATACTCTCCAGAATGGTCAAGGCATCCAGGATAATCTGGTGGCTTTTACACCCTTTGATATGGGCGACAAAGCCGATTCCGCAGGCATCGTGTTCGAAGGACGGGTCGTAAAGTCCGAGCTGTTGCTTTCTCATACTACACAATTTAAGCTGTTTACGCGTTTTTTTTCACTCAGGTTCAGTGTGCCGAACGTGTAAAATTACAACAAAATCAAAAATAATTTTACAAAAGTCTACGTATCTGCTTGGAATTTATATAATCTCAAAGGATATGGCAGATCTGAGAGAATTTATCTAACGTTTGACCGGCTGTAATTAATTCTGTGTGGCGTGAAACCGCATTTTTTTTACGGACAGAACGCTGCTGAGTCGGGCCGGGGGCCCCGTGGAGGGTCAGGGGAGGCTCTTGAAGACGGTGTACCGGAGCATGACCTCCAGAAAGAACAACACAAAAGCGGCGATGGCAAACGGAAAAAACAGTTCGGCATACCGTTTAAATGCGGTAATTTCTACCTTCGTTTTCTCCATTTGATCGATCTGGTCATAAATGTGAGCCAGCGACCGGTTGTCCGTCGCCCGGAAATATTCCCCGCCCGTCTCCCCGGCAATTTTCTGGAGCAGGGCTTCGTCGATCTGCACCTTCATATTTTGCATTTGTACCCCGCCGCCTGCCAGGGGAACGGGATATGGCGCCACCCCGTGGGTCCCTACGCCGATGGTATAGACCTTTATATGATAGAGTTTGGCGATTTCCAACGCCGTCGACGGATCGATCAACCCCGTATTGTTCACCCCGTCGGTAAGCAGAATGATCACTTTACTTTTTGCCTGGCTGCTGCGCAGACGATCCACTCCGGTGGCCAGACCCATGCCGATGGCCGTACCGTCTTCCAGCATGCCGCTGCTGACCTTGCTGATCTGGTCCTCCAGTACCGCGTGATCCGTGGTGATGGGGCACTGGGTAAAGCTTTCACCCGCAAAGATCACCAGCCCGATCCGGTCTGTGGGCCGGTGCCGGACAAAATCAATGGCCACTTTTTTGGCAGATTCGATGCGGTTGGGGCGGAAATCCTCCGCCAGCATGCTGCCGCTCACATCCAGGCACAATACGATGTCAATGCCCTCACTGTCGATGTTTTCCGTCACATTGGAGCTTTGCGGCCTGGCCAGCGCCACGATCAACAGGGCGATGGCCAGCAGACGCAGCACCAACAACAAAGGTCTCAGGCGGACCTTCCAGGAAACCGGCAGCCGCTTCAGGCCTTCCAATGAAGACACCTTCAGGGAAGCCGTCCTTCTTTTGCGCGACCACAGGTACCACCAGATCATCAGGGGGATGATCAACAACAATCCGAAAAACCCGGGATTGGCAAATTCGATATGTGAAAAGTCTGTGAGCTGCAAAATTTATCCTATATGCGCCGGGTCCGGTTAAGGACCCGTGATTTATTTAGATCGCGGTTTTTCGGGGCTTTCATCGCCAGCCTTCCCCGCCTCTTCCTGAGGCCGGGTCCATTCCAACACCTCATATGCCTTTTTCAGGCTGGCCTCGTGCGCCTCAGGTAACGGCAACACCTTGGCGAACTTGGCCAGGTCTGCCGTCTGCAAAATATATTTCAAATTATTCTGTTGCTGGTTCAGGCGGGTCACCCCTTTGGCTGCATCAAGCAGCTCTTCGGTGGTCTGCTCCATCGCATAGATTCCGAATTGCCTTTCGATATACCGCCGCAGAATATCGGTCAGTCGTGTATAATACACCTTAATCTGCTGATGCTGCCACAACTGTTCTCTTTCCAACTTCTTCAGACTTTTCACCGCTTCCTCGTACGGAGGATCAAGGGGAATCTCGGGCGCTTCGCCGGCGGCCTTTTTCCGTTTACGGAAAAACAGCCAATAGACGATCACTAAGGCTATCAGAACGAGCCCTCCGGCCATATAGGGCCAGTACGCCAGGAGGTTAAACGGCACGGAGCGCACTTGCTTAATCGGCCTAAACGGTTTGGTCGTGTCCACAGGCACCGTTTGTACCTGCACGGACAATGGCTGGGTGCGCAAGGTATCATTACGGGCGGAATCTGAAGATAAAATCGTGAAGGTCCAGGCCGGTATCTCCCAGGCCCCCGAATCAAATCCCGTGAGGGTGATGTCTTGCCGGTAAAGAATCTTGTCCGCATCGGCCAGGGTATCGACCGGGCCACGGGCCACGACCTGCAGGTGATTGAACGTGTCAGGAATCTCTGCCCAAATCAGCCCTCCCCGACCCATGCCTGAGGCTTCAAGTTTGAGGTGAAACTGCTCACCGATACGGATTGCCGCAGAGTCTACTGCGGCAGAGACCGCGGGGCCTTGCTGGGCGAAGACAGTCCCCGCCATCAGCCAGCACAACAAGACCATCATGCCGAGACGGGCCAGACTCCGCCGGAAAACGTCGATATATGAGGGCTGTACCGCGGTCATGTCCTTTTTTCAAAAAATCCTTGCAATACTCGCACATAATCTTCATCTGTCCGGATGCTGACCAGTTCGGCCCCGCTTTTTCGGAAAGCCGTACGGCAATAATGACTATGTGTAGAAAACTGGTCGGTATAGTACTTCCTGACCTGCTTATCCGAAGTATCCACCCACTGTTCCCGCCCCGTTTCTGCATCCTGCATTTTTATCATTCCTGCCGCAGGTAGTTCCTTATCCCGCAAATCATATACATGAATGCCGATCACGTCGTGTCGTTTGGCCGCAATGGTAAGGGCCTCTTCATATCCGGAAGATAAAAAATCGGACACCAGAAATACGATGCTGCGTTTCTTATTCGCATTGGTAAAGAAACGCAGCGCTTCCCGGATATCGGTGCCTCCTTTTTTCGGTTCCAGCGTCAATAACTCCCGGATGATCCTTAGGATATGAGATTTCCCCTTTTTGGGGGGAATAAATTTCTCCACCCCGTCACTGAAAAAGATCACGCCTACCTTATCATTATTAATAATTGCAGAAAAAGCCAGGACTGCACAGAGTTCTGTAATGAGATCTTTTTTCCGCAATTTCACCGTACCGAACAGGGAACTTTCGCTCACATCGACGAGTAAAATAACGGTAAGCTCTCGCTCTTCTTCGAATACCTTTATATATGGGTGGGAAAAACGGGCTGTCACATTCCAGTCAATGGATCGCACATCATCTCCATACTGGTACTCCCTCACTTCACTGAAATTCATCCCCCTTCCCTTGAAGGCGGTATGATATTCCCCGGAAAAGATATGATTGGATAAGCCCCGCGTCTTAATCTCTATCCTTCTGACCTTTTTCAATAACTCTGAAGTATCCATAACTGACAGTCAACCCAATAATAGATGAATCGGCGGATAGGGCCTATCCGCCACTACCGCGCCTGAGAGGTTCTAAGGGACCTCCACCACATTAAGTATCTCGCTAATGATGTTTTCGGTAGTAATATTTTCGGCTTCGGCCTCATAGGTAAGCCCCACGCGGTGCCGCAGCACATCATAGCATATGCTGCGTATGTCCTCCGGGATGACATAGCCCCGCCGTTTCATGAAGGCATATCCTTTGGCGGCGAGAGCCAGGCTGATGCTGGCACGCGGAGAACCGCCATAGGCAATGAGCGCCTTAAGTTTCGGTAGTTTATACGCTTCGGGGGTTCGGGTGGCAAATACAATATCTATAATATACTTTTCTATCTTTTCGTCCATATAAACTTTACGGACCAGGTCCCGTGCTTTCAGGATATCTGAAGGTTCCACCACCGGGCGCACCGGAGGAATGCCTTCCGGATTCAAATTCTCGCGGATGATCTGCCGCTCTTCTTCTTTATTGGGGTACCCGATCACTACCTTTAACATAAACCGGTCGACCTGTGCCTCGGGCAACTGGTAGGTCCCTTCCTGTTCGATCGGGTTTTCTGTGGCCAACACTAAAAAGGGCTCCTCTAAACGGAAGGTCGTATCGCCAATGGTCACCTGCCGCTCCTGCATGGCTTCCAGCAAGGCGCTTTGCACTTTGGCCGGCGCCCGATTGATCTCATCGGCCAGGATAAAATTAGCGAATATGGGACCGCGGCGAACCACAAACTCGTTTCTCTGCTGGTTGTAGATCATCGTCCCTACCACGTCCGCCGGCAATAAGTCGGGGGTAAACTGGATCCGGCTAAACCGGGCATTGATGGCCGAGGAAAGCGATTTGATGGCCAGCGTCTTTGCCAGGCCCGGCACCCCTTCCAACAACAGATGTCCTTGGGTTAACATGCCGATCAACAACCGCTCCGTCATATATTTCTGGCCGACGATCACTTTGCCCAGCTCCAGGTTCAATAAATCCACGAACGAGCTGGCCTCATGGATCTGCTCATTCAACACTTTGATATCGGAAGCTATCATTTCCATAGTCTGTTGTTTATCGGCACTAAAATATAAAACAATGCACGCAAAGTTGAACTACCCCAAACAATCGCGCTGTTAAAGCTATGTTAAATCAACCTTTCCCGCGTAGCCTCCACACTTCGCTTCCGTCTTGAATTTAACCTTATCTTTGCGCTATGGTGGACACAAGTGACATCTCAGCGCGGTGGAAACAAGTGGAAGACCTGATGCAGCAACGTTTCGGGAAAGTGCCCGATCTGGAAGCGATCCTGTTTTTGATCGGCGTGCAGGAGCTGGGACAGACCGGCCGAAAGTTTACCAAAGAACAAAAGCAGGATCTCATGCATATCGCCGTATGTACGTTGTTGAGCCAGAGCGGGTATTACAAACGCGAAGGGGTGGATGGGGACGGCTGGCCTCACTTTACCGAATTAAAACCGGTTTCAGGAATGGACCTTGAGGGCCAGGAGACTTTTCTGAAAGCGCATATTATCCATTATTTTGACGCCCGCGCCAATCTTCCCCGATTTGACCACGCTGACCGTTAGCGATCTGTTCCTGCCGCAAGGGCCAAATATTCTGCTGATCATCTTCATTGGTATTATTGTAGGTTTCCTATCGGGTTTGTTGGGAAAAGGGGGAAGTGCCATCACTACTCCGGCGTTGCAGATATTTGCGGGGGTATCCCCGTTCCTGGCGCTTGCCTCGCCCTTACCGGCGAGCCTCTCCAATGCGCTGTCCGGTTCATGGGCTTATAAGAAAGAAAATCTGATCAATAAACGGACGGTGGTGCTTTCCATTGTGGTGGGTATCCCCGCTACCTTGCTCGGCGCCTGGCTGAGTCCTTGGGTAGGGGGAAAATCCCTTATGGTGCTCACCGCCATTTTTGTCTGCGGATTGGGATTTTCTTTCCTGTTGCCCTTATTGTTGCGGGTCAAACCCGCCGAGGAACTCTCCCACACCGTACATCCCGCAGGCTGGAAGATCATCGTCACCGCGATCGTGGTGGGCGGGGTGTCGGGTTTGCTGGCCAACGGTGGAGGTGTGCTCTTCGCGCCTTTATATATCCGTGTGCTGAAGCTGCCCACCAAACAGGCGATGGCTACCTCCCTGGTGGTCGCCGGAGGACTTGCCCTTCCCGGCACGCTCGCCCACTGGTGGCTCGGGCATATTGACTGGCGTCTCGTCTTATGGCTCTGCGTGGGGTCCATACCCAGCGCCTATCTGGGTGCGAAGGCTGCGATACGAATGAAAAGCCGGACCCTGGAATTGATCTTCGGCCTGACGCTTATTCTGTTTGGTTTATACGATCTTGCTTTCACGCTTATTCCCTGAGAGACGATCTCTTTTTGGGGGTGGATTTTGTACCTTGCCGCAAGACGAGATTATGAAGAAATTATATTTACTCCTCCCAGTTTTGCTGTGCACATGGGCAGCGGCGGCCCAAAAGACACGCGTCAAGATCGTGACCCCATACGGGAAAATGGTCATTGCGTTAAGCGATGAAACTCCTGTCTACCGGGACAATTTCGTCCGTCTGGTCAAAAAGCATTTCTACAACGGGTTGCTTTTTCACCGGGTCATTTCCGGTTTCATAATCCAGGGCGGAGACCCCGAGTCCAGGCATGCCCGTCCGGGGCAACGGCTGGGCGGCGGCGATCTGGGCTATAGCCTGCCGGCCGATTTTCACGATAACCTGTTTCACCGCAAGGGCGCCTTGGCCGCGGCCCGCCAACCGGACGCCGTAAACCCCCAAAAAGCCTCTTCCCCCTGTCAGTTTTACCTCGTCGAGGGAAAGACCTATGACGACGCAACACTTGACCTCATCGAAAAAAAAACCGGTCATGCTTTCTCACCGGCTCAGCGCCAAGTATACAAGACCGTGGGAGGGGCTCCTTTTCTGGACGGCGGTTACACCGTGTTTGGTCAACTGACTGAAGGGATGGAGGTGCTCGACAAAATTGCGTCGGCTCCCACCGACGCCAGGAATCGCCCCACACGGAACATTCCCATGAAAATTAAACTCCTGCATCATTTTCTCTTTTTTTGAGACCCCGGACGGCGTCGGGGAAAGTCTGCTTCTGTCCGGGGGGGAATCCTAAAAACTGTATATTTGCCCGGTGGATGGCCAGATCATCCCTTTCACCTTAAACCATGGATTTATGACATTTCCTACGGACCTGAAATACACGAAAGATCATGAATGGATTCGTATCGACGGCGATACGGCTACCATAGGGATTACTGATTTCGCCCAGGGAGAACTCGGAGACATCGTGTATGTGGAAATAGATACGGTAGGAAAAACCCTGGAAAAAGAAAGCGTGTTTGGCACCGTGGAAGCAGTGAAAACAGTCTCTGATCTTTTGCTGCCCATGGCCGGTACGATCACCGAAGTGAATCCCCAGTTAAACGATCAGCCGGAGAAAGTAAACCAAGATCCCTACGGAGCAGGATGGATGATCAAAATGACGCTTAAAGACCCAACCGGTTCGGCCGACCTGCTTGATGCGGCCTCCTATGAAAAACTGGTCAGCGCCTGAATCCGTCATCAACAAAGCTATGAAGCTTGTAAAATTTTATCTGCCCGCTATCTGTTGGACCCTGGTTGTTTTGTTATTGACTCTGCTGCCTGCCTCAGACCTTCCCAATACTGTGTTTTCCCGCGTCCCGTATTTTGACAAGTTGGTGCACATGGGCATCTTCATGATTTTTGTCATTTTATGGTACGGGGGCCTGTACCGGGCTTACCGGTACCGGCAGCCGGAAAATATCCCACGACAATCTCAACCGCTTGTGCTGCTGGCCCGCATCATTCTGGCCGCTGTGGCCCTGGGGTTTGCCATTGAACTGGTCCAAAAAGAATGGACCGTCCTGCACCGGGATTTTGAGTGGATGGACTGGCTGGCCGATACCCTTGGCGCCTTCCTTGGGGGAGCCATAGCCGGCGAACTTTTCAAACTCAATCAGGAGGCTTGAAGGATTTCAGCGTGACCGCAATAAACCGACAGCAAGAGGCGTTGAACAGGTGATCACCTATTAAATTTACTGCATGACATGAAGTGGTTGTTCCTGCTTTTTTGCGTTCCCGTGCTATGCGCTTATGCTCCCTACGCCGGCCCGGGAGACGGCCGGGTGAACGGAATGAATATCGACCGCGATAAGGTGTTTCTTTTCATTGACAAAACAAACTATCGTTTATACCTATACGAAGACACCAAGCTCATCAAAGCCTATAAAGTCGTTTTTGGCAATAACGACCTCGGGGATAAACGGATGCAGGGAGACAGGGAGACACCCGAAGGGACCTTCCATATCGTAAGTGTGCGACGTGACAGGCGCTGGAACCTGTTTTTTCTACTGGACTACCCCAATGCGGCGTCCGTGGAAAAGTTTAACGCGCGTAAAGCCAGCGGCGTCATTCCCCGCCACGCGAAGATAGGCGGAGGCATCGGTATCCACGGATCAAGACCGGGAGTACAACAAGGCATTGACCTGCGGATCAATTGGACCAACGGTTGTATCGGGATGAAGAATGCGGATATTGCCGAACTGTCCCATGTCATTCAGATCGGTACTCCGGTAGTCATTCGCCGTTGAATGGCTGCAAGGACAATAACAACCCGGATACGGCGTTGCATGCCCTGAGCCCTGCACTTGGTACTGTTTTTGTAAACCCATATTCCTTGACAAAATAATATGAAGATGAACACATCCATCAAACTGTCTGCCCTGGCGGTACTGCTCGCCGGGATGCTATTGAGCGCCTGCCAGAAAAACGACAGCCACGACAATCCGCTGAAGATTCAGTACACCATCGGACCCTACCAATCCAGTAAGATCAGCGGCACTGTGGATTTCACCGAAGTATTGCATACAGATTCCGTGCAGCTGACCATTCAACTGACAGGCGTATCCCAGGATGGTTCTTACCCGGTGCTGCTGCGAAAGGGAACTTCCATCGAAAATGGAGAGGTGGCTTTCAATCTTGGGTTCGTGGATGGAAGAAACCCCACGCTGACAAAAACAATCCCTCTGCCGTTCTCCCAGCTGATCAAATACAACGGATGCCTGGATATTTATCGCAACCCCAATGACACAGTCACGATTGTGGCCCAGTCTGAAATAGGGGCCAACAACATCTTTAAGTCGTATGACATGTCCAACCCCATCACCACTCAGCCCAACGGGCAATTCCGGATCTATAAAAGAGATGCGGGTGCCTATATCGTGGTGCGCATAGATTCGGCTTCGGCTCATTTGGGCGGGATGCCTCATCCCACACGCGTATACACGGCCGAAGGCGCGCGGGAGTTTGAACTTGAAGATCTTTCTGAGGTTTCCGGAGTGTCTGCTACGCTGGTCACGGACCATAGTTTCGATGACCTCACCCATTCTAACTACGTGATCAAGGTATTGCAATCCGAGGACCTGCAGGACGTGGTCCTTTCCCAGGGCGCGGTGAAGTAAGCTTCCGCATTCGCACTAACGCACTAACTCATAGACAACAACAAGCAAGGCTTCGCGAAGATCGCGAAGCCTTGCTGTTTTATAGTTACACTAAGAGGTAAGTTGCTATACCTTGCCATTTTTGATTTCTTCCACCACATCAGGATTCAACAGCGTAGTGGTATCCCCCAGATTGTTCATTTCTCCTTCGGCAATTTTGCGCAGAATGCGGCGCATGATCTTTCCCGACCGGGTCTTGGGCAACCCCTTCACAAATTGAATCTTGTCGGGCTTGGCGATCGGGCCGATGATGCGGGCCACGGTCTCCAAAATGTCCTGCCTGGACAAATCGTCATCATCCGCACCCGAATCGGTAATCACAAAGGCATAAATTCCCTGACCTTTGATATCGTGCGGGAAACCTACCACTGCACTTTCCACCACATCGGCATGCATGTTAATGGCGTTTTCCACTTCGGCGGTACCAATTCTATGTCCGCTGACATTGAGCACATCATCCACCCGGCCGGTAATGCGGTAATATCCTTCATTGTTTCTTAAACAGCCATCGCCGCTGAAATAATAGCCCGGGTAGGCCGAAAAATACGTGTTAAAGCACCGTTGGTGATCTCCCCAGGTCGTGCGCAGCATGCCCGGCCAGGGTAACTTCATACAAAGGTTCCCTGAAGCTTGTATTGCTTCCGGGTCGGCTCCTTTCTGCGGATCGAAGGGAATTTCCTTGCCCTGTTCATCCATGACAGCCGGCAGCACACCGGGCAACGGCAGGGTCGCATAAGAGGGCTTCAGTTTGGTGACGCCGGGGATCGGAGAGATCAGGATTCCGCCGGTTTCCGTCTGCCACCAGGTATCCACGATCGGGCACTTCCCTTTGCCGATGTGCTCATGATACCACTGCCAGGCTTCCTCGTTGATCGGTTCACCCACGCTGCCCAGCACGCGCAAGGTGCTTAAATCCTTGTTCTTGACGAAGTCCAGTCCATGTGCCATCAGAGAGCGGATGGCTGTCGGCGCCGTATAGAGGATATTCACTTTATGTTTGTCCACGATATCCCAAAAACGCCCTGCGTCGGGAAAGGTGGGGATCCCTTCAAACATCAGCGAAGTGGCGCCCGCCGCCAGGGGGCCATATACGATATAACTATGCCCGGTCACCCAACCGATATCTGCCGTACAGAAATACACTTCGTCGGGACGGTAGTTGAAGACGTTCACAAACGTATACGTACAGTAGATCATATAGCCCGCCGTGGTGTGGACTACTCCTTTAGGCTTGCCGGTACTTCCGCTGGTATAGAGGATATAGAGCACATCCTCGGCATCCATTTCTTCTGCGGGACAGTCCGGATTTCCCAGCGTCTCCACTTTCTTGATTTCGTCCTCCCACCACACATCACGACCCTTGATCATTGAAATGGGAGTACGGGTGCGGGTCAACACGATGACCCGCTGTACCGTGGGACATTGTACCAGGGCATCATCTACGACGGTTTTGAGCGGAATTACTTTGTTGCCCCGGAACGCGCCATCACAGGTGATGACATATTCTGCCTTGGCATCCTGTATGCGGTCGGCAATAGACTGGGCTGAAAACCCGCCGAAGATCACCGAATGAATGGCACCGATGCGCGCGCAGGCGAGAACGGCGATCGCCAGTTCGGGTACCATACCCATATAAATGCAGACCCGGTCTCCTTTTTTAACTCCGTTATTCTTCAACACGTTGGAAAATGTACAGACCTTTTGGTGCAGCTGCTTGTAAGTCAGAATGCGGAAATGTTCTTCCGGGTCGTTCGGTTCCCACACGATGGCGGGTTTATCTCCTATGGACTCGAGGTGGCGATCCAGACAATTCTCGGTCATGTTCAGCTTTCCACCCGAGAACCAGTTGATCTTCGGTGCTCCTTCTCCCTCAAAGCTCCAGTCGAGTACCTTATCCCATTTTTTCTTCCACTGAAAGTGCTCCGCGATATTTCCCCAAAACCCCTCGGGATCTTCCGCACTCTTGCGGTAGGCTTCCTGGTACTCCTCGATGCTGTTGATCTGATACGGATAAGACATAACAATTGATGATTTTTAGATGAACTGATAAGTAGTTAATGGTGATATTGCCAATAGATACGGAGCGTGAATTTATTAAAATTACGGCAAAGCGTAAAATCTCCTTTCAGTCCTGAAAGGCCCGGAGCCTGGTTTCCAGCAGTTGGATCTGCCGACGGGCTTCGGTCAGCTGGTCCAAAAGCCTGCAGACCACCTCGATCCCTTCCAGGTTGATATCCAATTCATAATGCAGGCGGATATATCGCTCCAGGTCGCCCAGCCGCTCGGTCGCCACACAAGGAGTTTCTTCCACGGTCTGCACTTCAAGCAGATCGCGCGCAGACAATTCTTCCAGAAAGGCAATTTCCACTTCATAGCGGCTGCAGATTTCCCGGGTGGGGATAAACGCTTCCTTATCCATAATCATACATTTTACAGTTTAGCCAGTGCTGCAAATAATTCTTTTTGTTTGTCCGTCAAATGGGTGGGAATCCGGATAGAGAAAGTCACAAACAAGTCGCCGAATTTTCCCTCCTGTTTATATACGGGATATCCTTTGCCCTTCAGCCGGATCTTCGTACCGTTCTGAGTTTCGGGACTGACTTTTATCTTGACTTTTCCGCCCAGGGTGTCAAGCGTGATTTCTCCGCCCAGCACCGCGGTATACAGATCCAGCGGATAGGTCATATACAAATCATTGCCTGCGCGACGCAACGGCCCCTCTTCCCGGAAGACGAAAGTGATATACAAATCCCCTGCGGGTCCCCCGTTCACACCAGGCCCGCCGTACCCTTTGATTTTAATCACTTGCCCTTGTTCTACTCCGGCAGGTATGGTGATCCGGATATTTTTGCCGTTTACGGTAAAGGTTTGCTTACGGGTCTGATAGGCATCGGCCAGCGTGAGGGGAAACTCAGCATGAAAATCCTGGCCCTTAAATTTCACGCCGCCGGAACGGCTGCGGCCTCTGGCATTGCCGAACAGCGATTCGAAAAAATCTGAAAAATCTCCTTGCTCAAAGTCTCCCGTATACTGCTGCCATCCCGAATAATCCTGGCCTGCGGCACCGAAACCCGCATGGCCGGACTGTCTGGCTTGCTCGTATTCCTGGGCGTGTTGCCAATCCTTGCCATACTGGTCATACTTCTTCCGCTTCTCCGGATCGCTCAATACCTCATTAGCCTCATTGAGTTGCTGAAATTTCTTCTTGGCCTCTTCATCGTTCGGGTTGAGATCGGGATGGAGCTTTCGGGCCAGCTTCCGGTAGGCCTTTTTGATCTGCTCCGGAGAAGCATTCTTGTCTACCCCCAGTACTTTATAATAATCGATAAAATCCATGCGGGACTTTTTTTAACAAATATAAGACACCCCCGGCTTTCTCCGGCAGAACCGAAGCAGCCAGGACGACCTGCATACCGCTAAAACGCCCGCAGGAACAAAGGTCCGATTTGGTACCTCACCGGCAGATAAAGAGAGTCGCTCAGTGTTTAAAATGGCGCATCCCCGTCAGGATCATGGCCATCTGATTTTCTTGGCAAAAGCGGATCGAATCCTCATCCCGGATCGACCCCCCCGGCTGAATGACTGCCGTGATCCCTGCCTGGTAAGCCAGGCGGACACAATCGTCGAAGGGGAAAAATGCATCACTGGCCATGACAGCTCCTTTCAGGTCAAAATGAAATTGACCGGCTTTCTCCACCGCATGACGCAATGCATCGACCCGCGAGGTTTGTCCCGCTCCTTTGCCGACGAGTTGCTTTTGCTTGACCAGCGCTATGGCATTGGATTTGAGATGCTTGCAGACAATATTGGCAAACTTCAGATCATCGGCTTCGGCCTCGGTAGCCGGACGGGCCGCATCTTTCCATTCCTGGAAAGATCCCTGGTCCTCTTGCTGCACCAACGTGCCGTTGAGGATGTTTTTGGCCAGCGGCAACACCGGCAAGGGCTTTTGCTGCCGCAGGATGATCCGTTTTTTCTTTTTGCCGAGGATTTCCAGCGCCTCGTCACTGAAGTCGGGGGCCACGAGAATTTCGAAGAAAATTTCGGCGATGGATTCAGCGGTTTCTCCGTCCACGGGGGCATTGCAGGCAAGCACCCCCCCAAATGCACTTTCCGGATCCCCTGCCAGCGCTGCATCCCATGCCGCTTTCAGGGTGGGGCGCTGGGCCACGCCGCAGGGATTGGTGTGTTTCATGACGACAAACACCGGCTCCCCTGCCTCGAAATCCTGCACCAGACGCACCGCAGCGTCCACATCCACGAGATTGTTGTAGGAGAGTTCCTTCCCCTGTAGGGTCGTAAACACGTCATCCATTTGTCCGTAAAACGCGGCCTGCTGATGGGGATTTTCGCCATAACGCAGGGGATAACGGGGCCCGGCGGCCCGGAAAAAGTATTGGTTGTCCCCGGAACGCGTAAAATAATCCGCAATAGCCACGTCGTACCAGGCGCACCACTCAAAGGCATGGGCCGCAAATTGCCGCCGTTGTTCCAGGGATGACTCGGCTTTTTGCTGAAGTATTTTTTCCAGTGCCTCATAGTCCGCAGGCGAGGCGATAACCAGCACATCCTTGTAGTTCTTGGCTGCGGCGCGGATCAGAGAGACGCCTCCGATATCAATTTTTTCTATGATTTTCTGTTCCTCATCCGTGGACTTCACCGTCTCCTCAAAAGGGTAAAGATCAACGATCACCAGGTCGATCTCCGGAATGGCATACTGTCTTAACTGGTCAAGATCTCCCGGATTATCCCGGCGGGCGAGAATGCCTCCGAATACTTTGGGGTGCAGGGTCTTTACCCGTCCTCCGAGAATGCTGGGGTAATCGGTCAGGCCTTCGACGGTTTGGCAGGGGACTCCCTGCTTTTCAATAAACTGTTGGGTACCTCCGGTGGAATAAAGGGTGACCCCTTTTTCGTGCAAGAGCTTGACCACACTTTCCAGCCCTTCTTTGTGAAAGACGGAAATGAGCGCCGATTGAATTTTTTTTTGCATCTTAGTATGAGGAATAAATGGTGGCTTGTTCGCGGTTTTCCCGCCAAGGCAGGGTGGAAAAACAGCGCAAATGTAACGGTTTACGGGCATTTTTCCTTCATCGGTTTTACGCCGGCACGAGGAAAAACCGTCCGCCCGGCGCGCATAATAAACATGAATTTTCTAGCACACGCATTTTTGTCGTTCGAGGAACCTGAATTACTGGTGGGTAACCTGTTAGCCGATTTTGTGCGGGGCAAACAACAAAACTTGTTTAGCCCGGCCATACAAGCGGGCATCCGTTTACACCGCGCCATTGACCGGTTTACAGACTACCATGAAGAGGTCCGGCGGGCCAAGGGCTATCTCACTCCGGCCTGCGGCAGATACAGCGGCGTGTTTACCGATGTGGTTTTCGATCATTTTCTCGCCCGCGACGACCGCTATTTTACCGGAAAGGACCTTCGCGCTTTCTCCCGACGGACCTATGTTACGCTGGAAGCGCATCAGGCGATTTTCCCGGAAAAGTTTCGCCGGGTATTCCAACTGATGAAAGCGCATGACTGGTTATCGGGGTACCGCGATCCCGCCGCGATCGCCCGTTCGTTCGCCGGGCTCTATCACCGTGCGACTTTTCTGCCCGAATCCGGAGACGCCATGATCGCCTTTGAACAGCATTATGAACAGATGCGCCGTTGCTATTTCACATTCATGCCCGAGGCCATCCGCTTCGCCCATCATAGCATCGACCGCTGACGGAATAATTCGGCCCGGAGATCAAATTATCTCTACATTTGGTGACTAAGTTCTATTTAAATCCACCCGTTATGAAACATTTTCTTTTCTTGCTGATGTGCACGGGCCTTTTGTGGGCCTCCTCTACCCCCGGGCATGCACAAACCAAACTGCCCCCGTTGGACGCCAGTCCCATGGACATGATCTATTTCCCGGCCAACTATTCCATGAATGTCAGTGTAAAAGGCCAGCCGGGTACTTTAAGAGCCCGCGTCATCTACAGCCGCCCTCAAATCAAGGGTCGCGAAATTTTTGGAAAGCTTGTTCCCTACGGAAAAGTATGGCGGCTGGGCGCCAACCAAGCCACCGAGCTGGATGTGTACACACCGGTCACCATTGGCGGTAAATCGCTTGCGCCCGGCCGTTATACGCTCTACACCATCCCTCAGCCCGACAAATGGACCCTGATTGTAAACAGCCAGACCGATACCTGGGGCGCCTTTGGTTATAAGGAGCAAAAGGATGTGCTTCGAACGGACATCCCTGTCACGCAACTGGATTCCCCGGTAGAGGCCTTTAGCATGATTTTCGAACCGTCCGCCGATGGAGCCAACCTGGTGATGGCCTGGGACAGGACCGAGGCAAAATTGCCGTTGAAGTTCTAGGTGGCCGCACCTGGGGCCGACAAAAAGTCCTGGATGAGAGAAACGATTTGGTCCAGGGCATGCGGCAGGGAATCGTTCACAACGGTATGATCAAAACGGGAGGCAAATGCCAATTCCTTTTCGGCTTTTTTGACCCGTTCTGAAAGGGTGACAGCCGTTTCTGTACCTCGTTGTTCCAGCCGCTTTTCGAGCTCCTGCAAAGAAGGCGGTCGGATGAAGATAGACAGAGCCCGCTTGCCGAACTGCTTTTTGAGGGCAGTGGCACCCACCACGTCCACCACGCGAAGCGGACATTGTTGCCGCTGCCAGATGCGCTCCAGTTCCCTATGGAGGGTACCGTAGTATTTGCCGGCATATACCATTTCGTATTCGAGAAAAGCGCCTGCGGCAATATTTCGCTCAAACTCCTCACAACTAAGAAAATAATAGTCCCGGCCTTCTATTTCTCCCGGCCGGGGCGCACGTGTGGTGGCAGACACCGAGACGCACAATATGGGAAGCCGCTCGGAAAGCGCCCGTGCAATGGTGGTCTTTCCGGCACCGGAGGGAGCGGTAAGAATCACAAGTGGACGGGATTGGGCAATGGCGTTCATCGGGCACCCTTCGTTTTTAGTGCAGGAAATGCCGGACGTCTTGCTCCGGCCTATTAACCGTTTTAGGTTCTCTGGATATCGGCACCGAGCTGGCGGAGTCTGTCATCAATCTGCTGATAACCCCGGTCAATCTGGTCAATGTTCTGAATGATGCTTTTGCCTTCGGCACTGAGTGCCGCAATAAGCAGAGCCACCCCAGCGCGGATATCCGGAGACGACATGGTAATCCCCTGCAGGGGAAACCGGCGCTCCAGGCCTATGACCGCGGCGCGGTGGGGATCGCACAAGATCACCTGAGCCCCCATTTCAATTAACTTATCGACAAAAAACAACCGGCTCTCGAACATCTTTTGGTGGACCAGCAGGCTTCCCTTGGCCTGGGTGGCCACCACCAGGACAATGCTCAACAAATCCGGCGTAAAGCCCGGCCAGGGATGGTCATAAATCGTCAAAATGGATCCGTCCAGAAAGGTTTGAATCTCATAAACCTCCTGAGCCGGCACCCGGATGTCGTCCCCCGAAATTTGCACGTCAATCCCCAGCTGCCTGAATTTATCCGGGATCATCCCCAGGTGTTTCACTCCCGCATCCTTAATCAGCAGCTCACTCTGCGTCATCGCGGCCAGGCCGATGAAAGATCCGATTTCAATCATATCCGGTAACACCCGATGGGTACACCCTTGCAGGGCAGTGACCCCTTCGACTTCCAGCAGGTTAGATGCCACGCCCTTGATTTTGGCTCCCATGGAGATGAGCATCCGGCAAAGTTGCTGGATGTATGGCTCGCAGGCGGCATTGTACAAGGTAGTGGTGCCCTCGGCGAGGACCGCAGCCATCAGCAGATTTGCCGTACCGGTTACCGACGGCTCGTCCAGTAAAATATAGGTGCCCCGCAACCCGGAGGCAGGGGCCTCAAGCAGGGAATTCTGCGCAGACTCCAGGTCTCCGAACGCTGCACCCATCGCCTGAAAACCGCGGATGTGGCTGTCCAACGGGCGGCGACCGATCTTATCTCCTCCCGGCCGGGGAAAAAAGGCCTTACCATAGCGGGCTAACAACGGACCTGCGATCATCACGGATCCTCTGAGCCGGGCTGACTTGGCGCGAAAATCTTCGGTTTGCAAATAAGAAAAGTCGACGTCCCGGGCCTGGAACCGGCAGCTATGGCGATCAATGCGTGTCACTTGGACCCCCATGTCGCCCAGCAGATCAATCAGGAGATTGACGTCGAGAATATCGGGGAGATTGTCCAGGACAACCTCTTCAGAGGTGAGCAATACCGCACAAATCACCTGCAAAGCTTCATTTTTGGCCCCCTGAGGCGTGATCGTTCCCTTCAGAGATTTGCCGCCATGAACTTCGAAGGCGTTCTTCACTTGTTGCGGTTTTTATACTTGTTGTGTTTCCCTTTGCTGTTATTGTTCTTCCCTCCTTTGAAAGGAAAGTTCTTTCTTTTGTTGGGGGGACGGAAACCCTCGGTGTAGGCGGCGATGCTGTGGTCGTTTTCATAATGAAGCGCGCCCTGGGTCATGTCGGACAGTTCACTGGTGATCATGTCGTCGTGAACCGCTTCCTTATGCCAGTTGGTATAGGCAAGCTTCATATAGTTGCCGATGTACTGGGTCAAACCCTGACGGGTGGCTTCATCCTCCTCATGCAAAGTCTTATCAATGACCCGCTCCAGGTTTTTACCGAAATGCCGGTACCGGGGATATTTTTTAGGGTAGGGAAGTCTTTCCGGCTTCCGCTGCAACGCCTCCTTGGTCGGAATCGGATACGGAGAGGTTACATCCAGTTTAAAATCAGAAATCAGAAATAAGTGATCCCAGAGCTTATGGCGAAAGTCTTCGACGTTGCGAAGATGGGGATTCAACATCCCCATAAGTTCTATGACCACTTCGGTATTACGCTGGCGCTTTTCCCGGTCCTCGATGGTGAGCAGGTACTCGATCATTTTCTGCACATTCCTTCCATATTCCTGTATGACAAGGTGATTGCGCTCGGTATTATATTCCATAAATCAGTTTAAAAAATTGCTGCAAAGGTAGTAAAAATAGTGCCGTAATCGGAGAAGATAAGTAAGCAAGATAGCGTATTTTTGCGTCTTTACAAAATCCCACGGCATGGATCTATCCTTATCGGGAAAAACGGCATTGGTCTGCGGAAGCACCCAGGGAATCGGACGGGCAAGTGCGCTGGAACTGTCCAAACTCGGCGCTCGCTGCGTGCTGATGGCCCGCAATGAAGCCCGGCTGCAGGAAGTGTTGTCCGCGCTGGATCCGACCCAACAAGAGCATGCGTATCTGGTCGCTGACTTCAGCGATCCCCATCAGGTATCCGAAGCGGTAAATTCCTGGTTGAGCCGGTACCCCGTGCATATCCTGGTGAACAATACCGGAGGTCCCCCGGCAGGGGCCCTGCTGGACGCCAAACCCGAGGATTTCCTGCAAGCTTACCGCCAGCAGCTGATCTGCGCCCATTTACTGGCCCAGGCTGTGGTTCCCGGGATGAAACAAGCCGCTTACGGGCGTATCATCAATATCATTTCCACCTCGGTAAAAACGCCGCTCCCCCACTTGGGGGTATCCAATACGACCCGGTGGGCCGTGGCGGCGTGGGCCAAAACACTGGCCACAGAAGTGGCCGCCGACGGAATCACCGTAAATAATGTCCTTCCCGGCTCTACCATGACCAGAAGACTTAAGAAACTTTTCGAATTACAGGCCAAGACCCGCCATAGCACTTACGAGGCGATGGAGGCAGCGGCCCGGGAGGAGATCCCCATGAAGCGGTTTGCCCAGGCCGAAGATATCGCGTCGGTGGTGGCCTTTTTGGCTACGCCCGCGGCAGGCTATGTGACGGGAACCAGCATCCAGGTAGACGGAGGAAAAACTCCCGCCCCCTGAGTCGCGGTCACGGGCGGCGCATCAGCTTTCTTCAGGAACCACATTGATGCTGCGGCTCAACGTCTCATCCAAGGAGATGAACGTCTCGGTTCTTTCAATCCCTTTTACCTTTTGGAGCTCATCGTGAAGTACGCGGCGCAGTTGCTGAATGTCCTTACAGACCACCTCGGCAAAGATGCTGTAGTTGCCTGTCGTATAGTTAATCCGGACGATTTCGGGAATCCGTTTTAATTCTTTGGCTACCGAATCATACAGGGAGCTTTTCTCGAGGTATATGCCGATAAATGCGATCACGTCATAGCCGATCAGCTTGAGGTTTACCTGCAGTTTAGTTCCCTTCACCACGCCCATTTCATGCAGCTTTTTCATGCGCACATGAATTGTTCCGCCGGAAACAAACAACTTTTTACCTAAATCCGCATAAGAAATCTCCGCATTTTGCATCATCTCGTTGATGATCTGCAGATCAAGTTTATCAATATTCAGATTTGCCGCCATAAATGATTATGTGTATTAGTGGATAAATGAAATAATAGGATCGTTTCAGGTGACAGCGGATCGCGACCTTCGCTTTTCAACGCAAGGGAACACGTATTTATTCAAACTTAGGCTTTAAAATTAATAAATTTTTAAAAAATCCAAATACATCGGCCAGGTTTTTCACCAACTTTTAAGTGTCGCCTCTCTAGGGATACGCCTGCAGGGCGGTAAGAGAACGGACGTTCACTGGTCGGAAAGCCTCGTTCACCCAGTGAATCGCAGCATTGACCAAGTCCCGCCTTCTACAGGTAAAGAAAACAATATATTTAATCTAGTTTTCATAGGATATGGTTAACACATTCGGGAGCTGTTGTCTAGCAGCTCCCTTTTTTTGGCCTTTGGCCGCCCCGGAAATGGCTATCTTTGCCCCCAAATGGGACAGAAAAAACTCATCCGGTTCGAAGAGATCAAGCATTTTCCCAACGTCCTCCATTTTCCCCCGGCGGGCGGTCCGCCACTGGCGGGCCACGAACCATTCCGATGGGACCATCATTTTGGCAACAACCATCCCCTTGTGTTGGAACTCGCCTGCGGAAAAGGGGATTATACCCTGGCGCTCGCCCGCAGGTTCGCAAACAAGAATTTTATCGGCGTGGATCTCAAAGGAAACCGGATTTGGAAGGGTGCGCGTACGGCCCTGGATGAGCAACTGACCAATGTGGCTTTTTTGCGCAGCCGAATCGAAGGGATCGACCGCTGCTTTGCCCCGGGCAGCGTCGCAGAAATCTGGATTACCTTTCCCGACCCTTATCTGCGAAAATCCAAAGCCAAGAAACGCCTGACTCACCTCCGCTTTCTGCATTTATATCAGCGAATTCTGGCCGCGGGGAGCACCATTCACCTGAAGACGGATTCCGACGAGCTCTATGCCTTTACGCGCGAAACGCTTCGGGAGAACCACTGCAGCATATTGCGGGATGTCTTCGATATATATGCGTCAGCCCCCGAAGAGGTGCTGCGCATCCAAACGTTTTATGAAAAGATGCACCTGCAGGAAGGAAGAACCATCCATTACCTGGCTTTTACCTTACCGGCACAATTACCCCCCCTGCCCGAAAAGATCCAGCCCGATGCACGCGCCACTACCCGATAAAGAAGATTATTACTATACAGACGCCGGACTCATCGTGTTTAAGGCATCCTATCACCTGAAGCGGGGCTTTTGTTGCGGAAACCGGTGTCGCCATTGTCCTTATCGCCATGAAAATGTACCCTCAAAACAAGCCGAAAACGTCCGCCGGACGCCCGAAAAAAAAAGATGAGCCGTCTTTTTTCGATTCGGTATATGCCGTCGTGCGGCAAGTTCCCTACGGGCGGGTGACCACCTACGGCGCTGTGGCCGAAGCCACCGGGTTGCGAATGAGTGCAAGAATGGTCGGCTGGGCGCTCAGCACCTGCGCACACGTGCAGCCCAGAATACCGGCCCACCGCGTCGTCAACCGTCTGGGGGTGCTTTCCGGAAGGCACCACTTTGCCACGCCAACCCTCATGCAGGAATTGCTGGAACAGGAAGGGGTAAAGGTCAAAGACGACACCGTCGTGGACTTTAAACAGTTATTTTGGGATCCCCGGTCCGCATAATTCAGCTCACTGTATTTTCTTCCGCAACACGCTGACTTGCTCCTGCAGATGGGACACCACTTCGGCCAGGTGGTTTACATTCATCCTTTGGTGGGGATCCATCTTGCTGATCACCGCATCGGTTTGCCAAAGTTCCACGACGTCTTCCAGGGAGACATAATAGGATTCGAAATGAGGATTATCGGAGACCAGGGTAATCTTATTTTTGTTGCGGTTATTCTTCAATACCCGTTTAAAGACGATGCCCTCCTGGCGGGTTAATACGATATAGGGCTGGTTATGGCGGATATCATGCCAGCTGTCGATTTTGTGCCCCACGATCACGGAACCCGAGGTGACCGGCAACATGGAATCTCCGGTAATCTCGAAGGCTCTGTAGTGGCCTGCACCCAACATGGGAAGGGTGAAGGTGTTGAGCTCTTCGATGAACTCCATATCGTTGTATCCGGCCAAATAACCGGCAGCAGCTTTCACCGGAACAAATTCTATGACCTGCCGTGGCTCCTCTTTCAGCCACCTGCGGCGCTCCTGATAGTTGCCCTGATGGCTGGACATGTCCGTACGCAACAATTCGTCTATGCTGACATGGAACATGTCACTAAGCCGTTCCAGCACATGGGTACGGGGCTCCGCCCGTTCTTCTTCATAAGCCCCCAGGAGCGATCGTTTGATCCCCAGCTTGACGGCCATTTCCTGCTGGGTCCAGTTACGCAGCTTGCGCAAATATTTCATGTTTTGGTTCACCCGGGCCATACGGTGGATTTTAGCATGCAAACAGGCAAGTGTGGGCCGCAAAAACTAAAAAATTTAGCAGCGCACTAACAAATTTAGTAATTAAATTTTAAATCACCTAACCGCCTTGCATTTAGCCCGGCAAGCCTTATTTTTGTTGAAATATTTCGACTATGAGCAGTTTCCTGGTTATCCTTCATTCCTGGCTTCGCTGGGTGGTGTTAATTACGGCAATCTGGACCGTCGTGCGGGCAGTAAGCGGGTTGGCCCGAAGTAAGGCATACGGAGCTGCGGACAATAAAAGCAACCTGTTTTTTATGATCTCCATGGACTTGCAGTTCCTCATCGGTATCCTGCTGTATTTCCTGGACGGATGGGCAAAAAACTGGTCGGGTGGCCAAATTAAGGCAGTAATGGACAATACCGCCCAACGCTTTTTCACGGTCGAACACATCGCCATGATGATTCTCGCCTGGATTATTGTGCACATTGGCCGGACTGTGGTCAAGAAAGCGCAGCCCGACAGGATTAAACACCGTAAGTCTCTGGTCTACTTCGGGGTAGCCCTCATACTGATCCTGCTGGCTATTCCCTGGCCCTTCCGCACCGGCCTCGGGATACACCCGTGGTTTCGGGTATGATCGCGGCCCTTCCTTGTTTGTGGGTGTCGGACTAACTGTCTACTATGAGGTCATCCCTGCCACGCTTGTTCAACCGGCTCACCGCCGTGCACAAACTGGTGATCAGCCTGATCACGGCGGCGCTTGCTTTTTGGATCATTCCTTTCGACGTATCATCAGCCTTGGTACATGCCATCTTTTTCTGGGACGTATTCAGCCTTTGTCTGCTGGTGCTCACCTGGATTACTTTCTGGAAGACTCCCTCCCGGGAGATTCGCCAACAGGCTAAAAAACAAGACGATACGCAAGTAGTCATCTTTTTTTTGGTGTTGATCGCCACCTGCTTCAGTATGGCGGCCGTAGTGCTTATCCTGATCAGTTCCCAGAGCGGAAGCACCAACAAGCCGCTTGAGCTCTCCACAGCCATCGCCTGCATGGGATTATCCTGGTTTCTGGTGCATACCATCTTTACCAGCCGCTATGCGCATCTATATTATGCCGATCACCGGGAAATAGAAAACCAGGATGCCGGAGGACTTGACTTCCCAGGAGAGGAAAAGCCTGACTTTCTGGACTTCGCGTATTTTTCTTTTACACTGGGAATGACCTTTCAGGTCTCGGATGTGGAAATTAATTCAAGAGGATTGCGTCGCCTCGCCCTGGGGCATGGCTTGCTGTCATTTGGCTACAACGCTACGATCATTGCCCTGACGGTCAATATTATCGCGGGGCTGATTCAAGGCTAAGGTGCCCGCATTGCCGGACCGGCTCAGTAAGACAGCCGGACTCTTTCTACTACTTCTTCTACCCAGATATACTGGGCTTCGGTGCGTCTCAGGCTTAAGTTATATCCCGCTACCGCGATGGAAATCGGATCCCCCAGGGGGGCAATCTTGGTAATGCTTACCGTCTCACCAGGCACACATCCCATTTCCATCAACTTCACATGAATATCATCGCCGGTGAGATCGGAAATGCTTCCTTCGGAGAAGGCCGGTTGTTCAAATTCCCGGATGACGGCCTTATGGCCAGTGGGCAACTCGGATAAACGGATCATGGACTGGATTTTTTAGTGCTTCCAAACGTCAGACCAGGCAAAGGTAGCATTCCCTGCACGTTTCCCCAAAGAATAATTGAGGAGTTACGCACAGGCAGTGTGCAAAAATGAAAACTAATTCCTTAGTTGTAAACGGCCCGTCGGCCGAACACCAATGGGCGCGCGCTTCACATCCACTTGCTTACTGCCGGCCGAGAGGCCTGAGGTCTTCCTGAGCCTCCAAGGGTGCACTCCGAAGCCCCTTACGAGGTTTTACTGTCCCGGCCTGGCCCCACCTCTCTACCGCAAAAATTCCGGCTTCAAAATGAGGTGGCATACATCCCACCGGGCCTATTGGCATCAGTGGATTTAACGCGCCCTTTATAAAAACCTCCGACCCCTATAGGCCCTTGGTGCAATTTCTGTGTATCTTTGTAGGCAGATTATGGCCATTTCTTTCCATTTTCACGACATCCGTCTGCCGCTCCATAACCGACGGAAACTTAAGGCATTCCTTTCCGAGATGCTGCAGATGGAAGGCAAACAGGTAGCGCAGCTTCACTATATTTTTTGCCGGGACGAATTTCTCGAAACATTGAACCGGCAATACCTGCAACATAAAACGCTCACCGATATCCTCACCTTTGATCTGTCCGATGATCCTGCCCAGGTGCTGGCAGAAATATACATCAGCGGGGACAGGGTCGGGGAAAACGCGATTATCTTTAAGGAGCCTTTTTCGCGGGAATTGCACCGGGTAATTTTTCATGGCGTGTTGCACCTCTGCGGCTATGGGGATCACGAGCCGGATGAAAAAAAATTAATGCGGGAAAAAGAAAACCAGTGGCTCAATCGTTATTTCGACAGCTGACACAAAAAAATTGCATGCGGACCCTATTGATGATTTGTATGGCCTTCAGTGCCGGAATGCTCACGCCCGCCAGGAGTTGGTCGTCGATGTCGGAAATTACCCGGAACATTCACACGGACTATTCCCCTGACCCGCGGGAAGAATTTTCCAAGCAGGTGCTCGACTACATTAATGAAATGCGGCAAAACCCGGCCGACTTCTATCATCGGTATGTCCGGGCTTATGTCCGTCAGCATGCCGATCGCTTCACCGACTATTATACCCAAAGCCTTAAGAAAGACTTGCTAGGATCCCCTTCACTTCCGGTCTTTCATCCGGATCCCACGCTGAAACAATGTGCCTGGCGACAAACAAAATATCTGGCGGGACTGGGAGGCAGGACCCTTACGCACGATCAGGGGAATAAGTCCTTTGCCGTCAGGATGAAAGAAGCCGGCCTGCATTGTCTGGCCGAAAACCTCTATACCGCACAAAAGCTTACTCCTCTTCAGGTCGTGCTGGATCTTCTGATAGACCAACGGATTTCTTCCTTCGGGCATCGGAAAAATCTCATGAACCCTCAGTATGATCGCATCGGCATCGTGTCAAAAACCACCCCCTCGGGTTATACCTTGGTGGTCATGGACTTTGGCTGCGCCTTCCGCTAAAGGCAGTCTGGGCCACCCGTGTGTTCCACGTGGAACATGGCAATTGCCCCCGTTCACGTTCCACGTGAAACATCAGGAGTCCCGCGTCGATGTTCCACGTGAAACATGCTACAAAAAAGCCAAAGTTCCTACCTTTGCAGGCAGTATGTTTCCAAAGTATGATGTCATTGTGGTGGGCGCCGGCCACGCGGGATGCGAAGCGGCCGCAGCGGCAGCCAACCTCGGTAACCGGGTATTGCTGATCACCATGAATCTGCAAACCGTGGCTCAAATGAGCTGCAATCCGGCTATGGGCGGAATTGCCAAAGGCCAGATCGTGCGGGAAATCGATGCCCTGGGTGGATACTCCGGCCAGGTGTCCGACCGAAGCATGCTTCAGTTTCGCATGCTGAACCGGTCTAAAGGTCCCGCGATGTGGAGTCCCCGCACCCAAAATGACCGGATGTTGTTTTCCCAAATATGGCGGGAGATGCTGGAACAAACTCCCCGCCTGGATTTCTACCAGGACATGGTATCGCAGATTGTGGTTCAGGGAGGAAAGGCTTGTGGGGTGCGTACGCAAATGGGCCATGAAATCCGGGCTGAAGCGGTCATATTGACCAATGGCACCTTCCTCAACGGCGTAATCCATGTGGGAGAAAAGAGATTTGGGGGCGGACGGGTGGCCGAACGGGCCGCGATCGGACTGACCGAACAACTGGTCTCACTGGGCTTTACCAGTGACCGGTTGAAAACGGGTACTCCTCCGCGGGTCGACGGCCGGAGCCTTGATTACACCAAAATGGAACTTCAGCCGGGAGACGACGAGATTTCGGGCTTTTCCTACCTGCCTGTATCGCGGATCGAACCCCAAAAGCAGCGAGGCTGTTGGATCACCTACACCAATAGTGAGGTACACGACATTCTTAAAACCGGTTTCGATCGGTCCCCCATGTTCCAGGGGCGCATACAGGGCGTAGGGCCGCGCTATTGCCCGAGCATTGAAGACAAGATCAATCGTTTCGCCGATCGGGACCGTCACCAGCTGTTTGTGGAACCCGAAGGTTGGAATACCGTGGAAATCTATGTGAACGGCTTTTCTACCTCCCTGCCTGAAGAAGTACAGTACGAAGCGCTGAGAAAAGTGCCTGGATTCGAACAATGTCGCATGTTTCGCCCGGGATATGCCATAGAATATGACTATTTCCCTCCTACCCAACTGTTATTTAGCCTGGAAACCCGCCTGGTATCCCATCTGTTCTTTGCCGGACAGATCAACGGCACGACCGGTTACGAAGAGGCGGCCTGCCAGGGACTCATGGCCGGTATTAACGCTCACCTCAGAATCCGCGATGAAGCTCCCTTTATCCTAAAACGCAGCGAAGCCTATATCGGAGTGCTTATCGATGACCTGATCAATAAGGGCACGGATGAACCGTACCGGATGTTCACTTCCCGTGCCGAATACCGCACCCTATTGCGCCAGGATAATGCGGATCTCCGACTGACGGAAATCAGTTACCGCATGGGCCTGGCCGATCAGGCCCGCGTGAGCCGCGTCGGGGAAAAGCGGCAAGCGATTGCAAAAATCAAACAAATCCTTGCCGAAATCTCTCTGGAACCGGAGCAATGCCAACAATTCCTGGCAGATCGTGGCTCGGCTCCGCTACGCCAAAAGCAAAAAGCGGCACAATTGCTCCTTCGGCCCAACCTTGATCTTTCCACGATGCAGCGCTCCATACCCGCACTGCAACAAGCCCTAAGTGCATTCGACCGCGAGAGCTTGCTGGAGGCAGAAATTCAGATCAAATACGACGTGTACATTCGTAAGGAAAGTGAATTGGTCTCCAAAATGAACCAGTTGGAAGACCTGAAAATCCCTGAAAATTTTGATTTTGAAAAACTGAGCTCCCTGTCTGCCGAAGCCCGGCAGAAATTCAGCCGCCTGCGGCCCTTGACGCTGGGTCAGGCCAGCCGGATCAGCGGGGTAAGTCCTACAGATGTCCAGGTGCTGATGGTCTATATGGGTCGATAAGCCTTCGGGGTGCTGTCAATCCCTAATATATATAATATATTGAAAATCAATTTATTGTTGTAATTATTTCGTCTTGCAGAAACGGGCCAAATCGGACGGATCGCCTTTGTGGTCAACGGTTGATTCATTTGTGGGGTATAGCGGCGAAAAACCTGATTAAAATGCGATCTTTATAATCGCAAATTGATTTTTCCACAATGTGCATAAATCATGAGGATTCGGTGGATTGTGCTTTCCCTGCTGTGGATAGGATGTGACTATGGGGTGCGCGGCCAGGTAATTACTGTGCATATCCGGGATTACCCCTTGCCGGGGACCGTGACTCCAGACACCATATACTATGGTTTCGACCGCAAACTGCAATGGAGCGACTTTACCGGAAAAGTGCGCCCGGCCAGTCCTTCAGCTGCCCTGTCGCTTCCCGGTTTCAGCTACGATGCGACCACCCGGGAAAAAAAAGACAGCATTTGGATCAGCATTAATGTACAGGTATACTTTGTCCGTTCGGGTTCCTGGGTGAGGCCGGGTCAACAAAACCCCTACAACCTTTCCCACGAACAAATCCACTTTGATATTGCCAAAGTAGCTGCGGAAGGATTTAAAGATTCTCTTCGCCGCATGTCTCTTGATACCGAGTACTACGCCAGCGAAATTCATTTCCTGTATTGGGATTTCTGGAGAAAAATGACGCGGTTGCAGGAACAATTCGATGGACAAACCGCACATGGAAGAGATCCGCACGCGGAGGCTGCCTGGAAGAAAAAAATCAGCGACGCACTGCTTTCAAGCTCAAATCAAGACTTACTGCGTGATGAATAACAGATCCTGCTGATATGTAATCCACCCCCGCCTCGGCAAATTCCCGTACTTGCTCCAGGGTAATTCCTCCGGAAGACTCGGTCACATATCGGCCTGCTATCAACTCAACGGCCTGTTTTGTCTGACGCGGCGAAAAATTATCAAGCAGGATGCGGTCCACTCCTCCGGTCTGAAGCACCTCTTCTATATCAGAGAGCCCTCTCACTTCAATTTCCACCGGTAAGGTCAAATGATGGTCACGCAAATATTTGCGGGTCTGCTGAATGGCCTGGGTAATCCCTCCGCAAAAATCAATATGATTGTCTTTCAGCAAAATCATATCGTATAGCCCCATGCGGTGATTAACGCCGCCGCCTATACGCACCGCCTCTTTTTCCAACACCCTAAAATTAGGCGTGGTCTTACGCGTGTCCAGCAACCGGGTGGTGTATCCCTCCAGGGCCGAGACATACTGTCGGGTGAGTGTGGCGATCCCGCTCATCCGCTGCAGGCAATTTAAGGCCAGCCGTTCTCCCGTTAACAGGGTATGCACTTTCCCTGCCACGGTGAATGCCTGGTCTCCGGCCTGCATCAGGTCCCCATCCTGCATCAGCCGCTCAAAGCGCACTTCAGGTTCAATAAATCGAAACACCGCTTCGGCTACCTCCAGGCCCGCCAGGACTCCGGCTTCCTTTACCCACAATACCGACTGACCCGTGGCGTCGGGAGGAATGCAGGCCAGGGTAGTATAATCTCCCGGGCCTACATCTTCGCGCAATGCAGTATCCACAAATTCTCTGAGCAGGGTTGGCGTCAACATCTTGATGCGTTTTGCACGCAAAGATAGTCAATCCTGAAAGGGTGGGCGTCGGCACGGTATTTCACACAGAACAGACACCCTCCTTACATGATTGGAGTTCATCGGGAGTCACCAGACAATCCAATTCACCGACGATGAGGCAATGACTTGCGGTAATCGATCATATCGGTAATGGCGCGCGGATTAGGGATCCTGGTGGCAGGGCTCATGCGCAACTGGCCGAACGCAGGAGGCACCAACCTCGAATAAGCTTTCCTTCCCGTAAACCCGTTGCCTGCGATATAACTCAAAATGGCACTTAACCGGGGAGCGGAGGTGTCTCCCCAATCATAACCAATATAGTCGGTTTCGGTATAGTCCGGGGTCATACCCTGGTAATACCCTCCTTTCCCCTGGCTATTTACCGTCTCGTCATTAATGGCGTAGAGATCCGCCACCGTCGTATATCCTGCTGTATCTGTCACAAAAGCGATTTCAGCGGGGAAAAATCCTACTGGTTTTCCATAGGTCTGCGTACCCACCAGTTTTACATCCATATACGGCTTAAGATTATTAATGGTAAGCTCGCTGGCACTCGCAGTATTGGCGCCTACGATAAAAAATACGCGGGAGAGGTTTAGGTTATTGGGGGGCAGCTCAAAATTTATCGGGGCAAGGAATTCCGCCTTTAGTGTCGGATCCTGCGCAAAATATGCGGTGAGCTGATCGTTATACTTGATGGAGTACATTTCCTGCCCGTTTGCCGAAGCGGGCGCGATCAAGTCATCCAGATATTCCGCACTTACCACGGTGCCTCCCCCGTTATAGCGCAGATCCACAATTAACTCTTGCACGCCCTCCTCTTTAAAATGGGCAAACACAGCGTCAATTTCCGATTTGGCCGTCGCAGAATTGCTGCTTCCCGAAATACTGATGAACGAATTATAGACGAAATAGCCTACCTTCTTGGCCCCTACAGTATATACCGTATCCAGTAAGATCGGATTGATGTGATAAGATGCCCTGTTAAGCGTGACCGTGGTGTCACTGGCTCCCAACCTGGAAAAGGTAAATTTAGTTTGTGCCTTTCCGTAAATGGCATTAATGATACGCTGTGAATTGTCTCCACCATCCCACGTCATATCGGTATTGCCGTCTAGGGCTTTAATAATCCATCCCCGATGAATATGTGCATTGCCGGCAGGTGAACCTTTATAAGTGAACAATACCACAATCACCACCTGATTATCCTGATCCAATGCAGGTGAAATCTCCAGGCCGAAATCCCCCGATTGCCCGCCCTGAAGTTCTTCAGACACGGCGCCCGCCCGGTCCAAAAAACTATACCGGTCCACTTTTCTGCCGGCTACCTCAGGATAACTGGCAATACCCTGTTGTCCGCTTAACAGGGAATCTGCGTTCGCAAATTTGCGGCTCAGCGGATCAAGTTTGGGCACCTGGTCATACCAATAATACGTAGGAATCGTCTGCGAGTCGGAGACGGTATACCACCAGACGTAAAATTTCAGGGAATCCTCATCGGAGAGTCTTTTCACAGAATGGCCCGGATTTTTCTGGCAGGCGCCCAGAAAGATCAATCCGGACAAAAAAAAGAAACACCCCAGGTGGGCAACAAGGCGTCTGGTCTTCATATAAATATGCTAATTCACACTAAAGATACAAGCTTTTCCGGTTCATAGGCCAAACCGGGCCGAAATTTCAAGCATCCGGTCTATGGGCTTCCGGGCCGCTTTTAGCAGGGAGGGATCCATATGAATCTCAGGTTTTTCATAAGCCATACACAAATAGAGCTTTTCCAAAGTATTGAGTTTCATATGGGGGCAATCGTTGCAGGCACAACTGTTATCCGGTGGAGCGGGAATAAACACTTTTTCAGGTGCCTGCTTCTCCATCTGGTGAAGAATACCCGTTTCAGTCGCCACTATATATTGCTGAGCTGAATCCGTTGTCGCATATTTCAACAGCGCGGTGGTAGAACCAATATAATCGGCCATTTTTAAAATGACCTCCTCACATTCCGGATGGGCGATTACTTTGGCCTGCGGATACCGGGTCTTAAGCGCCGTAATCTTTTCGGCAGAAAAAATTTCATGGACCTGGCAGGAACCGTTCCAGAGTACCATATTTCGCCCGGTTTTCTTGATCAGATAGGCACCTAAATTTTTATCGGGTGCAAAAATGATCGGTTGATCCGCAGGCAGACTTTCAATGATCTTTTGGGCATTAGAAGAGGTACAGATGATGTCACTGAGTGCCTTGACTTCGGCTGAACAATTGATGTAAGAAATCACCACATGACCGGGATGCTTTTCCTTAAAAGCTTTGAACAAGGAGGCGGGGGCGCTGTCTGCCAACGAACAACCTGCCCTTAGGTCGGGCAAAAGCACCTTTTTATCGGGACAGAGAATCTTGGCGGTTTCCGCCATAAAATGCACGCCGGCAAAGACGATGATCTCGGCATCCGTGGCTGCAGCCTGTTGGGACAATCCCAGACTATCTCCGATGTAATCGGCGACATCCTGGATATCAGGTTCCTGGTAATAATGAGCAAGCAGAATAGCATGTTTTTCTTTTTTGAGCCGATCAATCTCCGCAAAAAGATCCAAAGTGGGATCCACATCCAGATTCAAATATCCGTTTTTTTCCAATGCTTTTTCTGCCGCCTGTAACGAGATCATGATAATAGTTTATTAATATAATTCTATAAAAAGAACGCTATCATTAGGGCTGTGAATTTGTGAAATTCTTTTTTGATAAACACTTGCAAAATTAAATGTTAATATCGGAACTCGGTCTATCCACATTTTTTACACAGGAGAAACACCGCACCACAGCCCTTTGTTTGGACGATATCCCCTGAGCGTGGATAGTGGTCCTGTGAATAACTCGTGGACGGGGTCCAAGTGGAAAAGCTGGTTTTCTATCGTGAGAAAATGGCGACAAATAGATTTGTCTGGGATAAAACGGAGTAAACGCTTTATTTTTTATCTTTTTTCCCAGGCTTTGTGCTGATTTTTTAAAGATTTCCACAAAATGTGTGAAAAAATAAAAATCGGAGACCCAAGCTTGGAGCGGTTCTATATATGGCCGGATATTACCATGTGAATATATTTTTTTAGGCGGTTTTTGGCGGAATGGACCCGATTTTAGCCTGAAACAGCCTGTTGTTGCAGGTAATCGTATTTTATTCTATTTTTGCGTTCCTCAAAATTAGTGGTACCTATATAATATTGTATGTCAGTAATACAGACGATCCGAGAGAAATACGCTACTTTAATGGTAGTGGTGGTGTGTGTGAGCCTTGTGGCCTTTTTGTTGATGGACGCGCTGGTAGGCCCCAAGTCTTTTCTGCATCAGAATACCGATGTAGGTGCTGTGAATGGAGAAGGCCTGGATTATCGGGAATTCACCAATGAGGTACAGCAGGCGGAGAATATGTACCGGGCTTCCCATCCCAATGAGACCCCCAACGATGAATTGAGGCATCAGATCCGTCAGCAGGTATGGAACAAATTCATTCAGGATCAATTGTTAGGGGCTGAATATCAAAAGTTGGGGATAGGATTTTCCAGCGACGAACTGAATGACCTGACGATGACCATGGACGCCGATCCGCAAATTCAGGCGATACCCGCCTTTCAGAATCCGGAGACCGGACAGTTCGAACCCAATCGGGTGGCTGCTTTTATCCAGCAGCTGCGCAGTGCTCCCCAGGATAATCCCCAGGTGGCCCAACAACTGGCGCAATGGATGCAGTTGCAACAGTATATAGAGACCAGCAGTCTGATTAGAAAGTATTCTTCCCTGGTGACTCAGGCCCTGTATATGCCGTCCTGGCTGGCAAAACAAATGGAACAGGAACGGCATTCTTATGCGACCCTCTCTTATGTAGCCGTACCGTATACGACCATAGCTGATTCCGCGATCCAACTGAGCGACCAGGAACTGCAGCAATATTTGAACGCGCATCAGAAACTATTTCAACAGGAAGCCTCCCGGAGTGTGGAATACGTGTCTTTTGATGCCATTCCCACCGCTAAGGATACCGCGCAGGTAATGACGGAGATCAACAGCCTGAAAGCCCAGCTGGATACCCTGTCAGCCGACGAAATTCCCGGGTTCATTACCCGGAATTCCGAGACGAAATTTTATGACGGCTTTCTTCCTGAAAGCATGATTCAATCCTCCAGCAAGGACTCCTTGCTGGCTTTGCAGGAGCATCAGATACTCGGGCCCTATTTTGATCAGGGATTGGTAACCTATGCAGTGATGCTCGGCAAGAAGACCATTCCGGATACCGTAGAAGTGCAACAGATTTTGCTGTCCAATCAGCTGCAGGCGGATACCACGGCTCAGCGGCGTATCGACAGCATTGCGCGGGCCATTAGAGGCGGCGCGGATTTTACCGCTATGGTGGAACAATTTTCAGATGGGCCGAAGGAAAATGGGGGGGCGCTGACGCTTACTCCTGGCAACCCAAATATTCCCCAGGAATTCAACGATTTTGCCTTCAACCACCGTACAGGAGATATGGACGTGGTAAAGACCCAATATGGCTATTCCCTGGTCCGCATCAACGCCCAGAAAAATTTTGAACCTGCCTATAAAATAGGATATCTGACCCGACACCTCGACCCGAGCCAGGAAACGGACAATGCCACATTTTCTGCCGCAAGCCAGTTTGCCGGCACAAACCGTACCCGGGAAGCTTTCGAAAAAGCCAGCAACGGACAGCAGGGCGTGAACCGCCAGGTGGCTAACAATATTTTGGCCACCGATTATGAACTGCAGGGAATCGGCCCGGCAAGAGATCTGATCCAGTGGGCTTTTAAAGCAGACGTAGGAGATGTGTCCGAGGTGTTTTCCCTGGGGAATCATTATGTGATTGCGGTGTTGACCGGAGTGAGGGAAAAAGGAACCAGTGCACTGGCTGATGTACGCCCGCAAATTGAAGCCAGCGTGAGGCGCGAGAAGAAAGCGGCGCAAATTGCCGGGATGCTGAAAGGAAATGATTTGCAGGCGATTGCTCAAAGTGTGCATGATTCGGTTTCCCAGGCCCAACATATCGGATTTATGACGCCGTTTATCCCCAACGCCGGCTTTGAACCCAAGGTCGTAGGAGCTGCGTTTAATCCCCAGTGGAAAACCGGCAAATTGACGCCTCCGATCTATGGCAATAACGGAGTCTATGTATTGAAAGTGGATTCCGTCAGTGTGGAAACGCCGGCGGATACCGATAGCACGCAGGAAATCAAGCAGCAGGAAATGATGTTACAGCAACAAGTAGGATCTCAATTGTTGGAGGTTCTTAAAAAAGAGGCTGACATTGAGGATAACCGGCTGCAATTCTTTTAGTGCATGCTGACTTTTGTCGGCTTCTTCCGCGTTTTTTTTCCCGGCGGCAGGAACGGTCTTCTGCGCAACCTTCTGTGCGGTGATCTGTTGTACTAAGCGGAAGACGCACATCATTCGATCATCTTATGACAATGGCTATGGACGACATTATCAATAAAGTGGCGGCCAGTGGAATCCAGACCCTTGACCCGGCTGTTTTTCTTCCTGCCGCGGAGGACCTGGTTGTCTTTGATCTCAAGCCCTTTTTGTTCCGCGAGTTAATATTGAAGGAAAAGGATTTCCGGGAAGCCCTGAAAACCCATGACTGGGCTGTTTATCAGGACCGTACGGTCACGATCTGCTGCACGGCGGACGCCATTATACCGATGTGGGCCTATATGTTGGTCACTTCGTATTTGAAACCCGTGGCGGCGGATATCCTTTATGGAAGCCGGCAGGATGCGGTGCGGCAAATGACCCGGACAGCCATTGAAAACATGGATGCCGAACCCTACCGCGATCAGCGGATCGTATTAAAAGGCTGTGGCGACCAGCCGATCTCAGAAGACGCCTATATCGCGTTGATGAAAAAGCTGCAACCGGTGGTAAAGAGTGTGATGTTTGGAGAGCCTTGCAGTACAGTGCCCGTGTATAAGCAAAAGAAAGGATAGGCGGCTTCCCGTGGCCTGGGTTAATGGTAACGGTAAGACGACTTAGCGCTATCTGGCGAATCCGAGGATTCGGCGGTGGTATCTGAATCAGTCGGATGCTTGCGGATGGATCGTAAACCTGCCGGAGTCATTTCATAATCCTTCTCATAGCCGGGTTTCTGATCCCAGTGATGGCCCCAGTCATCCCAATCGTCGTCCCAGTCATCCCATTGCCCTACCCGTCTTTTTTCCAACGGTTTGTCCAGCACAATGTGTTTTCCCTGAGGTACGGCAATCCGCAACACCACCTGCTGGTTTCTGAATGGCAGGCTCCGGGAAAGGCAAAATCCTTCGGGGATGTATAATATGGAGTCTTGCTGGACAATCTGCAATCCGATATGCTCAGCGAACATGCGGGCCTGGCTCACAGACCGGCCATGGGAAGTCCGGGTCATTTCCACGCGGAAGCTGTCGTCCGGACTGCGGTCAATAGCGATGCGTATCGTTTTCAAGGTGATAGAATCTTCACCGACCTCAATGACATGGTTGAATACATTCCAGCCTCCGATCTGGATATTGGAAGGCTGCTGGCGTAGCACCAGCTTTGCTCCGGCAGGCTGCTGTATTGCCACGGGCGTCGCCTCCCGAAATTTGGTGCGAAAGTCTTTGGCCAGGGACAGGGAAAGCCACACGGCGCAAATTACTCCCGCAACCCAGCTTAAAAAGAGCGTGAGGCCCACCCAGTGATTTCTCGGCCTGAAACCGGTCAATAGCTTAATGAATAACCAGATGATTGCCACCACCGGGATGCCCAACGTCAGCAAAATGGCAGGCCAGGCCAGAATGTGCTGGGTTGTGCCGTAAAGTACCAATCCGGTATAGGGCAACACCAAAGACGAGGAGGTGGCCGTTCCAATGAATCCGCCCGCAAGGCTGATGAGGATCACGCAAAGACCGATGACAAAAACAGCCAAAATAAAATAGGCCACAAATTTGAGGAGCGTGACCAGTACCTCCCCCAGGCGCGTCCGGCCAGTGGGAGCTGTGTATAGGATCGGGAGCGTCTCATGGGTTAGGTGGTCAGGTACCGCGGATTCTCCGGCGTCATTTTTTTTTTCGTCCTGTGTGCCTTTCATGGCATTGGTGATGCTTTGCAGATCCACTTTTTCACCCCTCATTTCCAGTTTTTCCGTTACTGATTTGGCCTTAGGTATGGAGATCCACAACACGATATACAGGACCACAAGCGTGGGCAAAAATCCTACCGAAAGCGGGAAGAAGAAATGAGGAATCCAGGACCAGTGTTGAAAGATGCCGGTAAATATAATTCCCAGCAGCGGAAGGACGAAAGCTACCCGTATGATTACCGGTTCAATATTCAGGTATGCTCCGAGTCCGGAACAAACCCCCCCGATGACCTTGTTGTCAGGATTGCGATACAGGCGTTTGTGGATCGGATTGTACAACGCCCGGCTTGAGGGCAGCACGATCCACAGGATGATGTAGAGAAGAAAGCCAAAGCCCCATGCCCATATAAGAAGAAAGGTAATGATGCGGACTACCACCGGATCAATCCCCAAGTAAGCGGCGATGCCGGAGCATATGCCGCCGAGTACTTTATCGTTCTCGTTGCGCATTAATTTGCGGGAGCTCACCGGAGGGGCCTCCGCGGGCCGCTTTCCCGTCGGTTCCGTGGCGGTCTCTTCTTCAAGCTGCTCGGGACGACCCATAACGGCCACCATGGCATTGACATCTTCGTCAGTGATGCAATGCGCCCCCTTCTTGAGCCTTTCCTGAAAAACTTCCGCAATGCGATCCTCAATGTCGCTGATAATCTCTTCGCCTCCCTCTTCACGGGCAAAATGGGTCTTTAGGCTGTCCAGATAGTTTTTCAGAAGCTCATAGGCGGAATCTTCGATAGGGATGAGCCGGCTTGACAGGTTTATATTGATAATCTTTTTCATGGACAATGAAAAGTTTAGGGATTTATGGGATTGCAGATCAAACGACAGGTTGGGTGAGTTGATTGACCGCATCGGCCAATTCATTCCAGGTTTCGGCCAGCTGGCGGTAAAAGACCTCTCCCTCCTCTGTCATCGAGAAGTATTTTCGCGGAGGACCAGAATTGCTTTCCACCCACCGGTATGAAAGCAAATGGGCATTTTTTAGTCTCGTCAACAAGGGATAGAGCGTTCCTTCCAAAATATCCAACTTCGCCGCTTTCATTTTTTCAATAATATCGGAAGGATACACTTCGCCTTGGCGGATGATGGAGAGAATACAAAATTCCAACACCCCCTTTCTCATTTGCGATTGTGTGTTATCTATGTTCATGGACACCCGATTTAATCCGGTAACGGCACAAAAGTAATAAATATTTAGTACTATGCAACACATAATACTGTATTTGACAAAATAATTCGGTTTGACGATTCGGCATCGTCGCATAAGACGCTGTATTGTAAAGGCTTAGCAGCTTTCGTGAGTTACCAGCCCGACAAAATATGTGATGATCGGATAAATACAGGGATAAACGGTGAGGGCAAAGATGTGATTTCACGGTTGGTTCCGCCGCTTCAAACCCCTAATTTTGCAGCCAAAATAAATCCATGATATCCGATAATTTAAGCCCGGCCGAAGCGCTTGTCCTGCTCAAGGAGGGAAATCAACGTTTTGTGCAGAACCAACGCTTGACCCCTAATTTAATGGACCAGGTGCGGGAAACAGCTTCAGGACAAAATCCTTTTGCTGCGATTTTAGGCTGCATTGATTCCCGGGCCGTGCCCGAGTTGATCTTTGATCAGGGAATCGGAAGCCTGTTTACCATCCGGGTGGCGGGAAATGTGATCGATGAAGATGTGCTGGCCAGTCTGGAATACGCCTGTACGGTGTCGGGCACCAGGTTGATCCTGGTCAAGGGGCATACCCGATGCGGCGCGGTACAAAGCGCCTGCCAGAATGTGGCCGTGGAGGGAAACCTGAAGCAACTCATGGACAAGTTGAAGCCCTGTGTGGATGCTGCGGCGCAAAAGATGGGCGGATACGCCGACGGTGATGATTTCCGCGATGAGGTGTCGCACATCAACGTGGAGCAATCCGTGGCTCAGATTCTGGCCGGTAGCCCGATCCTGCGGAAGCTTTCCGACCGGGGAGAAATAGCGGTGGTGGGTGCGCTCTATGATGTCCGTACCGGCAAGGTATCATTCTTTGAGTAAGGCAGACTAGGGCCTTGACGGGCTTTCCAGGATGAACGCTTCCAGGATGATGTCATCGTAATCAGGGGATCCGGTTCGTGAATGGTGGCCTCCATAGGCCAGCATGGCCGGGACGTATATCTTCACATGATCCCCTTTTCTAAGCAACGGCAATGTCTGGTCAATGCCTGGGATCGAACGGTTTCTGCCGACGGTGATCTCCAGGGGACTCTGTGCATGAAAACTGGTATCGATGTTGGAGTTGAGTACTTTTCCTGCCAGGGTGGCCAAGGTGAACTTGAGTCCGATAGTCTCTCCGGAATCCAGCGGAGCCCCTGTACCGGACTGCAGGACTTGCAAATAGGTACCTACGGGAGTTTTCTGCGCTTGGATATGGTGTTTTTTCAGGTATGCTTCTACCCGGAGGGGGCCCTCAATTTGTTCCACAGAATCCATCCTTTTCCATTCCATGCGTTTATCCGCCTGGATCAGGCTGTCGGTTTGCCTGAAGTTTGCAGGGGATCCATCGAACACCCGGAGTACCTTGATCCGGGTGATTATTTTATCGGTCGGCTGATATCCCGGAGGAAGCGTTTTCCAGATCCCTTTCCTTAGCAGGGAGTCCACACGTTGTTCCACCACCAGGCTGTCTCCTTCACGCGCACCCTTAATTAAGACCACCATCGGATCGTAAGGAAAGACCATCCCGGGAATAAGGTCTTTATAGTATGGCAGTTTATCATAGGTGCTTCGCGACACCGTATCATGAATAAACTGGATATAGTTGACCTTTACGGTACTTCCTATCTGGACTTCGGCTCCCCGGCCCATGTGAAAGATCCGGAACTGCAAACCGGAAGCGGTCTTTTGCCAGCCCGGCTGGCAGGACGTTAATCCACCTGATAACAGCCCGAGGGCCAGGATCCAACGTTTTCGCATGCGCTGATTTTTATGGCATTCATTTCCGGGGTTAAGCCCGGTCCAAGCGGTAGAAAAAGAGTAGCGCGCCGAAACCGGTCACAGGAACCGGTCTCCTTTATTCCGTTTGATCTCTCCCACATAATCCCTGATCTGCTGTTCCCGATCTTTATTGCAAATCAACAACACGTCGGGGGTGTCGATCACAATGAAGTGGTCCAACCCCTGTACCACCACGAGTTTTTCCTCTTCGCTTCGCACCATACAATGCGTCGCGTCGATGATCATGATGTGCTTACCCGAGACGGCATTGCTCAGGTAGTCCTTTTCCATGTTATCGTAGGCGGAATTCCAGGTACCGAGGTCGCTCCATCCAAAATTAGCCGGGATGACAAAGACGTTTTCGGATTTTTCCATGACCGCATAATCGATGGAAATGTTGGTACACTGGGAGTAGATGAACTGTATGGCATCTGCTTCGTCCGGCGTATTCAACCGCTCTTCTTCCTGCTCGAACAATTCACTTAAGTCCTGTTGATGGGTACGGAAGGCCGAAAGAATAGACTGGACATTCCATAAGAAAATGCCGGCGTTCCATAGAAAATCCCCGCTTTTCAGGAAGGTCTGTGCCAGTTCGAGGTTCGGTTTCTCCGTAAAAGTCTTTACCCGAAAAATGTTTTCGGCGAAGGGCTTCATATCGTATTGGATATAGCCATAGCCAGTATCGGGGCGGGTAGGCTTTATGCCCAGGGTCAGCAAGGCATTGCGTTGGCTGACAAAGCGCAGTCCTTCTTCGCAAATCCTTGAAAAAGCATCCGGATCCAGGATCAGGTGATCGGCGGGAGCACAGATGATATTGGCCTGGGGATCCTGCTTGTGTATTTTATAGGAAATATAGGCGATACAGGGCGCGGTATTCTTTCGGGAGGGTTCGCCTACGATATTGCGAAGCGGAAGCTCGGGAAGGTGTTCCCGCACTTTGTCTATGTATTGGACATTGGTGACGATATAGATGTTCTCCAGCGGGATAAAGCGGCAAAAGCGCTCAAAGGTCCACCGGATCAGCGACTTTCCCGTATGCAGAATGTCCAGAAACTGTTTGGGGTGGTTGTGGCGGCTGACCGGCCAAAACCGGCTTCCTATGCCACCGGCCATTATTGCTACGTAGTTGTGTTCGTGCATGAGCGTAAAGTTTAAAGCAGGCCTTCTTTAATCAAGTCGTGCAGATGAACGACACCTTGGTAATGTCCGTTTTCCAGCACGACCAGTTGCGTGATGTTGTTCCGGCGCATGATTTCCAGGGCATTAACGGCCAATGCCTCAGCTGCAATAGTCCGGGGATCCCCATGCATGACCTCCCCGGCTGTGAGTGCTTCCCAGTTCGGTTTTTCTTTAAGCATCCGGCGCAGGTCGCCGTCTGTGATAATGCCCAATACGTTTTCCTGTTGATCTGCTACAACAGTCATGCCCAGGCGTTTCTGCGAGATTTCCAGAATCACATCTTTCATAGGAGTGTCCGCCTGTACCAAGGGCCGGTCATTGTGGGCGGAGAGGTCCTGGACCCGCAGATATAGCTTTTTCCCCAGGATGCCTCCCGGATGAAATTTCGCGAAGTCCTCCGGGGTAAAGCCCTTGCGTTTCATCAGGCATACGGCAAGTGCATCCCCTATGGCTAACTGGGCCGTCGTACTGGCGGTAGGGGCCAGATTGTTGGGGCAGGCTTCCTGACTGACTGTGGCATTTAACAGAAAATCTGCCTGTTGGGCCAGGTAAGAAGCGGTGTTTCCTGCGATGGCCACCACGGGATTGTGAAAATTCTTCAGTAAGGGTACCAGTACCCGGATTTCCGGAGACTCCCCACTTTTGGAAAGACACAGGATGATATCGTCCTGCTGAATCATTCCGAGATCGCCATGGATGGCGTCTGCCGCATGCATAAATAAAGCAGGCGTGCCGGTTGAATTCAAGGTAGCCGCGATCTTCTGGGCGATGATGGCACTTTTTCCGATACCGGTAACGACAACCCGGCCCTCCCCGGCTGCGATAAGTTCTACCACCTTTGCGAAATCCTCGTCTACCAGGGGGATCAGCGCTTGGAGCGCCTCAGATTCCATCCGGAGTGTACTGCGGGCAATGTCTAACAGGTCTGGTGGGGATAAGCGGTTCATCATGCAGCGAAACAAAAATGCGAATAAAGTGAAAAATTATGAACTCGTGAGTTTACAGTTCAAATTTAAGATTTGTTTAGTAAGCGATTTTTGGATAATTTCAAGTTTCCGGCGAAAGCCACCCACACATAGAGAATCCCTTTTCCGTATCATTTTTATTTACTAACTTCGGGGGCCCGGATTTATATTATAAATTATAATAATATATGATAAGCGAACTACGCTTTTCAAATTACATGAAATGGAAGCCTCAAAAGAGAGTCTAAAAAGTGCCCTGCGCGAGTATTTTGGATTTGACGGATTCAAGGGAAATCAAGAAAAAATTATTCGAAGTATATTATCGGGAAAAGACACCTTTGTCATTATGCCCACAGGGGGCGGTAAATCCCTCTGTTATCAGTTGCCGGCCTTGATGAGGAAGGGCTGCGCCCTGATCGTTTCTCCCCTGATAGCCTTGATGAAAAACCAGGTGGATCTGGTCCGCTCATACAGCAGCCTGGATAATGTGGCCCATTTTCTTAATTCCACCCTGAGCAAGACGCAGATCAAGAAGGTGAGAGAGGATTTAAGTTCCGGAAAAACCAAACTGTTATATGTGGCTCCGGAGACACTCACCAAGCAGGAAAACATGGATTTTTTCCGGGAGCTTTCTCTTTCCTTTATCGCCGTGGACGAGGCGCATTGTATCTCCGAATGGGGACATGATTTCCGCCCGGAATATCGGCGGTTGCGGGAGATGATCGATGAGATCAATCCCGGCCTGCCCATTATCGCCCTGACGGCGACAGCCACCCCTAAAGTACAGAGTGATATTGTCAAAAACCTCGCGCTGAAAGATCCCCAGGTATTTATCTCCTCTTTTAACCGGCCTAACCTGTATTATGAAGTGCGCCCCAAAAAGAGCAAGAATCAGGCGATTAAGGATATTGTCAAGTTTATCCATCAGCATAAAGGTAAAAGCGGCATCATATACAGCCTGAACCGAAAAACTACCGAGGAGATCGCCGATATTCTGTGTGCCAATGGGATCAAAGCCGTCGCCTATCACGCCGGACTGGATGCTTCCACGAGGGCCAAAAGGCAGGATCTGTTTCTCAAAGAGGGGGTCGAAGTCATCGTGGCCACCATAGCCTTTGGGATGGGAATTGATAAGCCTGATGTGCGCTTTGTGATCCATTTCAATATTCCCAAGAGCCTGGAAAATTATTACCAGGAGACCGGCCGGGCCGGCCGGGATGGCCTGGAAGGAAGGTGTGTTTGTTTCTATGCGCATAAAGACATTCAGAAGCTCGAACACCTGATGCGGGATAAAACCCTGAGTGAACGGGAAATGGGCGGCCAACTGATCAGTGAAACGGTGGCCTACGCGGAAAGTGCCGTGTGCCGCCGCAAGCTCTTATTACATTACTTCGGTGAAGAGATCGCGCAGGACAATTGCGGCAATTGCGATAACTGCAAATATCCCAAAGAAAAAATAGAGGTGAAAGCCGAGGCTAGGGTCGTGTTGAAGGCGATCGAGGCCCTGCATGGGCGTTTTCCCATTGATTATGTGGTCCACGTGATTGCAGGAAAAAACACCCCCCAGATTTCGACCTTCCGGCATGACAAGTTAAAAGTGTTTGGCTTGGGTAAAGAACAAGATGAGCATTTTTGGAACTCGTTAATTCGCCAGATGATGCTTGAACACCTGGTGGAAAAAGATATCGAAGAATACGGCTTGTTGAAAATGACCTCCAAGGGAGAGAAGTTTCTCAAGCGGCCCTATTCCTTTAAAATGGCGCTTAATCATCAGTTCGAGGAAGAGACCGGCGGAGAGGATGAAACACCCGAAGGCGGGCCCTCGGCCGCCGATCCCGTGTTATTCAACATGTTGGTCGATCTGCGTAAGGAAGTGGCCAAAGAGAAAAAGCTGCCCCCCTTTGTGATTTTCCTGGAAAACTCCCTGGAAGACATGGCGACCCACTACCCCACCACACTCAAAGAATTAGAGCGCATCCAGGGGGTAAGCGTGGGCAAGGCCATGAAATATGGTAAAAAGTTTATCGATCTGATCGCCCGCTATGTGGAAGAAAATGAAATCGACAAACCGGACGATTTCATCATGAAAAGTGTGGTCAATAAAAGCGGGCTGAAAGTCTTCATCATTCAGAACATTGACAAAAAGATTCCCCTGGAGACGATCGCTAAGAATAAAGGGCTGACAACAGAGGATTTGCTGGACGAAATGGAAACTATTGTAGCCAGCGGGACACGGCTTAACATCAACTACTGCCTTGACGAAGAACTGGACGACAATGCGCAGGATGAGATCCTGGACTATTTTAAAGGTTGCGAGACCTCCAGCCTCAAAATTGCCCGGGAAGAGCTTGCCGAGGGCGATTATTCGACCGAGCAGCTGAAGCTCATGCGGATTAAGTTTTTGAGCGAATATGGCAATTGATCTCGGCATCAAAAATTTCAAAACTGACTTGATGCTTTACCGGAAATCCCTATATTTGCACTCCTTTTGCAAGGAATGGAAAGAGGTGCGGTAGCTCAGTCGGTAGAGCAAAGGACTGAAAATCCTTGTGTCGGCGGTTCGATCCCGCCCCACACCACGCAGAAAATCAAGCGATTATGTAGTCACTTACATAGTCGCTTTTTTGTTTGCTACAACAATGCTACAACTAGTCGAAACCCCCTTGTTTGATAATACGACTTATTTGATCTTACTTTTGCAAATTTTAAAAGGTGTTGTCATATTGTCTAGTCCGGTGGCGCTATTGTGCTGTGTTCTGATGAAAATGCTCGAACCAAGACCGGATGGACACTCGGGAGCTTTGCGCCATTACTGGCAAGCTGGTTTATCACCTGGGCCTTTACTCATAATGGATAGCATATAGTGCATTGGTCTCAAAACAGCGTTTCTTTTACAAATAGGTATATATTTCATATACATAGCTTCATTGTTTGATGACAACCTTAGCAAACTACGATGAGCCAAATACAGAATGTATTTGGCTCATTTTTTTATTATATTTGAGCCGAATAAGTGTTATAATCGGCTCATGGCAACATATAACTGGCAACAATCAGACTGGCCTCGTTTCAAATACGCTTTGCAGGGCGTAGAAGACCTGCTGCTTAGCTTTTCTGAGAAAGCGGGCAGAGTCTCCGGTATCCTGGAAGCCTTGCCAGAGGAAACCAAGCAAGACGTGATCGTCGATATTATTCTGGCCGAAGCCATAAAAACTTCAGAGATTGAGGGTGAGTTCCCCAATCGAAAAGATGTGCTTTCATCCATCAGGAAGAACTTAGGCCTACATATCAGCCCGGAGCATATCAAGGATAAATCAGCTGTCGGCTTAGGGGAATTGATGATCAACGTGCGTAAAACCTTTAAAGAACCACTCACAAAAGAAAAGCTATTAGAATGGCATCGCATGTTACTTGGCCAAAACAAGCGAATAGAAGTTGGGCAGTGGCGAACCCACGAAGACCCTATGCAGGTTATATCGGGTGCCAGGGGTAAAGAAAAAATACATTATGAAGCCCCGCCATCATCTCAGGTACCAGGCGAAATGAAAGAATTTATCCGATGGTTCAACGATACCGCACCGGGTGAAAAGAATGAAATTAAAAAGGCACCTGTGCGGGCCGCAGTCGCACATCTTTACTTTGAGACAATACATCCCTTTGAGGATGGCAACGGCAGGATAGGAAGGGCTATTGCTGAAAAAGCTTTATCGCAGACAATAGGCAGGCCTGTTGTGCTCAGCCTTTCCAGAACTATTGAAGCAAATAAGAATGAGTATTACGAAGCATTGGAAAAAGCGCAACGATCAAATGAAATAACCAAGTGGATGAAGTACTTTGTGTACACAGCACTCGCGGCACAAACAGAGGCGGAAGAACAGATTGATTTTACACTGAAGAAAACAAAATTCTTTGACCGCTTCAAAGATCAATTGAATGAGCGGCAGCTTACCGTAATCAAACGAATGTTGGAAGAAGGGCCTAAAGGCTTTGAAGGCGGCATGAATGCAAGAAAATATATCGGCATTACTAAAACCTCCAAAGCAACGGCAACGAGGGACATGCAGCAATTGATGGAAATAGGAGCTTTTGTGCTTGCTGGTAAGGCAGGAGGACGGAGCACAAGTTATGTTGTTAATCTATAAGCGGAAGCTTTATGGCTGCGTCATAAGATATTGAAGACGTTGTATTAAATATCCATTTTTATGAAAGCCTTATTGAATCTTAGAGTTTAAATTCATAGCGATATCGGTAATACTATACCATCTCGCTCTAATGTTAATAAAACAGGTTGGTTAACTATGTCAGAAAAATTAGATATGGCTTCGGTTGATTTCGTAAGCCAGAACATTGCACAGATTGCTGCCTTATTTCCTAACTGCGTAACAGAAACCGCTGAAGGCAAAAAATTGACTTCGATCTGCTAAAGCAGGAACTAAGCGGCGAGATAATCGGAGGCACAAAAGAGCGCTATCGTCTTGAATGACCGGGCAAGAAAGAGGCAATTGTAACAGCCAACCTCCCCACCACAAAAACCCTGCGGCCAGTGCGTGAAGACTCTGTTGATTTTGACAATACAGAGAACCTATACATAGAGGGCGACAACCTGGAAGTGCTGAAGCTTTTACAGGAAAGCTATCTCGGCAAAATCAAAGTTATTTATATCGATCCACCTTATAACACAGGCAACGATTTTGTGTACAAAGACAATTTCGCACAGGATAGCGAAGAATATTAAACTGAAAGCGGACAGAAAGATGAATATAACCAACGCCTCGTGGTAAATCCAAAAACGGCAGGACGTTATCATTCTGACTGGCTTAGCATGATGTATCCGAGATTGAAGTTGGCGAGAAATTTACTGGCAAGCAATGGTGTTATTTTTATTTCTATTGATAATAATGGAGAAATGAGGGAATCAAAACCCAAATCAATAATAGAAGGTAATATATACTCAGCATGGAACACAGGAAATAAAGGATCTTTTCGGCAATGGCCAGATTTTTTGTTTTCCTGAACCATCGGCTCTCTCTAAAGTTTTAATGAGGCCTTTTTTAGAGAATGGAGATATTATTTTAGATTTTTTCTCGGGATCATGTTCAACGGCAGAAGCTGTTTTAAGAACAAATCAAGATGAATTAAAGAAAGCAAATTTTATAATGGTTCAAATTCCAGAGAAAACCGATGAAAATAGTGAGGCTTTAAAAGCAGGGTATAAAAATATCTGTGAAATTGGAAAGCAACGTATTCGTAAAGTCGGTGGAAAACTTTTGGCTGAAACATCCACTAATTCACACAAAAATAATCTAGAACTTTTTTTTTCGTCAGCAGGCGCATCGCCGAAGGCCGTTCTCTTAGGGTAGTAACAGATGCCGGGAGCAACTTTTTTGAGCGTTCCTTTTGTGACGCGTCCCTGCAGGTGACGATCCACCGACTTGGGTAATCTGGTCAAATCGCCGAGGCGGTATACCTGTCCAGGCTTCAAATGTGACTTTAGGGCTCCCAGCTTTGTCAGGGTAAAAATCTTTCCGTTTACAAGATTTACTAAACCCGATTAAATGAAAATAAATTCATTTAAAAATCATGCAGACTATACTATGAAAGGTGGTAATAAAATAGATCATAGAACTTTACTTAGATGAATTGTGGTAAAAACTTGTGAATGGACGCAATTCCCGCTTTTTCAAATAAGACGAATTCAAATCATGCTCTTGGTCCCAGGAACCCCAGCTAGAATCCCTTACCTTAGCGTGTAATATCCCGTGTTCATCTTCCCATTGAATCATGATCATACCTGACCCATCAAATACGCCCTTTCAACAGGCTGCTGCCTTCGTGCTGCAAACCGGGGAATCGTTGTTTCTGACGGGTAAGGCCGGTACGGGAAAGACCACCTTCCTGCAATATATCCGGCAACAAGGCTTAAAAAAAATGGTTGTAGTGGCTCCCACGGGTGTGGCGGCTATTCAGGCCGGGGGGGTGACGATTCATTCTTTTTTCCAGCTGCCTTTTGGCACATTTATTCCCTCGTTGCCTGCCTCCTGGAGTGGAGTGGACCACCACTTTTATAACGAAGCTCAGTTGCTGGAAAACTTGCAGATAAGAAAAGCAAAACGGAATCTGATCCGCGAGCTTGAGTTGCTGGTGATCGATGAAGTATCCATGCTCCGGGCCGACCTGCTTGATGCGGTCGATACCGTGCTCCGGGTCGTGAGGAAACGGCCGGAGACGCCGTTCGGAGGGGTGCAGATGCTTTATATCGGCGATTTATATCAATTGCCCCCCGTAGTCCGGGAGTCAGAATCTGCATGGTTTCATCAAGCCTACGAAAGTCCCTTTTTCTTTGACAGCCAGGCACTCCGCAAATCACCACCGGTATATTTGGAGCTGACCCGTATTTATCGACAACAGGATGAGACCTTTATTAGAATCCTTAATCACCTTCGCGATAACTGCTGTACCGCGGAGGACTTCGATTGCCTTCACCAACGCTATGATCCCGGGTTCCGGCCCTCGAACCACGAAGGGTATATTACGCTCACTACACATAATGCACAAGCCAGCGCCATAAACCAGGAGCAACTCGCTGCCCTTGATGGCAGGTTGCATAAGTTTTCCGCGGACGTGGAAGGTAGTTTTCCCCCTTCCGCTTTCCCGGTACCGGATGTGCTAGAGCTGAAGGAGGGGGCGCAAATCATGTTTATCAAAAATGATAAGCGGGAAATCCGGGAATATTACAATGGAAAAATTGCCTGGATCCGGCGAATTGATCCCCGGTCCAGAAAAATCCTGGTGTCTTTCCCGGGCGAAGATCACCTGATGGAACTGAGCCGGGAAACCTGGAAAAACATGCGCTATACCTACGTGGAGAAAACCGGAGAGATCCAGGAAGAAGAACTGGGAACCTTCACGCAGTATCCCATCCGCCTGGCTTGGGCGGTGACCATACACAAAAGCCAGGGGCTTACCCTGCAAAAAGCTATTGTGGATGCTGCGGCTTCTTTTGCCCCCGGACAGGTATACGTGGCACTCAGTCGGCTGACGCGCCTCGACGGACTGGTTCTCCGGTCCCGGATTGGCGCAGCGGCTCTACAGACAGACCCCCGCGTAGTGGCTTTTTGCAGCCGGCAATCGCCTGAAGCATTAAAGCCTTTGCTGCACAATTCCCGGCACGAATTTTTACAAAACTCATTACAAAGGGCTTTTGCCTGGGATTCGTGGCTGCAGAAGGCTGAACGCTTTACGGCGGAACAGCCCGCCTCTCAAGCCAGGAGCCAGCAACTCCGCTGGTTTGATGCGCTGAAGACTTCTTTGCGGACCCAGGGGGAGGCTGCAGTCCGGTACGTCGAAGCCATAAGGGCTTTACCGCCGGTTCCCCACCCGGAATACGAGGCTCATTTACGGAAGCTTATCGGGGAGATGACTGGCGGATTTTCGGTGCATCTGCTGCAGGTGCTGGGCGAAGCCTTGACATCCAGGCTTCCCGCACTCCGCAAACAGAAGTCCTCTCCCCAGGAGATCAGAGAGATCACCGGCTGGATCGATGCATGCAGTGGCAAACAACAACACCTTGCTGAGGCAGTAAAACAAGCAAAATTTTTCTGGCAGCAATCTGCGGCATCATTCAGTCAGGCAGATGAATCATGATTTTTGTTGCCTGCTCAGGAGTGAGACTTTCCATCAAGAGAAAATGATCCGCCCAGATTGAGGATCATTTCGTAGGTACCGAAGCTTTGACGTGCCTTTCCCTGATAGATCTTCAGTCCCCAGTAATTGGCATACACTAATTTGTTACAATATTCCAGGTATACATGCCGGAAGAAGGTAAAGCGCAAAGCCCCCTCACCCCCTAGGTCAAGACCGCCAAATTGAAATTGTTGTTTATTGGGTTGCCCATAGATGGTATTGGCCACGTGAGGAACCATGAATCCGACGCCTGCTTTGAGCAGCAATGCAGCATCCAGGTTTTTAAAATGGAGATAAGGCATCTGCAGCCGGCGTACGAGGTTGAAAAGGAAAAAGTTCGCGCCGTTGTTAAGTTGGTATTTAAGGATATCGGGCGTGTTGACTACATATTGATCTACTTTGACCTTGTGCATTTTTCCCTGCACGTGCAAGAGCTGGTGGGGGGCGACCACAAATTTGGTATGGTCGAAATTAAGTTCCAGGGCCCAGTTGTCCTTAAAAAAGTAGCCGATGCGGTAGTTGTATTGGGGAATGGTCAGAGCCTTCTGGAAGAAATGCCCGTTCCAGCCCGGTTTATCCACGCCAATGGTGTTTTTAAAGGTATAGTGGTTTCCCAGGGATGGCTGGTTGATATGGATATTGCTGTGGGTGTACCATTCTTTGTTATATCCCCACGAGAAATAGAATTCTCCTTTTTTTCCTGTGTATTGTTGGGCGCGAAGCGCCTGAGCGGGAAATACTGAGCTGATAAATAAGAGGAGTACTGCAGAGTATAACTTGGCCATTATTACGCGTTTCTCGTTGAAGCGCTGCAAAGGTAAGGTAAAATAGGCCTATTGACGTTAATAGGATGTTAGCGCACGCTCACGTGTAAAGGCTTACGTGGGGTCGTCCGTGTAGGGGAATATATCTTTGACCGCGTCAAAACGCCCCCCTGCAGGTTATCTATTTAATTCATGAATGACATCGGTGATATACCGGATGGCGTTTGTTTCTGCCGGCAGGTTGTCCGGTCCGTCTGCAGGGCCCCTCAGGCGCACTAACGGACTCTGGGCGGTGGTCGTGGAAGCATGAGAAGTGGCCTGTTTGCGGACCACCAGCGTTTTGTGTCGAGGCTTATCGAAAGCTTCCGACCATTTTGCCACCGATGGGATGCCCTCGACCGTGAGTACGGGTTCTGTGGCGTCCATGTGGGAAAGCCCTTCCAGAAAAAAAACGGCTTTCACCGGCTGCGGAAAGGCAGATCGGCTGCTGTCCTCCCCGTGGTTAAAGGCGACCAGCCGGTAATTTTGGCCCGCGAAAGATTTACCCTGACTCAGCAGCGGGGCCAGTTCAAGCAGTGCCGCCTGGCTTCCTGGGTCCCCTGCCGCAAGTACCAGAGTGGTGGCCGCGTGATGATCGACCAGGGCCTCTAACCGGTATGTGGTGTCTTTTTCTAGGGAGAAGGCCACCTGCGTCTCAATGGAGACTGACGCCGTCTGATCGGCGAAAAACTGCCGGGCGGGGGCCTGGTCTACAAAAAGCACCGGAATGGAGAGTGAGGGAAAAGCAGCCGGCATCTTAAATGCAGGCAGTCCCCTCTGGGCGGAACTGCTATACAGCAGCACGGCGGTCGCTTCATCAGCCTGCGCCTTTTCGGCCAGCTGGTATAAGGCACTGTCACTGAAGAGGTTGTTAGCCGCCCCATCTGTCAGGGATGCATCCACATCGACCACCCAGGGTTGGCGCCTTTCCTGTACGGCCACCAGCGGTTCTCCTTTTGCACTTCCCTGTCCAGACCAGGCGAGCGGTACAAAATCCTTTCCTGCCAGCAGCGATTTTCCGTTGATCTGCAGGGTGGTTCCCGGCCTGTACCGGGGGGCGCCTTGATGCACCACGACTTGGATGTAATCGCCTTCGGCGGCCGCACCCGGAATGCCCATGGCTTTGAGCTGCCCGGCCAGGTATTGCATTGCAGCGCGTCCGCTGCCCGCCTGGGTAGCCTGGAGCTGGCTGAGATGGCGGTGGAGACGGTCCTGAATTTCCCGATCGGCCTTTTTTTGAGAAAAAACCAGCATGGGCATCGACAGCAGTACAATGGTCCACAGGGCACTTTTTGACACGGGGTAAAGTTTATCGTGAAAGAGACCGGTTTTTACTTTTCGATCGTAGCAACAATTACACCAAACCGCCACCGAAGGGTACGGTGCCGGCGATGTTTTTTTTCGAGCGGGTAATTCCAGTATTTTTGTCCCGTTGCTGCATCAAGGAATCGACAATCCATGGAACATACACCTTTTACAGCTCGTCACCAGGCCCTCGGGGCCAAGATGATGGAATTCGCCGGTTTTCTCATGCCGGTGTCCTATACGAGCATCCGCGAAGAACATTTAGCCGTCCGGGAACGGGCCGGCATTTTCGATGTAAGCCATATGGGCGAATTCATATTGAAGGGACCGGGATGTCTTGAGCTGATTCAAAGATTGACTTGCAATGATGCATCCGTATTGGATTCTGGTCAGGCGCAGTACAGTGGTCTGATTAATGATCAGGGCGGTATGGTGGATGACCTGCTGGTATATTGCCTGGAAAAGCAGCAAGCCTATATGCTGGTCGTTAACGCCTCCAATATCGACAAAGACTGGAACTGGATAGCTCAGCGCAATACCGGCAATGTGGAGATGCATAATATCAGCAATCAGTGCGGCCTCCTGGCGGTGCAAGGTCCGCTGGCCACCCGGATGCTTCAACCGTTGACCACGATGGACCTTGCCGGCATGAAATATTATACGTTTGCCAAAGGGCGATTTGCCGATGTGGAAAACGTCCTGGTGAGCGCTACCGGCTATACCGGCTCGGGAGGGGTGGAAATATATTTTGAAAACAAGCCCGGATATGCCGACAGAATTTGGGAGGCAATTCTTACCGCCGGGCGCCCGCAGGGCCTGGTACCGGTGGGACTGGGCGCCCGCGACACGCTACGCATGGAGAAGGGGTTTTGCCTCTATGGCAACGACATTGATGACACCACGACGCCTTTGGAAGCCGGCCTCGGCTGGATTACCAAATTCGGGAAAGTATTTACGGCCCGTGATATCCTGGAAGTGCAGAAAAAACGCGGTGTTTCCCGCAAGCTGGTAGGCTTCGAAGTAGACGACCGTGCCATTCCCCGCCATGGGTACGTCATTACAGACGGTCGGGGGAATCAAATCGGGACCGTGACCTCCGGGACTCACTCTCCCTGTCTGGAAAAGCCGATCGGGATGGGTTACCTGGCCACTCCGCTTGCTGCGCCGGGTACCGAAATCTCAATTTTGGTACGGGGTAGAGAGGTCTCCGCCCGGGTAGTCCGTTTCCCTTTTCTATGAGGCAGCGGGCGCAGGATTACTGGGAGGAATCCTCCTCCTGGGTAGAATCATTGACGATGATCTGATTGATGATCTTTTTAGGACCGGCGTCATCCACAATTTGCATAATTTTGGTGAGATCATCGGTTTTTGCCTGGCCTGTAAGGGTGACTTCTCCCGCGGCTACTTTGACGTCTACCCCCTCAATATTTTCAGCTTTAAATGAAGAATCGATGCGGCGTTTAAGCTGCTCTTCTGCGCTGAGAACCTGGGGTGGCGGCGGTTGTGCGGCCTTTGTGATCGTGGTTTCATCCCTCACCTGTTGTACTCCCTTCACCTCGTGGACGGCTGCCGAAACCGCTAACTGGGTGGCATGGTCTTTCACAGGACCTGTGAGGGTGGCCACCCCATGACTTACCTGAACACTGACTCCAGAATCTATGGCCTGGGCGGCAGAAATCGCCTGAGAGGCGATCCGGGTATCGCTGGGTCGGCATGCACTAAAAAGGAAACAGGCCAGAACCCAGGCGGTCTTTTTCAAACAGGGACTTGGTGTGACAGCCATAAGCGTGGTTTAGCGGGTTTCGTTGCCCGGCGGGAAGAAGATCTTGACCCAACGCCCCGAATAAGGCAATCCCCACCCAGATGCTGCAAACGCTATTCCAAAACGGCACGGATGGTTTATAAGGTGGCCGAGGGCGGCCGTCCAGTCCGGGTGCTGACACGGTAAATGACATAAGCCATCCCGATCAGCAGCACAATGCCGGGCATCGCCAGGTCATGTATACCTAACACGGCAAGTACATCGGAGCGGCCCGCGATGACGATCGGGATGGCCATGAGAATACCTACCAGGGCCTCTCCGGTGATCAGCCCCGAAGAGATGAGCATGCCCCGCTGTTCGATTCTGCTCCGGTCTTCTTTATCCAAACCTGAAAGCCGCGGCTGAAGTTTTTTCTTTACTGCCCAGGAAATAATCCCTCCTATGAAAATAGGCACGCTTAGCTCAAAGGGGAGGTAAATGCCGATGGCTACCGCCAGCACCGGAGTGCGAAAGGCAGACCCCCGGCGTTCCAATTGCACATCTACTGCGATAATCACTACAGCCAGTATCATACCGATAAGGATCATTCCCCAGGGCAGGCCTCCCTCAAAAACACCTTTGGCCACCGCTGCCATCAGCGTCGCTTGCGGTGCCGTCAGGGCCTCGGGATGGGCTGCGGTGGCCGGACCTATTCCATAAGCCTTTAGCAAAAGATTTAATACCGGGGCCATTACCAGGGCGGAGGTGAGGGTGCCGACGATGAGCATCAGTTGCTGTTTCCAGGGAGTCGCCCCGACGATATATCCGGTTTTCAAGTCATGCAGATTGTCTCCGGCAATGGCGGCAGAGCAGGCTACCACAGCCCCGATGAGGATCGCGGCAGCTGCACTTTTTTCGTGCCCACCGCCGAACAATAACAAGATCAGTAAAGAGGCAAAGAGAATCGTAGCTATGGTGACGCCTGAAATCGGATTGTTGGAGGAGCCCACCAGTCCCGTCATATATCCGGAGACGGCTGAAAAAAGGAATCCCGCGATAATCATGATGACAGCCATGGAAAGACTCATGCCGATGGCTCCAATTAAAAGATGATAGAGAAAAAATAAAGGGACAATGGCCAGTACGATAATGGCCAACACCCATTGCATAGGCATGTCATGGTCCAATCGGTTATAGGCGCGTTGTTGCTTTTTCTCCCGGTAGACGGCCAGCCCCGACCGGATACCCGAAAATACGCTATGCCGCATTTTCACCAGGGCCCACAGGCCTCCCACGACCATGGCACCTACCCCCAGGTAGCGAGTTTGGTCCGACCAGAGTTGTCCGGCGTAATCTGCCGCGGCTATTCCCGGGGGCGCTCCCCCATGCAATGCCATGATCACAGGAATCGCGATCAGCCAGTTGAGGGCTCCGCCAATAAACACCAATACGGCGATGTTCAACCCCACAATGTATCCGACCCCGATGAGGGCAGGAGAGAGATTGGAACCAGCGTAAATCAGCGTTTTCCGTCCCAACAAATAATGCGCCCCTTCGGTAGTCTCCGCGATCCAACGAAGACCGGTCTGGGAGAACTTAAACACGGCCGCGAATATCGCGGACCACACCACATATTTTACCCCTTCTCCTTTTTTTTCTCCTGTTTGTAACACTTCTGCACAGGCGATGCCTTCGGGAAACTGCAGGGGTTGTTCCACGATAAGCGCCCGGCGTAACGGTACCGTAAATAAAACTCCGAGTATACCCCCGAAGCCCGCAATCAATGCCGTCTGCAGGTAGTTGAATTCTCCCCATTCCCCCAAAAGAATCAGGGCAGGCAGGGTAAAGATCACCCCTGCGGCCAGCGATTCCCCGGCTGAAGCACAGGTTTGGACAATATTATTTTCCAGGATGTTTGAGCGACGGAACAGGCGCAATACACCCATGGAGATTACCGCGGCCGGGATGGAGGCAGAGACAGTCATGCCGGCGAACAATCCGAGATACGCATTGGCACCGGCCAGGATTACGGCCAAAAGGATACCCAGGATCACGGCTTTCACGGTGATTTCGGGAAGGTGGGAGTCGGCAGATATGAATGGTTTGAAACGGGAGGATCCCGAAGCAGGCGTAGTCGTAGGTATATCGGCCATGAAACAGCGTTAAGTGAAAGAGTAAATATAATGAATAATGCCCAACGCTGCACGGGCATGTGTCTGCTGGCAAAATCCGGATACAGGCAGTGGCATCATTACAGGCGACCCCGAAAGGAAGTAACCAGGAAAAGCAACAGGCAGGTAAAAATTTTTACCTTTGGGAAGGCGCGTAACCGGAATGCGGTCCACGGACATCCGTGCAAAAGTATTTTCCCGGTGACGACCGTATGTCTTTCGAATCCCTTTTGGTCTTTAACTGCCGCCGTATTTGCCCGGTGGAAACATTGCTCAGCCTTGCATTGAGTTACATGATATTTATCCGTCATATCCCATTTTTAAAGTCAGTTTTTTGGTATAGTATTTCCGCCTTTGGCGGTCCACAGGGACACCTCGCCATGATGTTGAAAACTTTTGTGGAGAAGCGGAAATATGTGACGGAGGATGAACTGCTGGAATATACCGCTTTCTGCCAGTTGCTGCCCGGCGCCTCTTCCTCGCAAACCATTACCCTGATTGGTTACAAGCGCGGAGGAACCCCGTTGGCCATCCTGACGTTGCTGGTCTGGATTATGCCGGCCTGCGTGCTGATGGCTATTTTTTCCTTTATTATTTACCACATTGATGCGCATATTTTCCAGTACGTACAACCGATGGCTGTGGGATTTCTGGCTTATGCGGGATTCCGTGCCTTTAAGATCAGTGTCAATAATCTGGCCACAGCCTGTATTTTGGCGGGTGCCATGCTGGGAGCCGCCATTTTTAAAGGACCGGCCCTGTTTCCCGTACTCATTATTTTGGGCGGGGCGGTATCCAGTCTCAGCAGCAAACGTATTCCCCAGGTGCAGGGCGAAAGAAAGAAGATTCCCTGGAATAATTTATGGTTGTTTGCCGCCGTCTTTATTCTGGCGGGCGGACTGAGTGAATACGCCCGGGTGCATGATTGGACGCATGCGCGCGCGTTTAATTTATTTGAAAACTTTTATCGCTTCGGCAGTCTGGTATTCGGGGGCAGCCAGGTGTTGATTCCCATGATGTTTGACCAGTTCATTACCCGGCCTCTGAACCAGGGAGGGCTGCCGCTGATCTCTCCCCAGGATTTTCTGACCGGAGCGGGAATGGTCCAGGCCGTACCCGGCCCTACCTTTTCGCTGACCTCCTATGTGGGGGGGATGGTAATGCGCCCCTCGGGATCTATGCTCCAGGTGCTGGGTGCCATACTTTGTCCCGTCGCGATCTTTTTGCCCAGCTTACTACTCGTGTTATTTTTCTTCCCGATATGGAACAATCTAAAAAAGCACGTCTATATTTTCAGGGCACTGGAAGGAATCAACGCGGTGGTAGTGGGCATCATGTGGGCATATACCGTGATCCTGTTTCAGGCCATTTCATTTAGCTGGACCAGCCTGTTGGTCATTATCGGCACGTTTTGCATCCTTCGCTTTACCCGCCTTCCTCCCCCGGTAACCGTCGTGGCTTGTTTGCTGCTGGGATGGCTGTTCTGATCTCAACCTTTTTGCCGCCCGAACTGTTAACGTTTATAATCCACCATATTTTTAAAACAGCACTGCCTTTTGGCGGTGCATTAAACCGGAACGCATGAGTACCATTACCTGGCAAATTGATCCGGTGCATTCTGAAATCCAGTTTCGCGCCAGACACATGGTCGTATCTACTGTCACCGGAGAGTTTGACCGGTTCAATGCCACCGCTGAAACGGAAGGGGATTCCCTGGAAGGCGCCAAAATAACATTTACCGCCGAAACGGCGAGTGTGAATACCGGCACCGCCCCACGGGATGAACATCTGCGAAGCGATGATTTCTTCAATGCCGAAAAATTTCCGGAACTTAAATTCCAATCCACCTCTTTTCAAAAAGTGGATGAAAACAACTACAAAATGTCGGGTCAGCTGACTATCCGCAATGTCACCAATCCGATCGAGCTCAGTGTAGAATATGGAGGGGAAATCAAAGACCCTTACGGCAATCGTCGCAGAGGCTTCACTGTAACCGGAAAATTGAGCCGCAAGGCTTACGGGCTTAAATATAACGCGTTAATAGAAAGCGGAGGAGCTGTGGTGGGGGATGAAATAAAGATCAACTGCCATGTAGAGTTTATTACTTCCTGAGCATCAAAAGGCCGCTTCGACCTCTGACCGTCCGATGCCCCTCGCCCCAAAATCACCTGCCGCCGCCTGCCTCGTGACAGGCCCGCGATCCTTTCGCACGCGAACCGCTTGAAACCGCCGCTTCTTTTTCTGTTTCCGACTTACAGGACGTAATTTTACCGAAAATTACCCCTAACTTCAACGGAATGGATTACCTGTCAGAATTAAATGAACCCCAGCGAGAAGCTGTACTATACACAGAAGGCCCCCTCATGATTATCGCGGGTGCCGGATCTGGGAAAACGAAGGTACTCACTACCCGCATCGCTCACCTGATGAAACAAGGCGTAGATGCCTTCCGGATCCTGGCGTTGACCTTTACCAATAAGGCTGCGCGGGAAATGAAAGAACGCGTGGAACATATTCTGGGAGGGACCGAAGCCCGCAATCTCTATATCGGAACGTTTCATTCGGTTTTTGCGCGCATACTCCGCGCAGAAGCCGAGCAACTGGGGTACCCCCGCAATTTTACGATTTACGATACGGACGATGCCAAAAGCCTGATCAAGGCCATTGTACGCGAACAACAACTGGATGAAAAGCACTACAAGCCAAACATGGTCCTGAACCGTATTTCTGCGGCCAAAAACGATTTGATCAACTATAGGGAATATGCCCAGGATTTTCATCTGTTGCAGGAAGACCAGCGGGCCAACCGTCCGATGATCAGCAAACTCTATGAAATATATGTGAAACGGTGCTTCAGGAACGGGGCGATGGACTTCGATGATTTGCTGTGCAACATGTATGTGTTGCTGACGCGTTTCCCCGAGGCGCTGCATAAGTATCAGCATAAATTCCGGTATATCATGATTGATGAATACCAGGATACCAATCCCGCGCAGTACGCCATCATCAAGTTGCTGGGTGCAGTCCATGAAAATATCTGTGTGGTGGGGGATGATGCACAAAGCATTTATTCGTTCCGGGGCGCCACGATAAAGAATATTCTGCAGTTTGAAAAAGACTACGAAGATGTCAAAGTCATCAAGCTTGAACAGAATTATCGCAGCACCCAATCCATTCTCCATGTAGCCAATGAGGTGATTGCCAAAAATAAGGAGCAGATCCAGAAAATGCTTTGGACTGACAATACACCAGGAGAGAAAATCCGCCTGGTGCGCACGATGACCGATAATGATGAAGGCCGGTATGTGGCCGATACCATCGCGGAACAAAAACTGCGCAATCACTATCACGAAAAGGATTTTGCAATCCTATACAGGACCAACGCGCAAAGCCGCACTTTTGAGGAGAACCTGCGCCGCAAAAATATTCCCTACCGGATCTATGGAGGACTCTCGTTTTACCAGCGCAAAGAGATCAAAGATCTGGTGGCCTATCTGCGACTCATTGTCAATTCCAGAGACGAGGAAGCGCTGCGCCGAATCATCAATTATCCCACCAGAGGAATCGGGAAAACTACCCTGGAACGAGCCTCGCTGATTGCGCACCAGCAAAATACGACCTTGTGGATGGTGTTGACCCAGGCCGCTGCCTGTGGATTCCGGGGAAACACTTTGCATGCCATTGAGCGTTTTGTGGTCATGATCCGCAGTTTTCAGATCATGCTGGACACGCATAATGCTTATGATGTGGCATTTCGCGTGGGGAAAGAAACGGGAATTGTGAAAGATCTTTTCAATGACAAGAGTACCGAAGGGGTGGCCCGATATGAAAATATTCAGGAGTTGCTGAATTCCATTAAAGAATTTACCGAAACACCGACCGAAGACGGAGAACTGCTGGACAAAGGGTTGGGAAGCTATCTTCAGCAGATCACCCTACTTACCGACGCAGACCAGGGAGATGAAGACAGCGATGTGGTACGGTTGATGACCATCCACGCAGCGAAAGGGTTGGAGTTTCCCTGTGTGTTCGTCGTGGGGCTGGAGGAAACCCTTTTTCCTAATGCCATGGCCATACATTCCCGGGAAGATCTGGAAGAAGAGCGGCGGCTGTTCTATGTAGCGGTGACACGAGCCAAATCCCGGTTGTGGGTAAGCTACGCCAGCAGTCGTTACCGGTTCGGCAATCTCGTCCATAACGATCCCAGCCGTTTCCTGCAGGAAATCCCCCAGGCTTATATAGAGTCCGATTTCTCAGGTACCGGGATGTCAGTTGGGGATTACCGGCCTGTGTGGGATAGCGGCCGTTCGACGGCTGCTTCGGGCAAAACGACGGCCACCGTCAGCGGAGTGCCTGCGCGCGGCCAGGTCGCTGCCCGGACGGTCATCGACCATGTACCCAGTGATAACTTCACACCCGACCCGCCGGATAGTTTTGATACAGGCATGGAAGTGGAACATCAGAAATTCGGATTTGGTAAAATACTCCGCTTAGAGGGGAATCCTTCAAACCGGATCGCCACAATCCAATTTGAAAAAGCAGGTGAGAAGAAGATCATGCTAAATTATGCCCGGTTACAGGCGCTAAAAAAATAATCCCCCGAAGTGCCAGGTATCTTTTGCGCAGAAGGGGACATCCCCGGTTTCGGCTGTGCCGGATTGGCAGGAAATAGCCTAACTTTAGGACTAAAATACAGGAGTGATGAATAACAATAAGATTATTTTTTCACTGAACGTAGAAGACCTACAGAACGTGGCGCTTGAAGAGATTGGCAGGGAGCTTACAGATAAGGAAATCAACCAAATTGCAGAGCACATACCGGATTATATCCAGGCTCACGATGCCATTGCACATTGCATTGCCGAACGGATCAAATCAGATCCTATTTTTTGAGTATGGATTCCGTGATAGCCGCACTCAGAAAGCTGAAACAGTTCTGTGCCTACCAGGATCGCTGCCATAAGGAAGTGAACGATAAATTATGGGAGCTCGGGATAAAGGAAGCGGAGCGTAATGAAATTATTGCCACACTGATTACCGAAGGGTATCTCAATGAAGAGCGTTTTGCCAGGAGCTTCGCAGGTGGAAAATTCCGGATGAAAAGATGGGGCAGAAAAAAAATTATCCAGGCCCTTCGTCGCCATCAAATCTCCCCTTACTGCATCGCCAGGGGACTGGAGGAAATTCCTGACACAGACTATCGGGACACCCTGCTTAAGTTGGCCTCAGACAAGTATGGTCTTTTAAAAAAGCATTCGTATTTGACACGAAAGCAACATACTTTCCGGTATCTTCTCGCAAAAGGGTATGAAGCGGAGCTTATCCATGAGGTACTCGATGAGTTGGCTGGCCCGGATTCCCCGGGTCGTTAACGGGCTGGAATCAGGGAGTCTGTGTTGCCCATGCGCAGGTACATGGTTTTCGCCCACGCTTCCACATTTTTATATTGAACCGGGGTAAGTTTGGCCTCCTCATGCATCAGCAAGTAGGACTTCAGGGGCATGGTCCTGTCCCGCGCCACTTCATAAATTTTCTTGAACTTTTTAGCTGCCATCGTGCTGTCATAACGCCCGAACTCCGAAAAATTTAGGTGTTCCTTGGCCTCGTTGATATGATAGGCCATCCACCATCCCACCGGTTGTACCTTATAATACCAAGGATATTGGGTATAATTGGAATGGCAGTTATAGCACGCATCATAAATGTTCATTAACGTGTTCATCGGCACGTCGTATTTTTCTGCGATATCGTCAGGAGCTTCGGCGGTGCTGTAGTTCTCCGCAGGACGGAAAAACTGCATGCCGCCTAGCACGACGATCACCCCGAGGGCTATTTTCACCGAGTTTTTCACAGGCAGGGCGATTAAAAGGACAAAAAATTATGATCAGACATTAAAACCATCCTCTTTTTTTGAACAGGTGGAGCATCATAATCACCAACAACAGCATGACCCCAAGGACCACAAAATACCCGTAACGTGTGTGTAATTCGGGCATATTGACAAAATTCATTCCATAAATACCGGTAATCAGGGTCAGGGGCGCAAATAAGGCGGTCACCACGGCCAGCAGTTTCATGACTTCGTTCATTCTGAGGTTCATTTGGCTGAGATAGAGATCCTGCAGGCTTACGATGAGATCGCGGTAGCCGTCAGCCGTTTCATTGGCCTGAATAATGTGGTCGTAAATGTCTTTAAAATAGGTTTTGGTCTTTTTCTGGATCAACGCACTTTCAGTCTTGAGAATCCCGTTAATGAGTTCCCGGACCGGAATGATAGAGCGGCGCACCGCACTCACCTCTCTGCGCAGATAGTTGATGCGTACCAACGATCGTTTGTTGGGGGATTTCATGATCATATCCTCTTCCTGTTCAATTTTTAAGGCAAGCGATTCCATCGCCACGAAATATTGATCGACGATCGCGTCCAGTAATGCATTATACAGCGCATCGGTGCCCCCGCTGCGCAAACGGGAGTGAGGCGCTTCCAGTTTGTCGCGCACCGGATTAAAGGCATCCGGATCGACGCTTTCCTGAAAAGAGAGCACCACGTGTTTGGTAAGTATCAGACTGACCTGTTCCCTTGCAATCGTGTCTTCGCGGGATTGATACACCAGCATCGGCAACAGGCAAAAAATCATATCGCCGAACTCATCCATTTTCGCCCGTTGTCCCTGGCTGAGAATGTCGTCCACCGTCAGTTGATGGATTTGAAAATGATCGGCCAGGATGAGCACTTCCTGGCGGATCAGTCCTTCAATATTGATCCAGGTTACTGAGTCCGTATCCCGAAAATGCAGCACTTCTTCGACCGAGCTATAGGTGTTTTCGGTACAACCGTGACTGTCGTAGTCGAATACGGTGATGGTGCTGTGGGCCGCATCCTGCCGATCCTGAGCCCCGGTAGCAGGATTATAACGGGTTACCGAGCTCCGGCGGTTTGCAGAAGGCTGTTGCGCGGACACCCCCCAGGGACGCTGAATCGAGGCCTTGGGCGGTGCCGGGCTATAAGGTTCGGTAGGATTCGACTTTGGCATTTCTATTGCGTAAATTATCAAAAAAAAACGAGACCAGGACGCCGCGCTGCGGCAAAGAACCCGGCGTTTACGTAGATTTAATGCGTAAATTTGCTTAATACACCAGTTGGAACAACCACGAGATGCCCATTTTTGGATCGCTGATCAACAGAGCGTTACGGATTCGTAAGCAGTTTAGAATTCCACATGGCACGGCAAAGACTTACCAGATGCAGGTGCTGAAGCGGCTTATGATGAAAGCCATGTTTACGGAGTTTGGCCGAGAATATCATTTTGCAGACCTGCTGGCGCGTCCCGACTGGCTCGAGGGCTTTCGCCAAACCGTCCCGTTTCATAACTATAATAGCATGTACAGCCGGTGGTGGCACAAGTGCATGGAAGGCGAGGAAGACGTCACCTGGCCGGGCAAGGTAAAGTATTTCGCCCTGAGTTCCGGTACGTCGGAATCGGCGAGCAAACATGTGCCGGTCACCAAGGATATGTTGCGCAGCATTCGCAAAGTGGGGATGAAACAGTTGTATTCGATGGTGAATTTTCCGGTGCCGCCCAAGTCTTTTCAGAAAGGAATTCTCATGTTGGCCGGTACCACGAATCTGTTTAACCGGGGCAGTTATTACGAAGGAGACATGAGCGGTATCAGCGCAAAAAACATCCCCAGGTGGTTCCGCTATTTTTATAAGCCCGAAAGTAAAATTTCCCACCGGCCGAACTGGGAACAGCGCATCAAGCTCATTGTCCGGAAAGCCCCCGAGTGGGATGTGGCGACCGTGTGCGGTGTGCCTGCCTGGGTGCAAATTGTGTTTGAAGAGATTCTCAAATATCATAAGGCCGCCCACATCCATGAAATCTGGCCTAACCTTGCGGTGTATATACATGGTGGCGTGGCCTTCGATCCGTACCGGGAAAGTTTCAAAAAGCTATTGGGCAAACCCATCACCTTTATTGAGACTTACATGTCTTCGGAAGGCTCCTTCGGTTTTCAAGCCCGACCGGGCACAAAGGGCATCAAACTGGTGTTAAATGCCGGCATTTTTTATGAGTTTATTCCTTTCAATGATCAGAACTTCGACGATAACGGAGAGTTGTTGCCGGGAGCAAAAGCCTATATGATCCATGAAGTCATGGAACAGGTGAAGTATGCCATTGTACTTTCGACCTGCGCCGGAGCTTGGCGTTATTTGATCGGAGACGTCGTCAGCTTTACCGATGCGCGCGAACATGAGATCATCATCGTAGGCCGCACCAAGCACTTTCTAAGCCTTTGCGGAGAACACCTCTCTGTGGAGAATATGAACAAAGCCATTGAGGTAGTATCCCGGGACACGGGGCTTAGTATCCGCGAATATGCGGTGACCGGCTTCTCCTACGAGAACCGCTTTGCACATTGCTGGTACGTGGGGAGTGATGAAGAAAATGCGGATCCTGAGCAAATCCGGAATATTATTGACGATACCCTCAGCACCCTCAATGATGATTATGCGGTGGAGCGAACCGCCGCACTCAAAGAAGTGTTCGTGCAGGTACTTCCCAACAAAGCCTTCATCGAGTACCTGCGGTCCAAAGGCAAAGAAGGCGCGATGCACAAGTTTCCGCGGGTACTCAAAAACGGCATGCGGGAAGACTGGGAAGCCTTTCTGCGGGAAAGAGAATACCTCAACGGGCCTTCGCTCTTTTAAGACTGTCCGGATTTCGTTAATTTCCTGCCGGATTTGGGTCCAAAAATTCGTCCACGTACATGTTAACATCTTTTATAGCAGGATTGGGACTTGGTGTTTTTCTTTCACTTTCGGTGGGCCCTGTGATCTTTATGATCATCAAATACAGCATCGACAGTGGGTTCAAGGCCGGTCTGAGTTTTGCCATCGGCGTGTCCTGCAGCGATACGATGTACGTCATTCTGGGAAATTTCGCTTCGGCATTTGTGCATCAATTGGATGACATGAAGAAGATCATTGGCATCGCGGGGGGCATCGTCCTGATTGCCATTGGGCTTTATGGCATTTTTTTCAAGGAGGTACGGATCAGCTCGGGGGAAAATAAAATAGCCAAAATATTCGTCAGTAAAGGGGATTATTTCCGGATCTGGCTTTCGGGTTATCTGATGAATACACTGAATCCGGCGGTGCTTATTTTCTGGCTCGGCGTCTGTACTGCCAACGGCGCGCTGGAACTTGAAGACCGGATGATCCTGTTCGGCACCACGCTGGCCTTCACCCTGGGAGCCGATATCACCAAAGTCTTCTTGGCCGACAAGATACGGCATCGGTTGACCTTGAGAACGGTGATCTGGCTCAACCGTGTGGCTTCAGTCTCCATGGTGATCTTTGGAGGAATCCTGATTTATGCCGTACTATTCCGGATTGCCAGATTTGTGCCCTGATGCATCCTCAACGGATCAATAAGGTGGCTCCTTTTTTAAAGACTTTTTCTCCCGTGTCGGTGTTGGTGAAACTCAGCATCCATACGTAGGAGCCGACGGGTTGGGGCACCCCATGAAACCTTCCGTCCCATTTTTGGGTCCAGTCCCGCGTCTCAAACACGAGCTGACCGTAACGGTTGTATACCCGAAAATGCAGCTCCCGTGCCTTATAGGCGTTGAGCGGATAAAGAAAGTCATTCATGCCATCCCCGTTCGGAGAAAAGGCCGTCGGCACGGCGATGAAGCAATTGTTGATCACTTTCACCATGCGTACGGCCGTGTCCCGGCAACCTTGGGTATTGAGGATCGCGAGCCTTACCGGAAAGTCCTGGGAGCGCGTCACTGTAGGATATTGCTGGCGGGGAGGCACTTTCAGAAAACTACTATTGCCGTTGCCGAAGTCCCAGTTCCAGGACACGATATCCCCGGTGCTTTGGTCTACAAAGGTGGCTTCATCTTCCGGACAGATGAATGCAGGAGTTTGAAAGTCGGCCACCAAATGGTAAGATCGATTTAAGGCCAGAGTCTGGTGTACGGTGTCTTCACAAACTCCGTTAGAGACCATCAGGGTAATGGACTGGTCCTGAAAACTGGTGTCCTGATAGGCGAACTGGGCGCCGGTTGATTCCCCGCCCGGCGTCTGCCATTGCCAGGTGTTGACCCCATTTCCTCCCGGATGTTGCAGGCTTATTCGGGCCAGGTTACAGCTGTAGTCGATCGCGGTATGGAAAGCGGCAGATACTGTGTCACTCGCCACAAAGGAGGCATGGGCACCGGCCGGAGTGGCTTTGGCACATTCGCTGACCACGGTGTTTCCATCGGAACCCTGCTGTAAAGTAACTGTGTAAAGGCCACCCTGGACAATCGGTTTGGTCAGCCGCAGGGTGATCACACTGCTGACGCCCTCCACGCAGTTTTTGCCCTCTGCCCCGCTGATTTGTACGGCCGCGGGCCCCGTGATGCGAAAGTCACTTCCGTCTTTCGCGATAGAGCCACACCGCATCGGGCCGCCGAATACGACCTGAATTTCCTGGGGGGCGCAGCCGATAGGCATGACGCTGTCCAGCGGCGTCGGCGCCACCTCCTCCACGCGAAATTTCAGGGTTTCTCCCTCGGGTATGCCCCGACCACAGTTGTCAAGCAGCGTGTTATGATCGGATCCCTTTTGCATCGCCAGGGTATATTCCCCCGGAGGCAAGGGTTTGTCCAGGCGCACCACCAGAGAATCCATATCGAACCCCTGCTGGCAATTCACCGAGGATGCGCCGGCTGCACTGGCCAAAGGAGAAAGCAACTTGAAATCACTGCCATCACTGGCAATGGAGCTGCAGCGCAAAGCTTTGTTGAACCGGATGTATATCGCTGAGCCATCGCACCGCGCGGTGGCATCTTTGAGGTGCGGATCGGTCGGGTCCGTGATCACCGCCGTCCCTCCCCCGAAGGAGAGGCTATATCCGCTCTGGCTGTCCGTAAAATGACTGACCAGCAACAAATAATGATGACCTTCCACCAGTTGTGGACTGCGGGCAAAGGATGGCTTGTGGTCTTTCGGGTCTGAGGCACATTGGGTAAAGGGTACTCCCGATGCAGAGGCCCCGGTATTGCCGTAGGTGCCCGACCAGTTGGCGGCGACGATGAGAGAAGGATCGGTGTAGACTTCTTCGGGTGCATGACCGGTGATGTCGTACAATTGCCAATCGTAGTCATCTCCCTGGTCGTTGGGGGCGATGAGGAAACTGAGCGAGCCTCCCTTGAAACAGGTAAACTTATACCAGAAAGGATTCTTATCTCCATACTTGGTATCGGGTGTCGAGCAACCGGGCACCTTGAATACCTCGTTGATGCACATGGGGACGGATTGCTGCTTAAAGGCAGACTCTCCACAGACCGGAAATGCCGTTTCCGGCCGTTGGCCCAGAACCATACATCCCTGTTGCGCGCGAACAGCCAGGCTGGCGAACACCAGATATCCTATGACCAGCATGGTTTTCATAGAGTTGGCAATAAAAAGACCCGGTCATCTTTTGCGGACGGCGGACTAATCCGACTATCCCTTCTTTTAGTCCAGTTTTTCCAGCGCTTGTTGTAGCCGGGCCAGCATCTCTGGGATCTCCTCCTTTTTGCATGTGCCCACACTCAACCGATACCAGGGGGACTCACGGGACGTACCGAAAGCGTAAAAAGGCACGACGGCCAACCCCGCTTCTTGTAATACATAGTCAGTCACCGCAGCCTGGTCTTCCAGCGGATCTTCCCCTACGGGCTTTCTTCCCCTCAGATCCAGCCGGATGGTCAGGTACAAGGCAGCCTGAGGAGCGATGGCATCTATCGGCAGATTACGGGCTTTTAGCTCCATGATCCCCTGATAGATCTTATCCAGCCGTTCCCATATTTCTTCTTTAAAGTGTGCGAGGAAGTGACTGATGGCCCTGTCCTGGGTGAGATAGCGGGAAGCAGCTTTCTGTTCCGGCATCGGGCTCCAGGCGCCGATGTGAGAAAGAATCGCTTTCATTTTAGCAATAACCGGCGCAGGCCCCAACGCCCAACCCACTCGTACGCCAGTGGCGGCAAAAGCCTTGCTCATTCCGTCGATATAGATCGTATAGGCCTTCAGTTCAGGTTCCAGCGCTACAGGATGGTAGTGCTGGGTGGTTCCGTAGGTCAACTGCCAGTATATCTGATCGAATAAAATGTATAGTTTTTTCTGGCCGGCCGAACGGCGGTTGTTTTCCTCCCGGACCAGAGTACAGATAGCGCTCAGTTGTTCTCTGGAGAAGGCTGTACCTGTTGGATTCAGCGGCGAGCATAAGGCCAGTAGAGAAGCTTCCTTCAACAGGGGTTCCAGTTCTTCGGCGACCGGCATAAAATTATTTTCCGGTCTGGTCTCTATCACCCGATGATTGGCTTCGACAAAATGCGTATAGTGGTTATTGTTCCAGGAGGGCACTGTATAGATCACCGTTTCTCCACGGTCGACGATCGCCCGGTAGGTCGCATAGATTAGTGGCCTGCCACCGGCAGAAATAAGGATTTCTCCTGAGGGATCATAGGACAGCTCCCCATGAGCGGCCATATAGGTGCTGACAGCCTGCCGTAGTTCGGCAATCCCGTCTGCCGCTGGATAATGGGTCTGTTTTTCACGATAAGCCCGGATCACAGCCTCTTCAAATTCCCGTGGCACAGGAAAAATCGCCGGGTCAAAATCCCCTATCGTGTAGTTAAAGATTTTGTGTCCCTGCGCCATTTTTTCTTTAACAGCGGCTGCCAGATTGATGATTTCAGAACCGATAAGGGTCTCCGCAAGACGAGAAAGTGCCATGGCAGGATTTTGGTTAAAACGGTCGGAGGCGCCGCGGCAAGGATAGGCGGCGTACGCCCCAAAAGGGTACAAAGATATATTTTTATAGAAAACCGCCCCCTCCGCCACTCCTCGCTCCAGTGATACCGGTGGCCTCTAAAAGCTTATCCACACGATACCCACGCTGCTTTTTTAAAAGGCAAATATGCCTATCTTTGTTTTTGAGCGTTTTCAGCTCCATAAAAGTTATATACGCATGAATTTTATTGTATCTTCTTCCACCCTACTCCGGCAGTTGCAGCATGTGAGCGGGGTGATCAGCAGCAATACGGTACTTCCTATTCTAGAAGATTTTCTTTTCCAGATCGAGAAAAATAAGCTGGTCGTCACGGCGACCGATCTGGAAACGGTCATGAAAGTGCATCTGGAGGTAGAAGCCAAGCAAGCCGGAAAAGTCTGTATCCCCGCCCGTATCCTGTTGGACTATCTGAAGAGCAATCCCGACCAGCCGCTCACCTTTCACGTGGATAAAACTTCCTATACCATCGATATCACTTCGGATAACGGAAAATATAAGATCATGGGGGAAGATCCGGAAAACTTTCCCAAGGATCCGGTACCCGATGAATCCACTTCTTTCACGATGAGTTGCGCTGCGCTGGGTACGGCAATCCAGAAAACGCTTTTTGCCGTGAGTACCGACGATCTGCGGCCCGCCATGACGGGGGTATATTTTGAGCTGGATCCCCAAGCCCTCACCTTCGTGGCTACCGACGCACACCGGTTGATGAAATATGTGCGCAAAGATGTGAGCTGCCCTAAGGAAGACCACTTCATTGTCCCCAGAAAGCCGTTAAATCTTCTGAAAGGCACACTGCCTTCCGATGACAGTCCGCTCAATATCTCCTATACGTCGAGTTATCTTTTTGTGGAGCACGGAAGTGCTGAAGTGATCTGCCGGTTGATTGATGCCCGTTTCCCCGACTACCGCGTGGTGATCCCCAAGGATAACCCTTATAAACTGACGGTCAATACGGCCGATTTTCAAAGTGCCCTTCGGCGGGTGGGCGTGTTTTCCAACAAAAGCACGAACCTGGTAGGCGTGGCTATTACAGGAAGCGAATTGCAACTCAATGCCCAGGACATTGACTTTTCTTTTGAGGGCAATGAGCGGATGCCATGTCATTATGACGGAGAGGATATGGAGATTGCCTTCAATGCCAAGTTCTTAGTGGAAATGCTCAATGTGGCAGACAGTGAAGAAGTGGTCATTGAATTGTCTACGCCCAACCGGGCGGGAATCATCCTTCCCACCGAACCGGAAGAGCATGCCGAACTCCTGATGCTGGTCATGCCTTTGATGCTCAGTAACTGATCGTCAACCAGCCGGTCAATCCGGCCCGCGTCGTTTCGGCGCGGAATGGCCAGAGACTCCTCGAACCAGTTTCAAAGATCATTTTATCGTATAGCTATCCAGGGTAACCTCCGCCACGGTAGATCCGCCTGAGGTCATCGACAAGGCAATGAGTCCGACCCCCCTGGCAAAATACCAATCTCCGGCTGCATAGTCCTGACCGAACAGTTGGAGGTGAATCTCCACGTGGGCCACATGCGTATAGGTTTTCCCGTTTACTTCCCTACTGGCATCCACCTCTAAGAGTGTAGACTGAATGGTGGTGGGCACGGACCCCATACCGCCGGGTATGTCCACTGTCGCGGTTTGGCTCCAGGTGGCATTAGCCGTGGTATCCTTCAGATAAAGCAGACTTGTACTGGCGAAGCCGGAAACCAGTCCGCGCATATAATAGTTCTGACTTTGCTGGGCAAATAAGGTTTCCAGGCTATCTCCGGTGCTTTCCTGGATATTGATAAACTGGTGAAAGAGGATTCCTCCAATAGTGGTATCCCGATCTGTGGCCGTCAGGGTAAAATCGCCCTGCTGGGCGTCATGATAATGCCAGGTTGATCCCGCGGATACCGGTTGATAACTGGTGCTGTCTTCGGTGCCGGGGTCATTTTTTTCCATGCTGGTGTCTTTGGAGCAGGCGGTCCAAAGCAACACCAGCGATACAAGCCATATCGGGCTTCCTATACGCATAGATACAAGAGTTACTGTTTCCACAACGAATGTAAAGAATGTTTTGAAATATGCAGGCCGTAAACCCACCTCGCTTCTTCCCCGAGATTGCTGAAATATTTGGTATAATGCGCTAGAGACAAGCTCTTTACCGGTAGCCCACTTCCCCCGGAAAATCAAATTGGCATAAATCTTGAATCATTACCCGCAAACATTCGATGAGTAATACCAAGGCCTCTTATTTTTTATCTAAAAAAAATGATATGAAATTCCCTACCTTAAAAAAGACTTTTGCCCTATTATTAATTGCTTGTGTATGGTTCGGTTGTGGAAAACCGCTGACCAGAACCCAGAAAGGAGCCGCCATTGGCACGGCGGGCGGTGCGGCCGCCGGTGCTATCATCGGTAAGGCTGCAGGAAATACTGCACTGGGAGCCATTATTGGCGCTGCCGTAGGCGGAGGCGCCGGAGCAGTGATCGGCCATAAGATGGATAAGCAGGCTAAAGAGATAGAGCAGGAGGTCCCGAATGCTCAGGTGGAACGCCAGGGTGAGGGCATTATCGTCACCTTCAACAGCAGCGTACTGTTTGGTTTTGATAAATCGGATCTGACCGATCAGGCCAAAAGTACCGTCAATGACCTCAATACGATTCTTCAGAAGTATCCCGATGAGGACGTGCTGGTCATCGGACACACCGATAATGTGGGAACTGATTCTTACAACCAGACATTATCTGAACGCAGAGCGACGGCAGTAGCCAATTATCTGATCAGCCAAGGAGTAAGTTCGGCCAGGATCTCCACCAAGGGTATGGGTGAAAGCGATCCTAAAGTGGATAACGATACGGAAGCCCATCGTGCAGAGAATCGCCGGGTAGAGTTTGTCCTGACGGCCAATGAAAAAATGAAGCAGGAAGCAGCTCAGCAAGCAGAACAGTAGATCCTGATTTGACCTTTTTAAGAGGACCCCGGCCGAAATGCCGGGGTTTTTTTGTGCGCCCGGCAGGGCGCAGTACTAGGAGGTGAGAGACCTCTGTGGGCCCGGTAAGGGGAACCATTAGCCCAGCGGCAAGGGTGTCGGGAGTGATCCGGAATCTGAAGGAAGCCGAAGGCAAAACGCTGGTCTGACGAACAGGAATCGCATGAGGCTTATAATCTGGATGAGGAGGCAAATCACTCTAAAGTCCGACCCTTACCCGGAAAGATTATAGGTATATGCGGCAGGCATAAGCGGGAAAGTGCTGCGCATTTACCCGGGGAGACCTGATCGATAAGTTTGCGGCGGGGACGTGCGGTATCCCTTAGCCGGGACAACCCGGATGGAGACATCGGATTGAACGATCAGGAGTCAGCAGAAGCCATAGCAATCCGCCATCCGGATGAAGGGCAGAACCATTAGATACGGGAAGGACCCTTATGCAACAGTCTACAGAAGCAGAAAAGGACGTTTTAGGACGTACATCCGGCAGAGCAGGGAGATCCCCGGCAGGGGTCCAAGGCACTGCTGGAGCGGATAAGGCTGTACCCACAACAGAGACACCACCCCCCGTAAATCAAAGACTGATCGTGGTGTGAGAGGACTGGTAGCGAAAATCATCGCTACCTTCCTACTCGATGTGCGCCCGGCAGGGCAATGAGCGTTTAACCGCCGGGACCGTGGCGGAACGCGGAGAGCCTAGCCCATAAATCAAGCCTTCCCTAAAGCGTACTGCAAACAGGACCCGTAGCTAAATACCCGCTTCCTTCCCACGCACTGCATGCTCCGCGAAGTGCTGAAGCGGAAAGTTCCAACAGAATTGGACATATTGATTATTTTCGCCCTTTTTTGCCCAGGAGGAGGTACGGACGGTTTGCTCCTTTGGGAATCATCGGTTTCATCCTAAATGCATTGGTATGCCACGAATTTTCCGACGTATTCTTGCCGCTTGCATCTTGCTGTTTTTAATGCATCCTGCAGTCGCCCAAAAAAAAGTGACTCACCAGGGCAATTACTGGGTGAAATATTTCGGCAAATATGCTTTTTCCCCCAAGTGGGGCGCTACCCTTGAAGTGGAAGACCGGCGATTTTTTCGCAATAACCGGCAGGCCAACTGGATGCTTCCCCGCGTAGCCGTGAACCGCTCCCTGGGTTCCGGATGGGGGGTAGCTGCCGGGTTTACCTATTACACCTCGGCAAATCCCTCCGATCCTGATTCGAAGATCCTGGTGACGGTCCCAGAACTAAGGCCGCATCAGGATGTATCCTATAGCCAAAAGATAAAACGCCTGACCATTGCGCACCGCTACCGGCTGGAGGAACGTTTCCGGCACAAGGCTACGGCCGATGAACTTACCCCGGGTTATCAGTTTAGCCTGAGGGCCCGCTACCGGCTTGCACTGCAATACCCGCTGATTCAAAAAGATGAAGCTGCTGGGGCGCTGAAGCTCAAAGTGTCCGATGAAGTGATGTTAAATCTGGGTCATGCCATCGTAAACAATTTTTTTGATCAGAACCGCCTATATGTCGGAATGAACTATGGAATATCACCATCGGTTCAGGCCGAGCTGGGCTATGTCAATTCGTTTCAGCAGAAAAAAACCGGATACGACTATGTCGATCGCGATGTGATCCGGCTGACTGTGTACCACACCTTGAAATTTTTCAGATAGTTACGTACGCGCTACGTAGGTATGTGGCCGTTATACGCACCTGGGGAAGGATTCAGTATGCCCGAAAAGGACTAACTTAGATGAATTCCTGTATGCGGGATGCCGGGGTGTACCGGACTCCCTTTTTAGGGTAAACATGCCATCGAATCACTATGAGTATGACGCCATCATTGTAGGGGCGGGACCTAACGGACTTGCCGCTGCCATCACCTTACAGCAAGCGGGCCTTTCGGTGTGGTTGCTGGAGGGCCACGATCAGGTGGGGGGCGGGGCGCGCTCAGCGGCCCTAACTGTTCCGCTCTTCGTGCATGATGTGTGTTCGGCGGTGCATCCGCTGGCCGCCGCATCTCCTTTTTTTGCCTCCCTCCCCTTGAATGACTTAGGACTGCATTATTTATATCCGGACATTGATGCGGCGCATCCTTTCGCTGATGGGTCTGCCGCAATATTGACCCGATCTGTGGCGCAAACGGCGGATTCGCTAGGCGAAGATGCGTCGGCTTATCTAAAGTGGATACAGCCCGTTGTGGATCGGTGGGAACGCCTGGTTCCGCAACTGCTTGCCCCCTTGCACGGCTCTTCTGAAGCACTGGTGATGGCCCGGTTTGGGTGGAAAGGATTTTCTCCCGCCCTGCGTTCGGTCCGCAGGTTTGAAGGCAAACGGGCGCGGGCATTTTGCGCCGGCATGGCTGCCCACAGTTTTCTGCCACTGACCTATGCGGGCACCACTGCCTTCGCGCTGGTATTGCTGGCGGCCGGCCATTGCGGAGGCTGGCCGGTGATCGGCGGAGGATCAGCACGCCTGTCCGAGGTCCTGGCCACCTATTTTCAGTCGCTCGGGGGGCGGATCCAAACCGGGACCTATGTGACTTCTTTAAAGAGCCTGCCTGCCTCCCGGGTGGTTCTGCTGGACGTCACCCCAAGGCAGCTGTTAAATATAGCGGGAGATGCCCTGTCCCCGCACTATATCAAACAGCTGAACCGTTACCGGTACGGCCCTGGGGTCTTTAAGGTAGATTGGGCGCTCCGCGAGCCGATTCCGTTTACCGCACCGGCCTGCAGAAAAGCAGGGACCGTACATTTGGGCAACAGCTGTGAAGAAATTGCCCAAGCGGAGGAGCGTGTCTGGAGCGGAGGTTACCCGCCACACCCTTTTGTGTTGCTGGCCCAACCCAGTATCCTGGACCCCACGCGCGCACCCCGGGACCGGCACACGGCCTGGGCGTACTGCCATGTGCCACAGGCCTCTTCCCGCGACATGACCCAGGCCATAGAAGACCAGATCGAGCGCTTTGCCCCCGGCTTCCGGGACTGCATCCTGGCGCGGCACACCATGAGTCCTCTGGAACTGGAGGCGTATAACCCCAATTATATCGGAGGAGACATTCAAGGAGGGACGATGCAACTCGGACAGTTATTTACCCGCCCTGTGCTTCGGATGTCCCCGTACCGGACCTCTGCCCCGGGGATATACCTATGTTCGTCTTCCACTCCACCCGGCGGAGGCGTCCACGGCATGTGTGGATACCACGCCGCCCGAAGGGCACTTCGCGATGTGTTTGATATCCGGCTGCCCCGGACGCCGGCAAGACCAGCCTGACTGGCGGAGCGGTCGGTTTTGTCCAAGTTTCCTACTTTTACGGGCTGTTACCCCGCAAATATTTACGCATCAAAACGATTGTCTATGCGAAAACGCCATACCCTATGGATCCTGATGATGTGGGCCGCCTTTGGTGCATCGGCCCAACAAAGGACCATCCACTTTACAAAATACACCCTGGCTAACGGATTAAAGGTCATCCTTCACCAGGATACCAGCGTGCCGGTGGTCGCCGTCACGGTACTTTACCATGTGGGCTCTAAAAACGAAAAGCCCGGACAAAGCGGCTTTGCCCATTTTTTTGAGCACCTGATGTTCGAAGGCTCCCGCTATATCGAACGCGGGCAATTTATGAAATACGTCTCCAATGCCGGGGGTGACCTAAATGCCAACACCAGCCAGGATCGCACATTTTATTATGAGAATTTGCCTTCCAACCAGTTGAAGCTCGGCTTATGGCTGGAATCCGAAAGAATGATGCATGCCAAGATCAATGAGCAGGGGGTCAATACCCAGCGGGAAGTGGTCAAAGAAGAAAAGCGGTTGCGGGTAGACAACCAGCCTTACGCGACGATGTACACCGAAGTATGCAAGCGGTTGTTCAAAGGGACTCCCTATGCCTGGGTAACCATCGGCTCTATGGAAGATCTCAACCGGGCACGCCTGCAGGATTTCATCGAATTTTACCACACCTACTACGTGCCCAACAACGCGGTTTTGTCCATTTCGGGAGATATTGATCTGGACAGTACCCGCCGCATGGTGGAAGCCTATTTCGGCCCTATTCCCCGGGGCACATCTCCTATTCCCCGCCCACAGGTGGATGTGGAGCCCCTGGGTGCCTATGCGAACCGGATCGATACGGTGTATGACAATATCCAGCTGCCCGCGGTTATAGAAGCTTATCGGGGTCCTCTGCAAGGAACCCCCGATTATTATGCCTTTAATGTGTTGTCCAATATTCTCAGTGGCGGAGCCTCTTCGCGAATGCAGAAGGAGCTCGTGGACCGCCAGCAACTGGCCATAGAGGTGGGTTCCATTCCGGTGGCCATGGAGAGCGTCGGCGGTTATATCAACTATGGTATCGTGAATGCGGGGGTAGACCCCGGTTCCCTTCAGGGGGCCATCGACCAGTTAGTCGACAGCCTCCGCTCCACAGTCCCGGGTGCGCATGAGTTTCAAAAGGTCATGAATCAACTCGAGACCGAGTACGTCGGGCGCTTTTCCACCCAGCTGGGCATCGCGGAGGATCTGGCGAACTATGAGGTTTATTTTGGCAGTGCGGATCTGATCAATACAGAGCTTGACCGATACAAGAAGGTGACGCCCGAAGATGTACGAAGGGTGGCCGATAAGTATCTCCGCGATGACAACCGCATCGTCCTCTACTACATGCCCAAAAGCAAGTCCGCTTCCCGAAGCGGCTCTTAGTTATTCACTTCACCAATTAGGACAGACCATGAAAAAAATATATAGCATTGCCATACTGCTTTGCAGTCTCTGGATGACCGGATGGACTCAGGTACACCGTGACCAAGCCCCTAAACCGGGCCCTGCTCCGCAATTGCACATTGGTTCTCCGGCCTCCTTCACCCTGGCCAACGGAGTGCAGGTATTTGTCGTGGAGAATCATAAAGTGCCGAAGATTACCGTGTCGTTGGTATTACAAAGGGATCCCGTGCTGGAAAAGGATAAAGCAGGCTATGTCAACATCGCAGGAGTGATGATGCGCCGGGGAACCACCACCCGGTCCAAATCCCAGTTGGATGAAGAGATTGACTTCTTGGGCGGCAGCCTCGGTACCACAAGTACAGGAGCTTCGGCTTCTTGCTTAACCAGCAAATTCGATTCCCTGTTCGCCATCTTTTCCGATGTGGTCCTGCACCCTTCCTTCCCCGATTCCGAACTGACCAAAGTCAAAAGACAGGTGTTGTCCGCCCTGCAAGCGGCCAAGGACGATCCGCAAAGTATTTCTGCCAATGTCACTGCCGTGGTAAATTTTGGCTCCGATCATCCCTATGGAGAAGTGGAGACTCCCGAGACCGTGCAGGCCATTGATGTCACGGATCTCAGGAACTATTATAACACCTACTGGAGACCAAACATTGCGTATATGGCTTTTGTGGGGGACATTACTCCTGAGCGGGCCCGGGCCCTGACGGAGAAATATTTATCGGGTTGGAAAAGCGCCCCGGTGCCGGCCCATCATTACCCTGTACCCCAGGAGCCCGCACATACCCGGGTGACGATCGTAGACCGCCCGGCCGCGGTCCAGACCAACGTAACCATTACCACGCCCATCGTGCTTAAGCCCGGTCAGCCCGACAATTTTCCGGTAAAGGTCATGAATCAGGTGTTAGGGGGTGGTATGTCGGGGCGGCTGTTTCAGGATCTGCGGGAAAAATACGGATTTACCTATGGCGCGTATTCCACGGTCACGACCGATCCCCTGGTAGGCCGTTTTTCAGCGATGGCGGATGTGAGAACCGCGGTTACGGACAGTGCGCTGATGCGGTTCTTCTATGAACTGAGGCTGATCCGTGATGAGCAGGTGAGCCGGCTCAAACTCGACAGCGTCAAGAACCAGATCTCGGGGGACTTTGCCCTGGCCTTGGAACGGCCCTCGCTGATCGCCCAGTTTGCACTCAATATTGCCCGGTATCATATGCCCAAAGATTATTACACCAATTATTTGCAAAGCATTGCCCAGGTAACGGTGCCTGAAGTGCAGCGTGTGGCCCGGAAGTACATTGATCCGGATCGCACCAATATCGTATTGGTGGGTAATTCCCGGGCGTTTGCCGACAAGGTGACTTCCTTCGGGCCATTGCAATATGTGGATATCTATGGCCACCCTGTGGCTCCGCCGGGGGCGCAGCCTTCTGGCACACATCGGATGGCTCCGCATTAGGCCCAAGATGCGAAAAAGCGCCTCAGACGGAAAAATGACCCTGTCGCGACCGCCAGGCCGGATGACATCTGCGCCTTACCGGGTGCGCATTAGTCTGCAATCAGCCAGGTTTCTCTACCGGCCAGCAATTTATCCAGATCGGGTGCCTTTCTGGCCTTGGCGTCCTCAAGTTGCCGGGCCATCACCGATTCGTAGGTAGGTCTGGCTCCGTCATAGAATACGCCAAAGGGGCGCGGCAGGTGTGGTTCTCCGGTAGGCCGGTCAAAGAAGCGGGTGAGTATCTGTGCTTTATAAAAGTCCTGCTCATCGTGAATCCACAGGTCGCTGGGGCTATATCCGCCATCCAGATCGACGACTACAGGCTTGAGGCCGTCCAGGCGGATGCCTTTGTTCTTTTGGGCTCCGAAAATAAGCGGCTTGCCGTGTTCCATAAACAGGGTTTCCGCCGCCTTGGTGCCCTTGTCGGTAAAGACTTCAAAAGCGCCATCGTTGAAGATATTACAGTTCTGGTAGATCTCCAGGAAAGAAGCGCCTGCATGGGCATGGGAACGTTTGAGCATTTCCTGAAGGTGCTTGGGATCCCGGTCCATGCTGCGTGCCACAAAGGTACCGTCTGCTCCGAGTGCCAGTGCTGCAGGGTTAAAAGGATGGTCTATGCTGCCGTACGGAGTGGACTTGGTGACCTTTTCGGTTTCCGACGTAGGAGAATACTGTCCTTTGGTCAGGCCGTAGATCTGGTTATTAAAAAGCATGATGTTTACATCCAAATTCCGCCTCAGCAGATGGATCAGGTGGTTTCCGCCTATGGACAGGCTGTCACCGTCGCCCGATACGATCCAGACGCTTAATTCCGGGCGGCTGGCTTTCAGGCCCGAAGCAATGGCTGTAGCCCTTCCGTGGATGGAATGCATGCCATATATGTTCATATAATAAGGAAAGCGGGAAGAACAACCGATTCCGGAAATCAATACAATGTTTTCTCTCGGCAATCCCAAACCGGGCATCACGGTCTGCACTTGTTTCAAAATCGAATAATCGCCACATCCCGGGCACCAACGTACTTCCTGATCGCTGGCAAAATCCTTCGCGGTCAGTGTCTGTGGCTTTTCAACAATCGCCTCCATTAGATTTAAATTAAATATTGCGTGAGCATGTTAAAGGATACCTGCTTAAACAGCAGCTTATGAACGCTATAGGTGATAACAAATATATTAAATGAGTTGATTATTTTTATAATATATAATTTTAAGGCCTCTCGCTGCGTGGGCTTAAAACACTGTGCCAGTTCGGGTTTTAGGCCTCAGTTCGGGGAAATCGCCGCAAAGATACGGCAATACCCTACAAAGTTAGTAGATTTTTCAAAAGAAAGACAAAATGGTGGGAAATTTGCTCACAGATCGCCAAAACGGTTTCGCAATTCCCGTTCTATTCTTTTGTCCGGAGCGAACCACATCACCGCTACTACGGCATACAAGGTGATTCCGATCCAGGGGTGCAGAAAGCTTAAGCCGATTCCTGCGAGGTAGATCACGGCGGATACTTTGCCTTTCAAGTCATTGCCGTAGGCCCGGGCCAGACCGGAGGCTTTGCCCTGAAAACGGATCATCAGATGAGAGAGCACATACCAGGCAATCGCATTCATGAGGGCTATCGCCCCGTAGCACACCACCGGCCAGGTGCTGAAATGATTTTCACCCATCCAGCCTGTGACAAAAGGGAATAACGACAACCAGAACAACAGAAACAGATTCGCCCACATGATCTTCCCGTTGATTTTTTCCACCAGTTGGAATAAGTGATGATGGTTGTTCCAGTATATCCCTACGTATATGAAGCTCAGTACATAGCAAAGGAATACCGGCAGAGTGGGCTTCAAAGCGGCCAGGTCCGTGCCGTGGGGTATTTTCATTTCCAGCACCATAATGGTGATGATGACGGCCATCACCCCGTCACTAAAGGCTTCAACGCGATTTTTTTCCATAAGAGTTGCGTTTCGGGGACGAAAGAGCTTCACTCCGGCAATTTAGTGTTGCGCCGGCGTGTCTCCGGCTTGTTTGAGAAAATCCCGGATGCCCGCCACGATCGCCTGGGCGATCTGTTGTTGGAAACCCGGATCCAGCGCTTTCATTTCGTCCTCAGGATTACTCAAAAATAATGTTTCTACTAAAGCATTGGGATATTCGGTGGGGCCATTCAGCGAAAAATTGAACCGGCCGACATTCCCATATTCCTGCAGCCCCAGACCAAGCATGTGCCGCAGGATCGCGACACTGAGCGGCCTGAACCCGATATACCGGTAATAGGTACTGGTCCCGCTGACATGAATGGGATCTGCGGCTGAATTCAGGTGGACGCTCACCAGCAAATCGGGATCGGCCATCCGCAACAGCGAAGTCCGCTGGATCATGTCTTTGGAGGCATCGGTGGTCCGGGTCATGATCACGGTGGCCCCTTGTTGCTTCAGCAGGGCCTCCAGTTTTTTGGCAATCTCCAAGGTGATTTGCTTTTCATAGATGTTGGCCGGCCCGAGGGCTCCCCGATTGGTGCCCCCATGGCCCGGATCGACGGCAATGGTCAGGTGGGAAAGCGACAGGTTGGCGGGTTGGCGCTTCACCCTCACGGTGAGCGCATTTCCTGTATAGTAGACCTCGTATCCCCAATGTTGATGGTGGCGGAGCGCAATGGTGACGCGGAATACCCCGTCTTCTATTTGCCTATACCATACGTTTTTGATCTCCCGGGCACTTTGCAGTTGCGTGATCCAGTTGGAATTAGAGGTGGCCCCGTATATATCCATGACAATCCGCGAAGGATCGATCTGCTGGAAGGTAGTGTAGGGAAGCTTCTCAGCCAGGCCGATGCTGACATAATCATACCGGTCGTCGCCCCAGACACGCCAGGAACCGGTGAGCGACCTGGGAGAAAAAGTACCTTTGGGCAACAACAGGACGTTTCCCACCGGAATATAGGCCGAGCGGCCTTTGGACAGTTGTACCCGGTATTGCCCTGCAAACTTGCCGGTGACCTGCAAGCGCACTGCCGTGTCGAGATAACTGATCTTAGCGCCCCCCAGCCGATCGGTACCCAGGCCAAACTCAAGGTAAGGCAAGGCTCCTACGGTTTCGCCTACCACAATTTCATCAGGACCCAGTACGCGGTAAGCCGGGGAGACCGAGTAGGTCTGCTCGTGGCCGTGACCGGTCATACGGACCAGGAATGGTTTTTTCAAATTGGGATCCTGGGCGCGGACGCGGTAAGTGCCCTGATAAACTCCTGGCACGCCGCCTGTCTGAGAGGCGGGCAATTCATACAACGGGATTGTTTGGTTGACTGTGATTTTATTTCCCGGCTGGGCGGTGACCCGAAATCGAATTTCTTCACCCGGCATCAGCCAGCAGTTTCCCTCCGGCAAAGTCTCCACCTTGGCCATGCGAAAGTCCTGTACCGCAGCAGGCGGAACAGGAACCCGAAAATGATAAGTCACTTTTTGGGAAGCCGTGGTACCGCCGGGCGAGGTACTGGTAAATTGCAACAACGTATCTCCCGGCTCGAGGTCTACCTGTACGGCAAAGGATCCGGTAGGATATACTTTGACGGCCGTTCCGTTCATCGTGAGCCGACACCCTTTACAGGTATTGCCGCTTAAGTAGTTCCGGCTTTGCGCGGTTTGAATGACCGGGCGGCCCGGGTGGATGATATGCACATAGGGTTGCTGTCCTGCGGCCGCGGTAAAAAATGCCAACCCGGTAATCAGTGGGATCAGGCGCTTTTTTACCAGGCGGGCCTCCGGATAGAAATAACGGAAACGAGCCATGCTTGTGGGATTTTGTCGTTTTGCTAATGGGTGGAACGATGCTTCCGCCGGTGTTCTCGGAAACCGGCCGGCAAGATAGAAAAAAATTAAGCATTCCGTTTGGGGACCGCAGCAGCGCCGATCTTTTTGTATTTCAACCGGATGGAGTTGAAGGCCAATACCACGTCACTGAGGGCCATCACGGCTGCTCCCAGGATCGGGCTAAGCCATCCCAAAGCGGCTATCGGGATGGCCACGACATTGTAGAAGAAGGCCCAGAAGAGATTTTGGCGGATCGTGAGAAAGGTGTGTTTACCCACGGCGAGGGCCAGGGGAAGACTTCTAAGGTGACCTCCCAGGATGACCACGTCGGCCGATTGTATGGCTACCTGGCTGGCATCACTAAGAGAAACTCCTATGTCGGCCAGGGTCAGGGCCGGGGCGTCGTTGATGCCATCTCCGACCATGGCCGTAGGTCCGGAGGCCCGCAGGCTTTGAAGCACAGCCATTTTCTGTTCGGGCCGCTGTTCTGCATAGACTTCGTCTATGCCTAGTTTTTCGGCGATCTGCCGGCATTTGTCCGATCGGTCTCCGCTGAGCAGGATCGTTTTTATTCCTTGTGCCTTCAGGGTACGGATCGTTTTATCGGCATCCGGCCGCAGGGTGTCCTCCGTATCGGCCCAACCCAGAAGCTGCCCGTTTTTATGGACATACAGGGTATGTTCCCCCTGGGCGTCGGCCTGGCCGAGTGCCATGGACCCCACCTGATAAAAGTTCCCCTCACGGTCGCTGGCTTCCAGTCCGGCACCCCGAATTTCCCGCAGCTCTTGCCACTGAACTTCCCCGCAGTCTTTCCAATGGTCTGTGACGGCCCGCGCCACAGGATGCGAAGAATGTTTCTCCAGGCTATAGAGGATCCTCTGGAATTCCTCGGCCGTTCCTTCTGTCACTTTCCAGTCGGAGATCCGGGGTTTGCCCGTCGTCAACGTACCGGTTTTGTCAAACACGACTTGGCGGATGTGTTCAAAACGCTCGAGGGTATGGGCGCCTTTGATCAAAATTCCGTTCCGGGCGGCCCTGCCGAGCCCCACCATCACCGCAGCGGGAGTAGCCAGACCCATGGCACAGGGGCAGGCGATGACCAGCACGGCGATGCTTCGCATCATGGCATCGGAGACAGAGAGGTGGAAAACAAAAAAGGAGAGCAAAAAAGTCAACAAGGCAATGGCGGTGACCACCGGTACAAAAATCGCACTGATTCGGTCTGCCAGCCGCTGCATGGAAGATTTGCTGGCCTGGGCCTGTTTGACCAGGGCGATGATCTGCGAGAGTACGGTTTGCGAACCTGTGGCGCTCACCCGGACTTTCAGGCTGCCCTGTTCCAGGAGGGTGCCCCCAATGACGCGATCGTTTTCCTTTCTGGTGACCGGCTGGCTTTCGCCAGTGACCATCGCTTCGTTGACCAGGCCTTCTCCCCAGTATACCACGCCATCCATGGGTATTTGGTCCCCGGTATTGACCAGCACGCAATCGCCCACCAGCAGTTTTTCATTCGCCAGTTCCCGGATCTGTCCGGAAGCGGGTAAAATCAACCGGGCGGTGGTCTGTTGGATGCGGGCCAGCTCGCTGATGGCAGAAGTGGTTTGGCGTACCGATTTCTCTTCCAGCAGATTGCCGAGCAATACGAGCGTGAGAATAGCCGCGGCCGTCTCATAAAAAAGATACTGGGGTCCCAACCCTCCCAGCGTGCCGATGAGGCTATAGAGGAACGCTGCCGTGGCGCCTAAACTGATCAGCACATCCATGTTAGGCACTCCATGGATCAAGGAGCGCACACCGCTGCGGCCAAAATGCATCATCCCTACGATGTACACGGGAAGACAGAGGGCAAGTTGAAAAAAAGGATTGTGGAATATAGGCCATGGCAGCAGCATATGCAGCAGCAGGGGGACGGTAAAAATCAGGCAGAAAATGAATTTAGCTTTGAGCGTAGGCAGGAGCCCCCCGCTTCCCTTAGTGGATTCGGGGCGGATCACGCGGTATCCCAGCCGGTCTATTCCCTCCAGGATCTCTTCGGCAGACTTTCCCCGTGCCAGGTCGAAACTTACTTCCCCTGTCGCGAAGCTGACCAGGACATTGCCCATACCCTCCCGCTCCAGATACCGGGAGATGCTCATTGCGCAGTTGTTGCAGCTCATTCCTGCCACCTGGCAGGCAATCGTTTGAGTAGCCATAATTTATTGTCTCCGGTTCGGGCTTAGGGCAAAAATACGCATATTCCGCCTGGTGGCCTACCGGCGGACCTCGGGAGGATGATGAGTTCTCCTGGACAATCCCCATCGCCCCACAACGTGAAATGATTGTCGGTGCTTCCCCCTGCTTTATCTTAATTTTGTCTGATGGAATGGACTTATGCATTGGGGGAGATTGACCTGGCCGCCGCCCGGTTGTGGGAACACCTCGGCGGCCGGTCAGTGATCGCTTTTCAAGGAGACCTGGGCGCTGGAAAGACTACGCTGATCCGGGCGCTTTGCAAGCAAAAAGGGGTAGCCGATGAAGTGTCCAGTCCCACGTTTTCCCTGATCAACGAATACGTCTTTACTGATCCGGAAGGAAAGACGGACCGGATTTTTCACCTGGATTTATACCGGATACGGGATGAAGAAGAGGCGTTGCAGGCGGGCCTGGGAGATGTATTGTTCAGCGGGTCGCTTTGCCTGGTAGAATGGCCGGAAAAAATTCCGGGATTGCTGCCCGAGGATACCCTGGCGGTCACGCTGTCAGGAGCAGGCGATGTCCGGCGGCTTGCCGTGACGCCGGGCACGGTGGGATCATAAGATCATTAACAACATAGCGGGGATTTTTTTATCTTTGAACGACGATATCTTTGATCTTTCCGACACATGGAGCCAACGCAAAAACCTATACTGAGTTCTACCTTCACATATTTACCCCTCGAAGAAAAGTTGGATGTCAGGCGTAAAGGGGGAAGCCTTAACATCGGCATTCCCCGAGAGAATACCTTCCAGGAGAACCGGGTGGCGCTGACTCCCGATGCGGTAAGCGTATTGGTCAGTAACGGGCATCGTGTAGCCGTGGAGCACGGAGCCGGCGAAGGGGCGCACTTTTATGACACCGACTACGCAGAAGCAGGTGCGCAGATTCTCTTTGACCGCAAGGAATTGTTCTCTGCCCCCATCATAGTAAAATCTGCCCCCGTGGGATCGGAAGAAGTAGGGTGGCTGCATCCGGGCCAGATCGTTATCTCCCCCATCCACTTGCCCACCCTGGATGCCAGACATGTGACCCGTATGATGGACAAACGGATTACGGCCATGTGTTTTGAGACCCTGAAGGATGAGGCCGGCACCTACCCGATTGTGCGTTCCATGAGTGAGATTGCCGGCAGTGCGGTCATGTTGATCGCCGGACAATATCTGGGGAACACCAATATGGGAAAGGGAGTATTGCTGGGCGGTATTTCCGGAGTCCCCCCCACCAAAGTCGTCATTATCGGGGCGGGTGTGGTGGGTGAGTTCGCCGCAAGAACGGCGCTTGCATTGGGTTCGTCGGTCAAGATCTTCGACAATAACATATATAAGCTGAAGCGCCTGCAGAATAATATCGGGGTGCGGCTCTATACTTCCGTATTGGATCCGCATACGCTGGCCGAACAGCTTCGCAATGCCGACATAGCGGTAGGCGCCCTTTCTTCACAGAATGGCCGGACCCCGATGGTCGTTTCTGAGGAGATGGTCTCCCATATGAAAGCCGGTTCGGTAATCGTGGACGTAAGCATTGACCGGGGCGGCTGTTTCGAGACCTCCGAGGTGACTACTCATGAAAATCCGGTATTCAAAAAATACGACGTGCTGCACTACTGCGTGCCCAACATTGCTTCAGGATTTGCCCGCACGGCTTCTCAGGCAATCAGCAATGTGTTGATGCCTTTGTTGCTGGATGCCGCCCGCGATGGCGGATTTGATAACCTGGTCTGGAAAAAGCAAGGGATCCGCCAGGGAGTATATTTATACAAAGGAGCCCTGACCAATTTCCACCTGAGTGAAAAATTCGGGCTAAAATACACCGATCTGGAATTACTGCTTGCCGCCAAGGGATGAGCATTCAGAGATCATAGTCCCCCGAAGCTTCGGGCTGGTAGAGGATCTCATCGATCCTTATTTTGGTCGGACCGGCCGGCACCAGCCATTCAATTTCATCCGACACGCGGTATCCCAGCAGTGCTGTGGCAATCGGAGAGAAGATCGAGATTTTCTTGTCTTTGATATTGGCTTTGGCCGGATATACGATCTGGAATTCCAGCTGCTTGCCGGTATCCAGGAAACTGACCTTCACCACGGAATTCATGGTCACCACATTTTCAGGAACATCTTTCGGTGCTACGATCTGGGCTGCAGCCAGTTCTTTCAGCAGGTTTTCCGCATCAGAGGCGTGGATCGACTTGTATTGCCGGGCTTGCTGAATGGCATTTTTTATGCGTGTATGGTCTAATTGGTTAAGAATGATTTTCTTTTTCATGGGTGCTCGTTTGTGCATGATTGTCCAAATATAATCAAAGGAAATCATTTGAGACGGGCCAGAAAGAAGCAGCGCCGCCCCTTATTATCCCAGCCACCCCCGTTGCACAAGGATAAGGATCAAGATACCCACGATAATGCGGTATACGCCGAAGAGCCTGAAACCGTGTTTCTGCAGATAGGTGATAAAAGAACGAATGGCGATCATGGCGACAATGAAGGCGACCACGTTTCCGAGGATCAAAATAAGCCAGTTGTGGCCATTTTGCAGAATTTGCGGTTCATCTTTGAATGCTTTGAGCAATTTATATCCTGTCGCGGCGGCCATCGTGGGCACGGCAAGGAAAAAGGAAAATTCTGCAGCCAGTTCGCGGGTCAGTTTTTGTTGCATGCCGCCAATGATGGTGGCGGCGCTCCGGCTCACCCCCGGGATCATGGCGATGCATTGCCAAAAACCTACCCGGAGTGCCTTAAAGAGGTTCATCTCCTCTTCTTTTTGGATTTGCGGGTTTTTAAACCAGTTATCGACGAAAAGTAACACCACGCCTCCGGCCAGCAAAGTGATCCCGACGGTCAACGGGCTTTGGAGCAACCGGTCTATCTGGTCGGCCAGCAAATACCCCAGGATCAATGCCGGGATCGTGCCGATAACAATCTTTTTGTAAAACCCCAGACGGGAGAAATCGAAGAATTTTTTCCAGTAGAGCACGACCACAGCCAGGATGGCGCCCAGTTGGATCACGATCTCGAACAGTTTCGTGAAGGCCGCGGCATCAATGCCCATCCAGGCACTGACGATGATCATATGGCCTGTAGATGATATGGGAAGGAATTCAGTGATCCCCTCCACTATGGCTAAAATAATGGCTTCAATAATGGTCATGCAGACAGGGTAGACGGGTCAGGAATCAGCAGGCTCCCCCTTGGGCTTTCTCATAATGGCGTACACTTCCACCAGGAACCCGATAATCACCACAATAGGTGCAAGGGTGATCCGGCGCCAGCTGTATACCTGGTCCGGGTAAAACTCGTTAGGATCCGGGCTTTTCCCGCCGACCATCAGGGCATACCCCAGGATGATCACGGCGATGCCCGCCAGCATGATCAGGTAGTTTTGCCGGGTAAAGGGAAAACGATTCTCCGGCGCGTTTTGCAAGGGCTTGTGACCACCTGCTCTCGTGGGATCCTTGGGTGATGTACTGCTTGGCATACGATTTAGCATTTTATGCGCACCAAGTGCGTGAAAAACGACGACTCAATAGAGGTCATCCAATTTCATCTTCAGATATTTGGTGACCGACCGGTGCGTACTCAGCAAAGATATACAAATCCCCAGAACGATCATCCCCAAAAACAGCAGCGCGGTCATGGTGTAATCCCGGACCATTTGTATCTCAGGAAGCTGCTTTTGGGCATAGTACATCAGCACGATCAGTGCCGCGATAGCCAATAGAGCGCTCAACAAGCCGTTTCCAATGCTGCGCACATCAAAGGGTCGGGCGATGAATCCGCGGGTGGCGCCCACCATTTGCATGGTTTTGATCAGAAAACGGTTGCTGAACATGGCCAGGCGGATGGTGTTGTCGATCAGCACAATGACGACCAGACAGAGAATGATGCTGATGGCCAGGATAATGGCTCCTATCTTCCGGACATTTTCACTCAGCTTATCTACGAGGGCCCGCTGGTAATAGACTTCCCGCACATGCGGATTTTCCAGAAGCGCCGTTTCAATTTTTTTTAGGCTATCGGGATTGACATAGGCCGCATTGGCTTTGAGATTCACGCTTGCGTACAAGGGATTATATTGCAACAGCGCGATGAAATCCTCTCCGAAATCCTTTTTGAATCGGTCGGCTGCCATGTCTTTGGTGACGTATTCCACCGACTTGGTATAGGGCTCCTTTTCCAGGGTGTCCCGCAAGGCAAGGGCACTTTTTTCCGGGGTGTCTCCGCGCAGGATCACCTGGATTTCTATGTTTTCTTTAAAATAGCGGCTCAGTTTCTCGGCATGGATGACAATCAGCCCGAGCACCCCGAGCAGGAATAATACCAGGGCCACGCCCACCACCGACATAAAATAGGACGGCTTGGATCGTTTGGATGATAAACTGGTTCGCCTGGCCATAAGCGTGTTTGCGCGCGAAAATAACGAAAAATGACGGTTTCCCCGTAACTACTCCCTACCAACGAAATTCCGTGCCATTTATTTCCGGCAGCCTCGGGGGTTCAGAAAAATTTCAGGCGGGGTGCTTCCCTCACCGCGGTTCAGGTGGACAGGAAGGCTATGAAGGAAAAAACAAACAGGTGCCCTACCTTTGTGAGGTCCGCAACGGCCGGCATCACCGCGCCTTCCCGCTGGCCCTGCACGGGCCCGTGAGCGGGCCATTCTCTTCACACGCGAACAGGCAAAACACAAAGCGATGGAACATACAGCAGTCAAACGCGCATTGATTACGGGGGCCAGCCGGGGTATCGGGCGGGCGGTGGCACTTCAACTGGCCCGCGAAGGGATCAGCGTCGCGATCAATTATGTGCAGGCCCGCGAACAGGCCGACCAGGTGCGCCGGGAGGCGGAAGCCCTGGGAGTAAAAGCCCTGGCCCTCCAGGCCGATGTGTCGGACCGGGCCGAGGTGGATCGCCTCGTGAACCAAGTCCACTCCGCCTGGGGAGGGGTGGATATCCTGGTCAACAATGCCGCCATCGCGATCCGCCGCCCGATAGCCGATACCACGGAGGAAGATTTTGAAAAGACGATCGCGGTCAATCTAAAATCTTCTTTTCTGGTGACCCAGGCAGTGCTGCCCGATATGCTTAAAAACCGTTGGGGCAGGATCATCTTTATTTCCTCTACGGCAGCGCAAACCGGAGGCAATGTGGGGTTGCATTATGCCGCCTCCAAGGCAGGGCAGCTTGGTATGATGCATTTTTACGCCGCCCGCCTGAGCAGCCAGGGAATTACGGTCAATGCGCTGGCCCCCGGCCTGATAGAGACAGACATGTTGCAGGGACTGGAAAACCCCGAAGCTGCCCGGCCCCCGGTGGGGCGCTTTGGTGAACCGGAGGAAGTGGCCCGGGCCGTCAGTTTGCTCATTGCCAATGGGTATATTACCAATCAAACCATTAATCTTAACGGAGGCCTTTATCCCTCCTAGCAAAAACATACGCTATGCAAATCGCTATTATCGGCACCGGAAATGTGGGTGCCACACTGGCGCGTGGCTGGGCCGCGGCTGGCCACGAGATATCACTCGGGGTAAGGGATGTCAGGCAGTTTAAGGGCAAGTCCTTGCTTGAGGAAAAAAACATCAGGGCCTACCCGGTCGCCGAGGCCGTGTCGAAATCCGAGGTATTGTTGCTTTCCGTACCGCCTGATGTAATCCCTGCGGTGGCCAGGAACCTGTCCGGCGTGGAAGAAAAGATCCTGATTGATCCGAGCAATGCTTTTCGCGGCAGGCCGGAGGGATATGCAAACGGGTTTGAGGCCCTGACCCACTTAACCCGCTGCCGGCATCTTGTCAAGGCGTTTAACAACACGGGCTACGAAAACATGGCGCATCCTGCGGGACTGGATACTTTTGTGGCCGGCGACAGTGAACAGGCCAAAACGGTTGTGAAGCAATTGGCGGAGGATTTAGGCTTTGCCCATTGCTATGACTTTGGCGGAAGCGATATGGCTCCCTTGTTGGAGCAGCTCGGCATGGCCTGGATCAACCTCGCGCTGATTCGTGGCTTAGGAAGAAATATTGCCCTTAATGTAATCGGTATTTAACCTGGCGATTGACCTCACACAGCGAATTTACCTGCATCGTGGACAGGAAGACACCTTCCACCGGTGCGAAGCAAGGGCGCTTCCCCGGTATAACGGACCACTTCTCCTCCGGGATCGCCTTAACCGGGAGACATGGTTGCAGGCGATTACACATGTCAATGAGGATTCGCGTGATGTATGGCGCTGTCCAGAGCCGGACAGATGGCCTTTCTTCGGTCCTGACCGGGTGCGGAACCCCCGCAATGACAGCCGAAAAGAAGCGCGCTTTTACCCACTGGTCGAAACGGCCGGGGAAATATTCATCGCTACCCCGGGATATGGATTCACTCAGCCGGCCGTGTGGACAAACGCTTTGGATAGACGGTATCCGCGATGCTGCTTTCGATAAAATCCGCCCGGCTGTGCCAGGAAACGCCATCGCCCGGCTCATATAGAGAAAACTGGTATTTGTGTTGTCAAACGGAAAAATCTCATGAACCCTAACCATCAGGCACAAACGGGATTGACCCCTTCCCTGAAATATTTGATCACCATCGGGTGCGGAGTCGTTGTGGCCAACCTGTATTACTGTCAACCCTTGCTCGGCGCGCTGGCGCGCGCCTTTCACGTATCGGAGGAATCTGCCTCGGGAATCAATATCTGCTCTCAGCTGGGATATGGACTGGGACTTTTCTTTATCGTGCCTCTGGGAGACCGGATCGCGCGCCGTAAGCTGCTGATCTGGATGCATCTGCTGGCTGCACTCTGCCTGCTGGGGATGGGACTGTCCTCGACTCTGCCCATGCTGTATGTCTTTAGCGCACTTGTCGGGGTGACCAGTACGGCCTGTCAGGTATTCATTCCCCTGGCCGCGCATCTGGCGGCCCCCGAGGACCGCGGAGGCGTCATTGGAACGGTCATGGGGGGTCTGCTGACGGGGATCTTGTTGTCCCGGACGCTCAGCGGTCTTGTGGCCCAGTACTGGGGGTGGCAAAGCATATATTTTATTGGGGTGGGTTTTATGGGGATCATGGCCGTCCTGATATGGCGGTTTGTGCCCGGGGAGGCGCCTGCCTTTCAGGGTTCATACCGGGCGCTCATGGGTTCTCTTTTTCGTTTGTTCCGCGAGCAGCCGGTGATCCGGGAAAGTGCCTGGATCGGGGCGTGTCTTTTTGGGGCGT
>Ga0164242_10000109_pt1 | contig 96932 bp, 76 predicted proteins | sample OricomgcompostMG_FD_108783 | JGI IMG/M metagenome (GOLD analysis project Ga0164242, IMG submission 108783) | Miracle-Growth compost microbial communities from Emeryville, California, USA - Original compost - Miracle growth compost (MG) ...
CATGACGTGCTTGATGCGGGTGTAGTCGTCGAAGCCGTAGGCGGAGAGGTCCTTGCCGTAGCCGGACTTCTTGAAGCCGCCGTGCGGCATCTCGGCGACCAGCGGGATGTGGGTGTTGATCCAGACGCAGCCGAAGTCGAGGCGCTTGGACATCCGCATCGCGCGGGCGTGGTCCTTGGTCCACACCGAGGAGGCGAGCGCGTACTCGACGCCGTTGGCGTTGCGGACGGCCTCGGCCTCGTCGGAGAACTTCTGCACGGTGATGACCGGGCCGAAGACCTCCTTCTGGATGATCTCGTCGTCCTGGCGCAGCCCGGAGACCACGGTCGGGGCGAAGAAGTAGCCCTTCTCGCCGACCCGGTGGCCGCCGGCCTCGACCTTGGCGTGCGCGGGCAACCGCTCGATGAAGCCGGTGACCTGGGCGAGCTGGTTGGCGTTGTTGAGCGGGCCGAAGAGCACGTCCTCGTCGTCCGGCAGGCCGGTCTTGGCGTCCGCGGCGGCCTTGGCGAGGGCGGCGACGAACTCGTCGTGGATGGACTCGTGCACGAGCACGCGGGTGGCGGCGGTGCAGTCCTGGCCGGCGTTGAAGAAGCCGGCCATCGAGATGCCCTCGGCGGCGGAGGCGATGTCGGCGTCCTCGAAGACCACGACCGGGGCCTTGCCGCCGAGCTCCAGGTGGACCCGCTTGAGGTCCTTCGACGCGGACTCGGCGACCTGCATGCCGGCCCGCACCGAGCCGGTGATCGAGGCCATCGCCGGCACCGGGTGCTCGACCATCAGGCGGCCGGTCTCCCGGTCGCCGCAGATCACGTTGAAGATGCCCTTGGGCAGGTCGAGTTCCTCGATCGCGCCGCCGATGATCTCGGCGAGCAGCACGGTGGAGGCGGGGGTGGTGTCCGAGGGCTTGAGGACCACGGTGTTGCCGGCGGCCAGCGCCGGGGCGAACTTCCAGACCGCCATCATCATCGGGTAGTTCCAGGGCGCGACCTGGGCGCAGACGCCGACCGGCTCGCGGCGCACGAAGGAGGTCAGCCCGTCCATGTACTCGGCGGCGGAGCGGCCCTCCAGCATCCGGGCGGCGCCGGCGAAGAAGCGGATCTGGTCCACCATCGGAGGGATCTCCTCACTGGCGGTCAGCGCGAGCGGCTTGCCGGTGTTCTTGGACTCCACGGCCACCAGCTCGTCGGCGCGCGCCTCGACGGCGTCCGCGATCTTCAGCAGCAGCCGCTGCCGGGTCGCCGGGACGGCGTCGCGCCACACCTCGAAGGCCTCCGCGGCGGCGGCCATCGCCCGGTCCACGTCGGCCGCGGCGGAGAGCGGGGCCGTGGCGTACGCCTCGCCCGTGGTGGGGTCGATCACCTCGGTGGTTCGGCCGTCCGCCGCGTCGGTGAACTCGCCGTTGATGTAGTTGCGCAGCGCACGGAGCTCGCTCACTGACTTCTCCTCGTTCGCTTCCTCGATGCCGGGGTTCCGACTGTGTCAGGGTAACCGGATCGCTGCCGGTATCGACATACCGAAGCGACGGGAACAACCGAATCGGTTTCATACCCGACCATCCGCGACGGATTCCCTTGCCAAGGGCAGGCCGATCAGGCAGAGTACGTCCGTGGCCAACCGCGAACGGAACGGAAGCGTTCCCCTCGACTCCGTGTCGAAGGCGATCATCGAGCAGCTCCAGGAGGACGGCCGCCGTCCTTACGCCGCGATAGGCAAGGCCGTCGGCCTCTCCGAAGCGGCCGTGCGGCAGCGCGTGCAGAAGCTGCTGGAGCAGGGGGCGATGCAGATCGTCGCCGTCACCGATCCGCTGACCGTGGGATTCACCCGGCAGGCGATGGTCGGGATCACCGTCGAGGGGGACATAGATCCGGTCGCGGAGGCACTGGCCGCGATGGACGAGGTCGACTACGTCGTCGTCACCGCGGGCTCGTTCGACCTGCTCGCCGAGCTGGTCTGCGAGGACGACGAGCACCTCCTCGAACTCGTCAACAAGCGCATCCGCGCGCTGCCCGGCGTGCGGAGGACCGAGAGCTTCGTCTACCTCAAGCTCCGGAAACAGACCTACACCTGGGGTACCCGATGAGCGCCGACCAGCAGTCCGCCCAGTCGAAGGCCGCCTACGACCACCTGTGGATGCACTTCACGCGGATGAAGTCGTACGAGAACAGCCCCGTACCGACCATCGCCCGCGGCGAGGGCGTGCACATCTACGACACCGAGGGCCGCGAGTACATCGACGGCCTGGCCGGCCTCTTCGTGGTGCAGGCCGGACACGGCCGCCGCGAGCTCGCCGAGGTCGCCGCCAAGCAGGCGTCCGAGCTGGCCTTCTTCCCGGTGTGGAGCTACGCCCACCCGAAGGCCATCGAGCTCGCCGAGCGCCTCGCCCACTACGCCCCCGGCGACCTCAACAAGGTCTTCTTCACCACCGGCGGCGGCGAGGCGGTCGAGACCGCCTGGAAGCTCGCCAAGCAGTACCACAAGCTCAAGGGCAACCACACCAAGTACAAGGTGATCTCGCGGGCCGTCGCCTACCACGGCACCCCGCAGGGCGCCCTGTCCATCACCGGCCTGCCGGCCCTCAAGGCCCCCTTCGAGCCGCTGGTCCCGGGCGCGCACAAGGTCCCCAACACCAACATCTACCGCGCGCCGATCCACGGCGACGACCCGGAGGCCTTCGGCCGCTGGGCCGCCGACCAGATCGAGCAGCAGATCCTCTTCGAGGGCCCGGACACCGTCGCCGCGGTCTTCCTGGAGCCGGTGCAGAACGCCGGCGGCTGCTTCCCGCCGCCGCCCGGCTACTTCCAGCGGGTGCGCGAGATCTGCGACCAGTACGACGTGCTGCTCGTCTCCGACGAGGTCATCTGCGCCTTCGGCCGGCTCGGCACCATGTTCGCCTGCGACAAGTTCGGCTACGTGCCGGACATGATCACCTGCGCGAAGGGCATGACCTCCGGCTACTCGCCGATAGGAGCATGCATCGTCTCGGACCGCGTCGCGGAGCCGTTCTTCAAGGAGGACAACGTCTTCCTGCACGGCTACACCTTCGGCGGCCACCCGGTCTCCTCGGCGGTCGCGCTGGCCAACCTCGACCTGTTCGAGCGCGAGAAGCTCAACCAGCACGTGCTCGACAACGAGTCGGCGTTCCTGTCCACCCTGCAGCGCCTGCACGACCTGCCGATCGTCGGCGACGTCCGCGGCAACGGCTTCTTCTACGGCATCGAGCTGGTCAAGGACAAGGCCACCAAGGAGAGCTTCACCGACGAGGAGTGCGAGCGCCTGCTCTACGGCTTCGTCTCGAAGGAGCTGTTCGAGAACGGCCTGTACTGCCGGGCCGACGACCGCGGCGACCCGGTCATCCAGCTCTCCCCGCCGCTGATCGCCGGGCAGGACACCTTCGACGAGATCGAGCAGATCATCCGCGGCGTCCTCACCGAGGCCTGGACCAAGATCTGACGGTTGCCCCAACTACCGTCCGAGGAACGTGAACTGGCGTTCCGCCGGCACACGCGCCCCCGAGCCGCCCTTACCACGGTTCGGGGGCGCTGTGCGTACGACGGGGCGTCGGCGCCGGAACGGCACCGGCACCCATTACCCTTCCGGAGTAGATCTTCGGAAGTAGGTGCGTGCGCTGTGACGGTCACACCGCCCGACGACGACGTGCTGTGGACCCGGTCCCTGACGAAGGGTCACCAGGGCACCCCCGCGCTGCGCGACGTCTCACTCGGGATCCGGACAGGTGAGGTACTGGCGGTCGCCGGCCCCCGCGGCTGCGGCAAGTCCACCCTGCTCGCCTGCCTCGGTGCCGTCCTCACCCCAGACGCGGGTGAGGTGTGGTTCAAGAGCGCGCCGCTGCACACCTTCTCGCGCGCCGCGCGGGAACGGCTGCGCCGCGAGCGGTTCGGCCTGATCGGCCCGGAGCCGCGGCTGGTGCCGGAGCTGACGGTGCGCGAGAACGTGGCGCTGCCGCTGCTGCTGTCCGGTGCCGGGCGGCGGACGGCGAACGCGGCCGCTGCGGAGTGGCTGGAGCGGCTGGACGTCGCCGACTGCGCGCGGCGCCTGCCCTCCGCGCTCACCCAGGAGCAGCGCCAGCGCGCCGCGGTGGCGCGTGCGCTGGCGCACGGGCCCGAGGTCGTCCTCGCCGACGAGCCGACCGCGCCGCTGCACCGGGAGGCCGGGGAGCAGGTCATGCGGATCCTCGTCGCCGCGGCCCGCTCGCACGGCGTGACGCTGGTGCTCACCGGGCAGGACGCGCGGGAGGCCGGCCGGCACGCGGACCGGATCGCCCTGATGGCCGACGGGCGGGTCGCCCTGCCGGTCGCGGCGGCGGAGCTGGTTCCCGGGCTCGCGGGGGCGGGGGCGGCTGCCGCTTCCGCTTCCGCTTCCGCCGAGGCCGATGCCCTTTCCGCTGCGGCCGCCGCTGACGCCGCCGGGGCCGCCTCCGGGCGCGGCCTGCCGGCCCAGACCCAGGGTGTCCGGCTCGCGGGGGCGCCGGCCGCGGCGGCCTCCGCCCTCGCCTCCGGCGGGCAGCGGCCACGCAGGGCCGGGCATCCGGGACCGCAGCAGCAGTCCCCGGTCGACGCAGGCGCGGGCCGGGGCACGAACGCGGGCACCGGCTCGGGCCGGGTGGGCGGAGCCGGTGCCGGCGAGCCCCGTGGACGCGAGTCCGACACGGGCGCTTCGGCGGGCGCGAACACGGCCGCCGCGACCGGGTCGAACGGCGGCGGCCGCGACCGCGCCGACCGCGGGATCGGCCGCATCGTCGGGGGCGCCGCGTGACCGCTGGTGCGGGGATCGTGCTGCGGTCGTGGCCGCGCCGGCGCGCGGTCAGCCACATCCGGTTCGCCGGGATGACGCTGGCGGCCGGTGCCGACAGCCTGCTCCTGCTGCGCGCGCTCGGCCGGGCGATCGCCTCCCCTGACGAGCCGCCCGCGCAGGCGCTCACCCGGCTCGTCTGGTGCCTCCCGGCGCTGGCCGCGCTGGCCTACCTGTGCGGCGCCGAGAGCGACTGGCCGGCGGCCGACCGCGGAGCCGCCGACGCCTTCGACTTCAGCGGGTCGGGGCTGGGCCCCGGGGCGCGGCGCGCGCTGGCCGTGGCCGAGGCCGCCGTGGCGTGCGTGATCGGCGCGCTGCTGGCGGCGGCGGCCTTCCTCGCCGCCCGCTACGGGGTCGGCGTGTCTCAGGCGGCCGACCGCCTTCTCGGCCCGGCGACCGGAGCGGGCGGCTCGCTCCCGCCGGCCGCGCCGATCGCGCTGCTGGTGGTGGTGCCGCTGGTGGGAGCGCTGGCGGCGGCGCTCGCCCCGCGCGGCGGGCGGGAGCCGGCCGCCCCCGCGGAGGGCGCGGCGCCGGCCGAGGTCCCGGCCGAGCCGGTGCGCGCCGACAGCGTGGCGGCGGCGGTCGCCGCCTCCGGCGCGGTGACCTCCGGTGCGGTCGACCCGGGCCTGGTGGGCCTGACGCCCGCACCCGCGCGGGCGTCCCGGGGCCGGCTCGCCACGCGTCGGGAGGCGGTCCGTTCCGGCCGGCGCGGCGCGCCCGGGGGCGGGCCGGCCGTCGGGCTGGCCCTGCCCGGGCTGGTGCTGATGGCGATCGCCCAGGCCACCGCGGCCGGGCACGGTACGCGGGCGACCCGCCTGCCGCTGCTCGGCCCGGTCAGCCTGCCCTCGATCGCGGGCTGGCTCCTGGCGGCGGCGGGGTGCGCGGTGGCGGTTCCGGCGCTGCTGGTTCTGGTCGGGCGGCTGCTCGCGGCGCGGCCCGGAGGCGTCGTCCGGCTGCTCGCCGGACGGGGGCTGCAGGCGGAGGCCCACCGCATCGCCGGTCCCACGGTGGTCCTCACTCTGACGCTGACCGCGGTGTTCACGGCGGGGCTGCGCTGGGCGGTTCCCGCGTTCGGGTGGGGGGTGCACGGGCCGGCGGGTCCGGTGCCGGTGGTCGAGGCGGTACTGACCGGGGGTTCGGTGCTGCTGGTCCTGGCGTTGCGCGTCCGCCGGGTGCGCGCCCGGCGCGCGGACGAGGTGATCGCGCCGCTGCGCGCGCTCGGTGCCTCCCGGGGTCCGCTCCGCGCCGCGGCCGGCCTCCGTGCCGCCACGACCGCCGCGACGATCCTCGCCGCGGCGGCCCTGTCCGCGCTCCTCTCCCTCGCCCTGACGCACTGACCCCCGGACACGCGTCCGGCCCCGCTCCGGCACAGGCCGGGGCGGGGCCGGACGCGTGGCCCTGCGAAGTATCAGCCCGCCGCGGCGAGTTGGCCGCAGGCGCCGTCGATCTCCTGGCCGCGGGTGTCGCGGACGGTGACCGGCACGCCGCGGGCCTCCAGACGGCGCACGAACTCGCGCTCGTCCTCCGGCCGGGAGGCCGTCCACTTCGAGCCGGGCGTCGGGTTCAGCGGGATGAGGTTGACGTGCGCGCGATGCCCGCTGAGCAGGCGCCCGAGCAGGTCGGCCCGCCACGCCTGGTCGTTGACGTCCTTGATCAGCGCGTACTCGACGGAGATCCGCCGGCCGGAACGCTCCGCGTAGTTCCACGCCGCGTCCAGCACCTCAGAGACCTTCCACCGGGTGTTGACCGGCACCAGGGTGTCGCGCAGCTCGTCGTCGGGGGCGTGCAGCGAGACCGCCAGCCGCACGCTCAGCTCCTCCTCCGCCAGCCGCTGCATCGCCGGGACCAGCCCCACCGTCGAGACGGTGATGCCGCGCTGCGACATGCCGAAGCCGTCCGGCGCCGGGTCGGTCAGCCGGCGGATCGCCGCCAGCACCCGCTTGTAGTTGGCCAGCGGCTCGCCCATGCCCATGAAGACGACGTTGCTCAGCCGCGCCGGCCCGCCGGGGATCTCCCCCGCCTCCAGGGCGCGCATCCCGGCCCCGATCTGCTCCACGATCTCCGCGGTGGAGAGGTTGCGGGTCAGCCCGGCCTGGCCGGTGGCGCAGAACGGGCAGTTCATGCCGCAGCCCGCCTGCGAGCTGATGCACATGGTGACCCGGTCCGGGTAGCGCATCAGCACCGACTCCACCAGCGTGCCGTCGAACAGCCGCCACAGCGTCTTGCGCGTGGTGTCGTCGTCGCAGGAGACGTGCCGGACCACGCTCATCAGCTCCGGCAGCAGCGCCTCGGCCAGCCTTCCGCGCGCGGCGGCGGGGATGTCCGTCCACTGCTCGGGGTCGGCGGAGAGCCGGCCGAAGTAGTGGTTCGACAGCTGCTTGGACCGGAACGGCTTCTCGCCGAGCGCGACGACGGCCTCGCGGCGCTCCTCGGGAGAGAGGTCGGCGAGGTGGCGCGGCGGCTTGGCCCCGCGCGGGGCGACGAAGGTGAGCTCACCTGGCGATGGTTTCGGCATGGTTCCTCCAGTCTCTCAGATCAACTGCGGCGCCCTGGACGGGCGAGCGCCCTCGCGGGGGCGCGGAAGACCGAGGCGTCCCCGGGTGGCGATCACCAGGACGACCGCGAGCGCTCCGAAGCCCGCCGCGCTCGCGACGAGGCCGTCGCGGAACGGGTCGAGATCCGGGAACGCGGCCGGCCAGACGGTGGAGAGCACGTTGTTGTTGCCCACGTGGACGAGCACGGCCAGCGGCAGGCTTCCCCCCGTCCGGTTGAACACCCAGGTGATGACGACGCTGATGGACACCGCGGTGGCGAGGTAGCCGAGCAGCACGCCGGGGTCTGTGTGGTGGCCCGACCAGGTGGTGAGGAACAGCGGGGCGTGCCAGAGCGCCCACAGCGCCGCCAGGGTCAGGGTTCCCCGCAGAGGCCCCAGCCGGTGCTGCAGCCGGGGAAGCGCGAAATCACGCCAGCCCGGTTCCTCGGCGACGCCGGTGGTGAGCGTCTGCAGCACGAGCAGCGGCAGGTAGGCGGCGAACACACCGGCCGGCGGGAGGACGTGCCGGCCGCCCCAGGCGCCGGGCACCGCCGAGGTGCCCACCATCAGCAGCGCGGGAACGCCGAGAAGGGCGAACAGGTACCACCGGAGGGGAACCCGCCAGCGGAACAGCCGTCGCCGCCAGCGGCGCAACCCCTCCCGTCCCTCGGCCAGCGCGGTGACCAGGAACGCCGAGGTGAGCGGCCCCAGGTAGCCGCCGGGGAGGATCCCGATCAGCTGGGAGTCTCCGAACATCCGCGGAACGGCGAAGTGCAGCACGTCCAGGCCGTCCCGGGAGAGCACGTAGGGCGTCCAGCACAGCCAGCTGACCAGGTACGCCATGAAGAAGAAGGACATCAGAGGGTGCCGGCGGACCATCCCGGCACGCGAAGAGTCGGACAACACAACCACGCCTCCATCCGTGTCGCGACGAAGGCTAGGAACGGGCGGCCGACGGCGGCAGCGGTGCGATCACGAGCTTTTCCGGCGGCCCCACCGGCCCTGGCAGGTAGGGCGGGCACGAGTCCGTTCCGGCCGGACAACCCCAGGGACGGCAGGGGGACCGACGGGCCATCATGCGGGCATGACGACTTCACCCCTGGGCCGGTGGTGGCGGGCCTCCTACGGCGGGCGCACCTGGCGGGAACTGGCCTACCTGCTGACCGGGCTGCCGGTCGTGCTCGCCGGGTTCTGCGCGATGCTCCTGCCGCTCGCGGTGGGCCTCGGACTGGCGGTCGTCGTGGTCGGCCTTCCCGTCGTCGCGGCGGCGCTGTCGGTGGCCCAGGGGTTCGCCGGGCTGGAACACCGCAGGGCCGGTGCGCTGCTGCGGCTGCGGATCGACCCGCCGCCCGGCGACGCAGCGCCGGACGGGCGGACGAGCCGGGGAGACTCCGGGTTGACCGCCGGACTCGGGCGGGCCGACGGCTGGCGAGCGCTGCTGTACCTGTGGCTCGCGCTGCCGCTCGCGGTCCTCGGTTTCACCGTCGCCGTGGCCGGCTGGTGCACCGGGCTGATCTGCGTGAGCTACCCGCTCTGGTACCGGCGGCAGCCGATGGGCTTCGACAGCACCCGGCTGACCGGCGGCGGATCGGTCGCGCTGGTCGCCGCCGCGGGGCTGGCGGCGCTGCTGCTGGCGCCGTGGCTGAGCCGGGCGGTGGTCCGGCTCGACCGCGCCGCGCTGGGGCTGCTGGCGCCGAGCCGGCAGTCGCGCCGGCTCGCCGAGCTCGCGGCGAGTCGCGCGCTGGCGGTCACCAGCTCGTCGGAGACACTGCGCCGGATCGAACGCGACCTGCACGACGGCGCCCAGGCGCGGATGGTCGCCGTCACCATCGACCTCGGCCTCGCCCGGGAGGCGCTGCGCGACCAGCCGGGGGCCGGCCCCGCGCGGGAGCTGCTCGACTTCGCGCACGCGAACGCCAACGCCGCGATCGGCGAACTGCGCGACCTGGCCCGCGGAATCCACCCGCCCGCGCTCGACCACGGGCTGGGCACGGCGCTGTCCTCACTGGTCTCGCGCACGTCCGTGCCGGTCGACCTGGAGGTGGACGACGGCGCCCGCGCCGACCCCGCGGTCGAGACCATCGTCTACTTCTGCGCCGCGGAGCTGCTCGCCAACGCGCTGAAGCACGGCGGCGCCGCACGCATCGGCGTCCAGGTGCGGCGCCGCGGCGACGGCCTCCGGCTGCGGGTGCGCGACGACGGCGCCGGGGGTGCCGTACCGCGCCAGGGCGGCGGCCTTGCGGGCCTGCGCGAGCGGGTGAGTACGGTGGACGGCACGCTGGGGATCGACAGCCCGCCCGGCGGCCCCACCGTGGTGACCGTGGACCTGCCGTCCCACGCGTGAGGCCGGGCGGGCACGGGGGTGGCGGGCATGGGAGTGGCGGGCATTCGGGTGGTCGTGGCCGAGGACTCCGCGGTCCTACGGGAAGGCATGGTCAGACTGCTGAACTTCCGCGGGCACACGGTGGTCGCGGAGGCGCGTGACGGTGAGCAGCTGCTGGCCGCGGTCGAGGAGCACCGGCCGGACGTGGCGGTCGTCGACGTGCGGATGCCCCCCGACCACACCGACGAGGGCGTCCGCGCGGCACTGGCGATCCGGCACGACCATCCCGGCGTCGGAATCCTCATCTTCTCGCAGTACGTCGAGACCCGGTACGCGGCACGGCTGGTCGCGGCCGGTGCGCGAGGCATCGGGTACCTGCTCAAGGAGCGGGTCGGCGAGGTGGACGAGTTCGTCGACGCGCTCGCGCGGATCGCCGCCGGCGGCACCGTGCTGGATCCCGAGATCGTGTCCCAGCTGCTCAACGCGAGCGTCCGGCGCGAGGCGCTGGCCACCCTCTCCCGCCGGGAGCGGGAGGTCCTCGCCTGCATGGCCGAGGGCCGGTCGAACACCGCGATCGCCAGGCGACTCGTCATCACCGACCGGGCCGTCGAGAAGCACATCGGCAACATCTTCACCAAGCTCGACATCGGGCAGTCGTCCGACGACCACCGCCGGGTCCTGGCCGTCCTCCGCTTCCTCGACGGAGGCGGCAGGCCCGGGCCCGGCTGACGGAAGCCCCGCGCCCCTCGGGGCAGGCGCAAAGCACCGCCCCGAGGGACGCGGGGAACCGCGCGACCGACCGGATGCCTCCCGCGGCCGCGCGGGCGGCCTCTCGTGGCAACTCCGTAGATGCCGCCCGGACGGCCCGGCGCTCAGCCCACGCCGATCAGTCCGGCGAGGACGAGCCAGACGATGGGGGCCGTGGGCAGGAGGGAGTCCAGGCGGTCCATCAGGCCGCCGTGGCCGGGCAGGAGCGTGCCCATGTCCTTGATGCCGAGGTCCCGCTTGATCATCGACTCGCCGAGGTCGCCCAGGGTCGCACTGACGGCGACGCACGCCCCCAGCACGAGCCCCTGCCACCAGCTGCCGTCGTCGAGCATCAGCTGGGTGGCCACCGCGCCCGCGATCATCGCGAGCCCGACACCGCCCGCGAGGCCCTCGCGGGTCTTACCGGGGCTGATCCGCGGCGCGAGCTTGTGGCGGCCGAACCGCGCGCCCACCGCGTAGGCGCCGGTGTCGCTGCAGACCGTCAGCAGCAGGAAGATCACCACGCGCTGGGGCCCGTCGTGCGCCCTGAGCAGCAGCACCACGAAGGTCGCCAGCAGCGGCACGTAGAACGCGGTGAACACACCGGCGGTGATGTCCCGGAGGTAGTTCTCCGGGGGCTCGAACATCCGCCAGACCAGGACGGCGAGAGCAGTGATCGCGAATGCGAGCACCGCTCCCTCCGGCCCCTTGGCGTACGCGGCGATCTGCATGGCCACACCGCCGACCGCGATCGGGATCAGCGGGACCCCGATCTCCTTCTGCTCCCGCAGCCGACTGGAGAGTTCCCAGGCGCCCACCACCACCGCGGCCGAGATCACGACCAGGAAGACGGCCTTCACGATGAAGAGCGAGGCCAGGATCACCGCGCCGAGGCCCACGCCGACGCCGATGGCGGCCCGGAGGTTCCGGCCGGCCTTCGGCTTCTTCGGCGCGGGCGCCGAGGGCTGCGCGGCCGAGGCCGAGGCGGAGGCCGACGACGGGTCAGGCGGTCCGAACGGCGGCGGGGAGGACGGCTGACCCGGCGGGAAACCCGGCCCTCCGCTGGGAGGCTGCGGCACGGCGGCAGCGTACCCGCCGCCGAACGGCGCGGCGCCGTTCACGGACGGTGCGCCGGGTGTGCCGTGGACGCCGGGGACGCCGGGGTCGGCAAGCGGGGCCATCCGCACGGTCGCCCCCGGGTCGCCCGGATCGGCGCCGCCGGGCGCGGCGTGCCGTCCGGTCCCGGCCTGCGGCATCGCACCGGTCTGCGGCATCGCACCGGCGTGCGGCGCCGAGCCGGCGTGCGGCGCCGAGCCGTAGCCGCCGGCGTGGGTGCCGGGCGCGTGCCGACCGGGCGCGCGGCCTGCCGCCGTCGCGCCCGCGGCAGGCGCGCCGGCCGCCGCGCCCGGGTACTCGTCACGGAAGAGCGGGCCGCCGAGCCGGGTCGCCGCGGGCGCGCCGGGCTCCCCGGAGGGGTCGGTCCCGGCCGCGTCCGGCGGCGCGCCGCCGTACCGGTGGTCCTGGTCGATTCCGGGGTGGCCGGGCGGCGCCGCCTGCGGGACGGACGGCGGCCAGGCCTGTCCGTACGACGGCGTCCCTGCGGGCGAGGGCCGGCTGGGGCCCCAAGGGGCGTCGTCGTTCATCAGACCTCGAGGAGTTCCGCTTCCTTGTGCTTGAGCAGCTCGTCCACCTGCGCGACGTACTTGTCGGTGGTGTCCTGCAGCTCCTTCTCGGCGCGGCGCACCTCGTCCTCGCCGCTCTCGCCGTCCTTGACGAGCTTGTCGAGGGTCTCCTTGGCCTTGCGGCGGACGCTGCGGATGGACACCTTGGCGTCCTCGCCCTTGCCGCGCGCGACCTTGATGTACTCCTTGCGGCGCTCCTCGGTGAGCTGCGGGAACACCACCCGGATGACGGAACCGTCGTTGCTCGGGTTGACACCGAGGTCGGAGTTGCGGATGGCCTCCTCGATGGCGCGCAGCGAGGACTTGTCGAACGGCGTGACGACCGCCATCCGGGGCTCCGGCACCGAGAAGGAGGCGAGCTGGTTGATCGGGGTGGGTGCCCCGTAGTACTCCGCGACGATCTTGGAGAACATCGCCGGGTGCGCACGGCCGGTGCGGATCGCGGCGAGGTCCTCCTTGGCGACCGTGACGGCCTTCTCCATCTTCTCCTCTGCCTCGAGGAGGATCTCTTCGATCACAATCTGCTCCTGTCCGTCCGGCTGGGCCCTGCGGGAAACTGCTACGTGCTGATGCTGGTTCTGGTGCTGGTCTGCCTGCTGGTACCGGTGCCTGCGTGCGCCCTCACCGGGCACACTTCCCCTCGCCCGGCCGGTTGTCCATCCCCCGGCCGGGTCGGGGCGCGTCACTCCGCCGGCGCGACCCGGCTGATCAGCGTGCCGATCTTCTCACCCTTGACCGCCCGAGCGATGTTGCCCTCGGCGAGAAGCTCGAAGACCAGCATCGGCAGGTCGTTGTCCTTGCAGAGCGTGATCGCGGTGAGGTCGGCGACCTTCAGGTCGCGCGCGATGACCTCGGAGTACTCGAGGTGGTCGAACTTGGTGGCCGCCGGATCGGTGCGCGGGTCCGCGTCGTAGACGCCGTCCACGCCGTTCTTGCCCATCAGCAGCACCTCGGCGTGGATCTCCAGGGCGCGCTGCACGGCGGTGGTGTCGGTCGAGAAGTACGGCATGCCCATACCGGCGCCGAAGATGACCACACGGCCCTTCTCCAGATGCCGGATCGCGCGCAGCGGGATGTAGGGCTCGGCGACCTGGCCCATGGTGATCGCCGTCTGCACCCGGGTCTCGATGCCCTCCTTGTGCAGGAAGTCCTGCAGCGCGAGGCTGTTCATCACCGTGCCGAGCATGCCCATGTAGTCCGAGCGGGAGCGGTCCATGCCGCGCTGCTGGAGCTGGGCGCCGCGGAAGAAGTTGCCGCCGCCGATCACCACGGCGACCTCGGTGCCGGCCCGGACCACGGTCGCGATCTCCTGCGCGATCGCGTGCACCACGTCGGGGTCGACGCCCAGTCCCCCACCGCCGGCGAAGGCCTCGCCGGACAACTTCAGCAGGACGCGGCGGTGCGGGCCGCTGCCGGCCGCGCTCTGACCGGAACTCTCCATGGGGGACTCCTTCTTCAGCACGTACACAGAAGGAGGCCACCGCCGCTGGTACCGGTCCGGTCCTGCACGGCAGTGGCCTCCTCGTCGTTCCTGGGGGCCGGGCTCGCCGGCCCGCGTTCGGGCCGCCGCCCCTACCTCCGGGTCACATCGTAGAGGCGGCCGCCCATGGCGCTGGTCGTGACGCTCTGTCAGACGCCGACGCGGAAGCGGGCGAAACGGACCAGCTTGACGCCGGCCTCGTCGAGCACCTTCTGCACGGTCTTCTTGTTGTCCTTGGCGAAGGCCTGCTCCAGGAGGACGTTCTCCTTGAAGAAGCCGTTGACGCGGCCCTCGACGATCTTCGGCAGAGCGGCCTCGGGCTTGCCCTCCTCGCGGGCGGTGGCCTCGGCGACGCGGCGCTCGTTCTCCACGGTCTCCTCGGAGACCTCCTCGCGGGAGAGGAACTTCGGCGAGAACGCGGCGATGTGCTGCGCGACGTCCTTGGCGGTGGTGGCGTCGGCCTTGTCCAGCTCGACCAGCACGCCGACCTGCGGCGGCAGGTCGGGGGAGGTGCGGTGCAGGTAGGAGGCGACGAAGGCGCCCTCGAACTTCGCGAAGCGGTTCAGCACGATCTTCTCGCCGAGCACCGCGTTGGCCTCGTCCACGAACTGCTGGACGGTCTTGCCGGCCTCCAGCTCGCTGGCGAGCGCGGCCTCGACATCGGCCGGGGAGGTGGCGGCGACGTGCTTGGCCAGGGTGTTCGCGACCTCGACGAACTTCTCGCCCTTGGCGACGAAGTCGGTCTCGCAGTTGAGCTCGAGCAGCACGCCCGAGTCGTTGCCCTCGGACAGCAGCGCCACGACGGCGCCGTTGGAGGCGCTGCGGCCCTCGCGCTTGGCCACGCCCTTCTGGCCCTTGACCCGCAGGATCTCGACGGCCTTGTCGACGTTGCCGTCCGACTCCTCGAGAGCCTTCTTGCAGTCCATCATCCCGGCGCCGGTGAGCTCACGGAGCTTCTTGACGTCCGCGGCGGTGAAGTTCGCCATGGTGAATCTCTTCTCGCGATCTGGATGTGCGATGTCGGTGGGTGCGGGACGGTCGTGCCGCCGCCGCGGGTCCGTGCCGTGCCGGTGGCGCGGGCGGGCGGCGCCGGATCCGGTACCGCCCGGGCACGGAGCGAGGGGTCCGGCTCCGGCGCGACCCTGCGGTCCGCCGGCTCCGTACCCCTCGCCCGATCGGCCTGCGGGCCTGGCGTCAGGCCTGCTCGCCCTCGGCGGGCGCCTCGGCGGCCGGAGCCTCGGCGGCCGGAGCCTCGGCGGCCGGAGCCTCGGCGGCGGGAGCCTCGGCAGCAGGGGCCTCGGCGGCGGCCGGGGCGTCCTCGGCCTTCTTCTCACCCTCGAGCAGCTCGCGCTCCCAGTCGGCCAGCGGCTGGTCGGCGCCCGGCTCGGCCTTGGCGTCGCCGGTGGCGGCACCGGCGCGGGCCATCAGACCCTCGGCCACGGCGTCGGCGATCACGCGGGTCAGCAGAGTGACCGAGCGGATGGCGTCGTCGTTGCCGGGGATCTTGTAGTCGACCTCGTCGGGGTCGCAGTTGGTGTCGAGGATCGCGACGACCGGGATGTTCAGCTTGCGGGCCTCGCCGACGGCGATGTGCTCCTTCTTGGTGTCCACGATCCAGACCGCGGACGGAACACGCTGCATGTCGCGGATGCCGCCCAGGGTCTTCTCCAGCTTGTCCTTCTCGCGCTGGAGGACCAGGAGCTCCTTCTTGGTGAGGCCGGAGCCGGCCACGTCCGCGAAGTCGATCTCCTCGAGCTCCTTGAGGCGCTGGAGGCGCTTGTAGACGGTGGAGAAGTTGGTCAGCATGCCGCCGAGCCAGCGCTGGTTCACGTAGGGCATGCCCACGCGGGTGGCCTGCTCGGCGATGGCCTCCTGGGCCTGCTTCTTGGTGCCGACGAAGAGGACGGTGCCGCCGTGGGCCACCGTCTCCTTGACGAACTCGTAGGCGCGGTCGATGTAGTTCAGCGACTGCAGGAGGTCGATGATGTAGATGCCGTTGCGCTCCGTGAAGATGAAGCGCTTCATCTTCGGGTTCCAGCGGCGGGTCTGGTGCCCGAAGTGGACGCCGCTCTCCAGCAGCTCCCGCATCGTGACGACGGCCATGGCCGTTCTCCTTGGCTCGGTTGTCAGCGGCGGCCGGTCGGCCGCTGCCCCTGACGCCTCGACCGTGCCGTGCCGTGGACCGCCGGAGAGGCGGACCGCGGACCGAGCGGCACTGCACCGGGAGACCGTCGCGGCGCGCGAAGCCGAGCCTTGGAGGGCGGGCGTCGCGAACCCGATCAACCAGTGGCGGGGCGTGCGAAGTCGACCCGGCATGCCGGGTCGCCACAGAAGTGTACGGGAACCGCCGGGTGCCGGGCGACCACGCGATCGCGCGTGGGGGCGCGGGGCGCGCACGCACTCCGTGCGGGGGCCGGGGCTCACCCTCCCGGGTGACGTGGATGCCCGCGGCGGCGGGTCTCTCCACAGTACGGACGACGGGCGCCCTTCGGCCCTCCGGCGGGGTGCAGAGTCCATCCATGAACCATTCATCGAGCTGTACCGGCGGGGCCTCCCGTGCCGCCGGCGCGGGGGCCGCAGGCCGCGGCGCCATGCGCGCGTGCCTCACCCGCCAGGGGCTGACGGCGACCGGCGACGCGCACGCGCGCGCGAAGCAGGCGGCGGAGGCGACGGACGCGGCGGCGGACGCGGCGGCGGACGCGGCGACGGACGCGGCGGCGGCGGACGCGGCGGCCGCGCACGCGGCGGCCGCGCACGCGGATCGTGACCGTAGCGGTGTGACCGGCGTACCCGTCGGGGACCGCAGCCGTTCCGGTGGCGCCCTTCGGTCGCGACTGTGTTCTGAGGGTGGTCCCGTCGATCGGACCGTCGACAGGTGTCGGCAGGCGGGCGCCGAGAGCCCGCCGATGCCCGGAGGCGCCCGTCCGGTGCAGCGGGGCCCCGCTCGGCCCCGCCCGATCCTGCCGGCCCGAGGCGTCGCCCGGCGGCTCACGCCGCGCGTCCGCAGACCATCCCCGGCCCGCGGCGCAGCGCACGTACCCCGTTCGTGGCCGCCCCGGCTCCGCTCCTCCGCGCCGGGCTTCCCCCACCCACCCCGGCGCCTCCAGTCCACCGGGACGGCCCGGCCCGAAGAGTCGACCGGCACACCGACCCTCACGAGCGGTCCGGATCCGGCGAACGGACTGGATCCGGCGAACGCGCTCGCATCGACAGACGCGGCGGGCACGCCGAGTGCGTCAGCCGCGACTGCGGCAACGACCCCCGCAAGCGCAGCAGCCGGGGCGGGCACAGCCGGTGGTGCGGGCAAGACAGCCGATGTCGCCGGCCCGGCGGCAGCCCCCGCGAACGTGCCCGGACCGGCATACGCAGCAAGCAGGGCGGGCGCGGCGTGCACAGCGGACGCGGCAGACGCAGCGGACGCAGCGGACGCAGCCAGGGCGGCTGCCCCGGAGGACGACGCTTGCGGACCGCCGGTTGCGCCGAGAGCGGCGGTCGGGGCCAGGGTGGCGTGCACGGCGGGCATGTGCGGACCAGCGGGCGCGGCCGAGACGGCGTGCGCAGACGTGCCGGCGGGCGCGATCAGTGGGGATCTGCGCGGGGCGAAGCGGTTCCCGTGTCCGCATCTGACACGGGGGCTGCTGGCCACGCTGCGGGCCGGAGGGGGCCGGGGCTCCCAGGGCCCGTTCGCGGGCGTCTGGAGCCGGCTCGGGGCGCTGAGCGGGTTCACCGCGCGGCCGCCGTGGCCCGATCGGAGGGCGGCGGTGCTGTTCGCCGGGCTGCTGCTGTGCCTGGCCTGCACGCTCGTAGGGTGGCCGGACCGCGCGCACGCGTCGGCCCCGGTTCCCGCGTCGGTTCCCGCCGTGCCCGCGGGCTGGGGCGAGTGGCCCGCCGACGGCGGGCTCGGGCGCGGGTTCGAGCCGCCGGCTCGGCGATGGGAGGCCGGGCACCGCGGCGTCGACCTTCACGCGCCCGCCGGGGCGCCGGTCCGCGCGGCGCTGACCGGAACGGTGGCGTTCGCCGGGTCCGTGGCGGGAGTGCCGGTCGTGGTGCTCAGCCATCCCGGCACCGGCGTGCCGCCGCTGCGTACCACCTACGAGCCCGTCCTCCCCGCGCTGCCGCTCGGCGCGACGGCCGCGGAGGGCACGGTGATCGGGCATCTGGCCGGGACGCCGCTCCCGCACTGCGCCCCGCGTACCTGCCTGCACTGGGGATTGCTGAGGGGCCGCGACTACCTCGATCCGCTCGCCCTGCTGCGGCGGCTGCCGGTGCGGCTGCTGACCCCGCGCCCTTGGCGCCTGCCGCCGCCCAGCGGGGGTCAGCCGGCGAGCCCGGTCAGGACGAAGGCGACGGCGGTCTCCGCGATCTCGGCCGGGTCCTCGGCCGCGCCCGCGTCGAGCCTGCGGACCGCCGCCTCGACCACGCCCTGGAGCAGCGCCGCCGCCAGCGCCGGCCTCGGGTGGCCGAGCTCCGCGAGAGCCGCCCCGACCGCCGCCGCCAACGGCCGGTGCGCGGCGCGGATGCGTTCCCTGGCGCTGTCGTCCAGTTCGCCCGCGGCGATCGCGACGACCGCCCGGTGCCGCGGGTCCCCGGCCAGCGCCAACTGGGCACGGACGTAGGCCTCGACCCGGGAGCGCGCGTCCGGCGCCTCGGCGACCGCGAGCTCGATCTCGGCCGCCCAGAGCGGGAAGTCGGTGGCGCACAGTTCCTCGACGACGGCCGCCCGGGAGCGGAAGTACTCGTAGACGGATGAGCGGGCGAGGCCGGTCCGGGCGGCCAGAGCGGGGAAGGTCAACGCGTCCGTGCCGCCCTCGGTGAGCAGCACGCGAGCGGCTTCGAGGAGGGCGTCGCGCTGCAGTCGTCGGTGCTCGGCCACCGTGGCCGCTCGGATCTTCGGCACGCCACAACTCTACGGCCGCCCCGATCGCCGCCCCGGCCCCCGCCGGACCCGTCAGCGCGCGTCGCGGAGCTTCGCTCGGAGCTGGAGCACGGACTTGGTGTGGATCTGGCTCACCCTGCTCTCCGTCACCCCGAGCACCTGGCCGATCTCCGCGAGCGTGAGCCCCTCGTAGTAGTAGAGGCTGACCACGGTCTTCTCCCGTTCGGGCAGAGTGCTGACCGCCCGGGCGAGCAGCCGCCGCAGCTCCCGCTCCTCGGCGATCTGCACCGGGTCGTCGGCGGCGGTGTCCTCCAGCGTGTCGAGCAGGCTGGTGGGCTCCCCCGCCTCTCCGCGCGGATGCAGCAGCTCGTCCAGCGCCACCACGTTCGCCAGCGAGAGCTGGCCGAAGATCACGTGCAGCTCCTCGGTGGCGATGCCCATCTCCGCGGCCACCTCGGGCTCCTGCGGCGTGCGGTGCAGCCGGGTCTCCAGCGTGGCGTAGGCGCGCTCCACGGCCCGGGCCTTCTGCCGCACGGAGCGCGGGATCCAGTCCAGCGCCCGGAGTTCGTCGATGATGGCGCCGCGGATCCGGCTGATCGCGTAGGTCTCGAACTTGATGGCGCGATCGGGGTCGAACTTCTCGATCGCGTCGATGAGTCCGAAGATCCCGGAGGAGACGAAGTCGGCCTGCTCGACGTTGGGCGGCAGGCCGACACTCACCCGCCCGGCCACATACTTCACCAACGGCGAGTAGTGCAGGATGAGTTGCTCGCGCAGCCGGGTGTCGCCGGAGGCCTTGTAGGAGCGCCAGAGGCGGTCCAGGGCCGCCCGGCCGGAACGTTCCGTCGGCGGCGCCTGCGCAGTTCCGCTCCCAGCCCCCCGATCGGGGCCTCGCCCGCCGCCCTGGTCGGCGTCGTGCCCGGCGCCCGCGACCCCGGTCTGGGCCGGAAGTTCGGGCCGCTGCCCGGTCGCGCTCTCCGCCGCCCGCATGCGCGCCGGCACGACCGCGGCCATCGCGCTTCCCGACGCGGTCGTGCGGGCCTCGGTGTGTGGAGCGGGGCCGGGTCGCGCGCCGGGCACGGGGATGTGCTTGGGCATACGTCGTCAGGAACCGTTCTGGCGGTGTGCGGTGACTGCAAACGGGGCGGTTGGAACCGAGCGCATGTGAGCGTAGCGCGACCGGCCACCTTCGGAGGGTTACGCCGAACCGGTACTCCCCCGATCAGGTGGGCTCGGCCGGACGGCCGCGCGCGTCACCCGATCGCCGCCGAGCACCCGCAGGTGAGCCGGGAAAGGTCCCCGGAAGCGCCGATGAGCTTGCACGACACCGGTGTTGGGCCATCCGGGGGACCGCACGGGCATCGCGCGCGGGCCGGTCCCGACGTGATCGCCGCGGATCAGAGCAGCCGCCACTGCCCGCCCGCGCGCGCCACGAAGCCGAGCGCCCCCAGCTCGTACAGGCGTTGCAGCACCGTCTCTGTGGTCAGGCCGGCCCGGTGCGCCAGCAGGGGCAGCGGTGCCCCCTCCCGGCCCGGCGGCAGCGCGTCGAGCACCCGCGCGGCTTCGGCAGGCAGGGCGTCACGCGGCAGGACCGGCCCGTGCCGCTCCGGAGCGAGATCGGCGCCGATCGCGCCGACCAGCTCCACCACCTCGGCTCCGTCGCAGACCAGCTGGCCCGCCCCGGACCGGATCAACTCGTGAACGCCCGTGGAGAGTTCGCTGTAGCAGGAGCCGGGGACGCCCATCACGACGCGGTTCAGCGCGGCCGCCCGGCGGGCGGTGCTCAGGGCACCGCTGCGCCGCGCCGCCTCGACCACGACCGTGCCCCGGGTCAGCGCGGCGATCACCCGGTTGCGGAGCACGAACCGGGCCCGGGTCGGGTGCTCGCCGGGCGGCAACTCGCTGACCAGCATTCCCTGTTCGCGGATCCGGGCGATCAGTGCGGTGTTCCCGGCCGGGTAGGCCCGGTCCGCGCCGCAGGCCAGCACGGCGACCGTGGCGCCGCCCACGGCGAGCGCACCCCGATGCGCGGCGGCGTCGATGCCGTAGGCGGCACCGGAGACCACCACCCAGCCGGACTGGGCCAGGTCTGCGGCGAGATCGGCGGCGGCCCGCGTCCCGTAGTCCGTGCAGGCTCTCGCCCCGACGACCGCGACCGAGCGCAGAGCGAGCAGGCGCAGCGAGGCGTTGCCCCGCACCCAGAGGGCGACCGGCCGTGCGTGGCCGAGGTCGTCGAGCTGGCTCGGCCACTCGGTGTCCCCGGGGCAGACCAGCCGTCCGCCGAGGCGCCGGAAGCGCTCCAGGTCGGTCAGTGGGTCCAGACCGCGCAGTCGCACGCGGTAGTTGTCCAGCCGGCGGCCGGCGGGCGCCGGGGCCTCCCGCGACGCCTCGGCGGATTCGACGGATTCGGTGGCATCGGTGGCTCCGGCGGCAGGCTCGACCGGACGGCTCCGGCGGGCGCGCGGCGGGCGCGGGAGCTCGCGGCCGTCGGCGATCCTGGCCACCAGCTCGGCGGCGCCGAACTCCGCGAGCCAGGCGCCGATCTGCTCGTCCCCCGGCTCGATCAGGCGGCTGAGCGCCGCCCGGGCGAGCCGGTCCTCGGCGGAACCCTCGGCGGCACGCCTCGCCGGCGGGCCCGGCGGCTCGGGCGGCGGATCCGCCGGGGCCACCGGAAACGGCAGCGGTGGCTGCTCGGGCCCGGGCGACGAGGACGGAAACTCGGACAGAGACGGCACGGTGGCCTCCAGCAGGATCAGGCGGAGCCATCGCGCTCCGCACAGCGTCGGCAACGGGCGCGGGGACCACGCGCCGTCACCCGATACGACTCGAGCGGGCCCACTGCGGCGGCCTCGGCGGCCGCCCCACACAGCCCGCCGGGTCCACGTCCCCAGCCGCCCGGCGGCAGCCGCCCGCGCAGCGGGCGCGGGAGTGGCTTCGGCCGGGCCGGGCCCACAGCCCGGACCCACGAGGGCCCGCGCAGCCCGCCCCCGCGGCCGCTCCGAAGGCTGCGGCCCCCCGAGCCCGGCCCGCAGACCCAGGCCCGCGAGGCTCACGAGGCCCGCACAGCTACTCCCGCGGCTGCGGCCCCGCCGCGCCGCGTCGGCCAGCCGCTCAGCCGCTCAGCCGCACGGGCGGCTCCGGGCAACGCAGCGGGCACGGCTACGGCCCGGGCCACGCCCACGCTGCTCCCGCCGGGCCCACGACACCTGCGCAGGCCCCAGGTCCGCGCCCGCCCGGTCGCTCAGCCATTCCGGCGGCAGCAGCCGGGACGGCGGGAGCAGGAACGGCTGCGGCCCAGCCCGCCCGCCGCCCCCCACGGCGGGCCCGCGCGCCTCGCGCGGCCCGGACCCAGCGCCGCCCCGGACCCCGCGCAGCTCCGCCGCGCGGCTACTCCGCCCGCGGCGGCCGGTACGGCGGGAGCGGTTCCCGCTCCGCGAGCAGGGCCTCCGGGGGTTCCCAGTCGGCGCCTCCGCCGCTGCTCACCCACTCGCGTACGGGCTGTCGCGCGGCGCCCTCGCCCGCCCGCCGGTAGGCGAGCGCCAGCCGGACCTCCTCGCGCCCCGGGGCCTCCCGGCCGGCCAGGTCGGCGGCCGTCCAGGCGACGCGGAGCACCCGGTCGAGCCCGCGCGCGGTGAGCAGGCCGCGTTCCAGGCTGCGCTCCGCGTCGGCGAGGGCGCCGTCCGGGAGGCGCCAGCGGGTGCGCAGTTCGTGGCCCGGCACCTCGGCGTTGGTGCGCCACGGGGTGCCCGCCAGCCGGGCCGCCGCGCGCCCCCGGGCCTCGCGCACCCGCGCGGCGACCACCTCGGTGCTCTCCTCCCGGCCGGCCCGCCCGAACAGCGCCTCCCGGCTGACCGGCTCGACCTCCACCCGGAGGTCGACCCGGTCCAGCAGGGGCCCGGAGAGCCGCGCCTGGTAGCGGGAGACCATCGCCGGCGAGCAGCCGCAGCCCTCGCCCCGCCGCGACCACCGCCCGCAGGGGCACGGGTTCGCGGCGAGTACCAGCAGGAACCGGGCCGGCAGCCGCAGCGACCCGGCCGCCCGCGCGACCGTGACCTCACCGGACTCCAGCGGCTGCCGCAGCGCGTCCAGCACCCGCACCGGGAACTCCGGCGCCTCGTCCAGAAAGAGCACACCTCGATGGGCCAGCGAGACCGCGCCCGGCCGGGGCAGCCCGCTACCTCCGCCGACGATCGCCGGCATGGTCGCGGAGTGGTGCGGGGCCAGGTAGGGAGCGGCCCGGATGAGCGGGCGGTCGGCCGGCAGCAGCCCGGCGATCGAGTGCACCGCCGTGACCTCCAGCGCCTCGGCCTCGGTGAGCGGCGGCAGCAGGCCCGGCAGCCGCTCCGCCAGCAGGGTCTTGCCGGCACCCGGCGGCCCGGAGAGGTACAGGTGGTGGCCGCCGGCGGCGGCAAGCTCCAGCGCGGTCCGGGCCGCGTGCTGACCGGCGACGTCCGCCAGGTCCGGCACCGGGCCGGCGGCGGCGAGCACTCCCCCGCCGCTCTCGGCCGACGACCGGGGCAGCCGGACCCCCAGCCCGGACAGCACCGACCCGCCGCCCCCGGCCTCGCCCTCACCGCCCCCACCGCCCCCTCCGCTGTCACCAGCCGCGAACGGGAGCCCGGACGCCGCGAGCCCCGACGCCCCGCCCGCCGCGTCCTCCTCCGGCTCCGACGCCGGCTCGGGCTCGTCGCAGAGCAGCGCGACCAGCTGTCTCAGCGAGCGCACTCCGAGCACCGCCATGCCCGGTACCAGCCGGGCCTCGGCCGCGCTGGCCTCGGGGACGACCACCTGCCGGTAGCCGGCCTCGGCCGCCGCGAGCACGGCGGGCAGAATGCCGCGCACTGGCCGCACCCGGCCGTCCAGGCCGAGTTCGCCGATCATCACCTGGCCGGAGATCGCCCGGCCGTCGACCCGCTCCGCGGCGGCCAGCACGGCGACCGCCACCGCCACGTCGAAACCGCTGCCGGCCTTCGGCACCGAGGCCGGGCTCAGTCCCACCGTCAGCTTGCGCTGCGGCCAGGTCTCCCCCGAGTTCACGACGGCCGCCCGGACCCGCTCGCGCGCCTCGCTGAGCGCCTTGTCGGCCAGGCCGACGAGGGCGAAGCCGGGCACGCCCGCCTCCAGCCCGGCCTGCACCTCCACCACCACGCCGTCGACGCCGACCAGCGCCACCGCACACGTCCGCGCGAAGGCCATCAGCCCACCGCCCCGCGCAGCCTGGTCACCCGGGCCGGCCCGCGCCTGCCGTGCAGCACGCACAGCACGTCGATCCGCAGGCCGCCCGGCGGCAGCGGCCCGCGCCAGCGCTCCCGCACCCAGCCCTCGGCCAGCGCGCGGAGCCGCCCGGCCTTGTCGGGGGTCACCCCCTCGGCGGGTTCCTGCAGGCCGGACTCGGTCCGGGTCTTCACCTCGCACACCGCGAGCACGTCGCCGTCGAGCGCGACGATGTCGAGCTCCCCGACCAGGCCGCCCGTACGGCACCGCCAGTTCCGGTCCAGGACGGTCATCCCGGCCTCGGCCAGCCAGCGGGCGGCGACGTCCTCTCCGTAGCGGCCGAGGGCCGAAGTCCGCGCAGTCATGCCGATCACCTCCACCGGGCACTCTCGCGGAGCCGCGGCGGCCCCGGAGGCGGCCGAGGCGGAACGGTGGAGAACCAGGCGGATGTGGAAAACCCCTTCACCCGCAGGGGTGAAGGGGTATCCGCGCCGGTGGACGGTCGCCGCGGACGGCCTCCGGCGGACGGTGGACTGCCGCTCGGACGGCCGTCCGGGCGGCGGACGTCAGCGCGGGCTCACCGCCCGAAGTCGGCGTCGTCCGAGGGCAGCTCCAGGTCGCTCTTGGCCAGTTCCTCGACGTTGACGTCCTTGAAGGTCAGCACCCGCACCTTCCGCACGAACCGGGCCGGCCGGTACATGTCCCAGACCCAGGCGTCGGCCATCGCCACCTCGAAGTACACCTCGCCCTGCACCGAGTGCACCTGCAACTCGTAGTCGTTGGTGAGGTAGAACCGGCGCTCCGTCTCGATCACGTACTTGAACAGGCCGACGACGTCGCGGTACTCCCGGTAGAGCTTGAGCTCCATCTCGGTCTCGTACTTCTCGAGGTCCTCGGCACTCATCCCCACGTTCCCCTCAGGCTGTGCATGCGTCTCTACATTGTGGACCACCCGCGGAGCACGCCGCGGCCGGTCAGCCGCACGCGCCGTCAGGCGGACCGGCGGCGCATCCGCCGCAGGCCTCCCGCGAGCGACCCCAGCGCGGCCGTCACCAGCACCAGCGCGCCGCCGCCCACACAGGCGTACTCGGCCGCGGTGAGCGGCCCGTGCGCGGTGGCGTCCCGGCCCGGGAGGGCGTCGAAGGCGCCGGTGCGGTCGATCGAGCCGAACTGCGAGAACGGCCAGACGGTGCCCTCGACCCGGGCCAGCACATCACTCTCCGGAACCGTTCCCGACAGCTGTTCGATGTGTGACCGGGAGTCGAGCGAGACCAGCCGGTTGTCACCCAGCAGGAACAGCCGCCCGGCCGGGACCTTGGCGGAGAAGGACGAGGTGGCCCCCGAGCCCACCAGCGGGCCGCCCGCCTGCGCGCTCGACAGGTAGGGCTCGTGGATCGACTTGCCGTTCACCGTGACATAGCCCTGCTTGTCGCAGCAGGCCACGGTGTCGCCGCCGACCCCGATCACGCGCTTGACCTCGTTCGACGTGCCCCAGGTCGGATCGTTGAAGACCACGACGTCGCCGCGCCCGACCGCCGACCCGGAGACCTTGTGCGCGAGCACGGTGCTGCCGGGGTGGATGGTCGGCTGCATCGAGTCGGTGGGGACCTGGTAGGGCCGGTACTGCACGGCGATCAGCACGAAGGCGCCGACCATGGCGATCAGGCCGACGGCGATCAGCACGCCCTGCACCACGCCGCCCAGCCGGGACCCCGAGGAACCCGAGGAGCCCGAGCCGCCGTGCCCCCGGCCGGCGCCGCGCGCGCCGCCCGCCGCCCCGGCCGACCCGGAGGCCGTACTGATGCGCTGGTCATGACTCATCGGCGTGTCCACCTCGTGGTCTCGGTCCCGGGCCACCGGGCATGCTCCGACCTGCATGCTCCCGGAGCGTGCACCTTACCCGCGGGTTAGCACACCGCGCACCCGCCGCCCGGCTCCGGGCGGCCGTCCGCCCGGATTCCACCGACCGTCCACGCAGCGCGGACACAACCCGCACCGCCGGCGGGCGCGGGCCCGGACCGGGCCGCCGGCTCCCGCTACGCCTCCGCGCCCGCTCCGGCGTCCGCCCCCGCCGCCCGGCGGCCGAGCCGGCGCAGCCGCAGCCGGCGGTAGACGTAGGTCACCGGCAGCGCCCCGACCAGGCCCATCGAGCCGGGCGAGGTGGCCACGCCGAGCGCCTGGTCGGTGATGCCCGGCTGCGAGAAGGTCGACGGGATCGGCAGCGTCGCCCAGTGCGAGACCGGCCAGGCCACCACGATCGCCCGGCCCACCACGTCGCTGTCCGGCACGGCGCCGCCACCCGGCTCGTCCATGTGGTAGCGGGAGTCCGCGGAGTCGTTGCGGTGGTCGCCCATCACCCAGACGTAGCCCTGCGGGACCTTCAGCGGGCCGAACGGCTTGTCCCCGCAGGGGGTGGCGCCGGGGAAGATGTAGGGCTCGTTCAGCGCCTTGCCGTTGACGTACACCGGGCTGTTGCCGCCGGCGCAGCTCACGGTGTCGCCGCCGACCGCGATCACGCGCTTGATCAGGTCCTTCTCGTTCGGGTCCGGCATCAGGCCGACCAGGCTCAGCGCCTCCTGGATCCAGCGCACCAGCGCGTTGCTGCTGGGCTGCGCCGTGGGCTCGTCGGCCAGCCAGTCGCCGGGATCGTGGAAGACGACCACCTGGCCGCGCGAGGGCTTGGCGCCCAGCGCCGGGGTCAGCTTGTCCACCAGCACGCGGTCGTTGATCCGCAGGGTGTTCTCCATCGATCCCGAGGGGATGGAGAACGCCTGGACCAGGAAGGTCTTGATGATCAGCGCCAGCACCAGCGCGACCACCACCAGGATCGGCAGTTCCTTCCAGAACGAGCGCTGCTTCGGCGTCCGCGCCGGGGACCCGTCGGACGCCCCGGAGCCGCCCGGCCCTCCGGAACCGCCGGAGTCGCGTCCCTCACCGGGCACGCCGGAGGCACCCGGGTCGCCGGACGTCCCGGGCGCGCCGGGCGAGCCCGGGCCACCCTCCAGGCGGTCCTCCGGCTCGTCGGCTCCTCCGGACCGGGCTCCGATCACCAGGTGGTCCCCCACATCGACTCCTCACTCCTGTGCGTTCTGACCGGGGCGGCACATCGGGTCCGTCCCACTGCTCCGGCAGGGCCGGACGCGGACGCGCGCCCGGTGACCCACGCTGTCACCGCCGACGCCGCCGACGGGTCCGGACACGCGGCCGGCCGACCGCCAAACCCATAACGAGTGGAAGTTCCCCAAGGAGCGGCCCGGATGTGACCGCGGCCGAGGATTGGCCAAGATTTTCCACTCCGCCCCCCTCCCGGACACTCCCACCCGCTCCCGGCGAAGGGCCTGACGCCGTGTCGGCGCCCGGCGACCGTATCGCGGCGAAATCGGAGGGCACCGGCAGGGTCCGCACCCGGCCCACCGGCCAGACCACCGCGACCGCCCGCCCGACCACGTCGGACTCCGGCACGAAACCGCGGCCCGGCTGGTCCATGTGGGAGCGGGAGTCCGCCGAGAGGCTGCGGTGGTCGCCCATCACCCACAGGTCCCCGGCCGGGACGGTCACCTTGAACGGCACCTGGGAGGGCGGGTTGCCCGGGAAGAGGTAGCCGCCCTCGTCCAGCGGGGTGCCGTTGACGGTGAGCCGGCCGCGGGTGTCGCAGCAGGCCACGGTGTCGCCCGGGAGGCCGATCACCCGCTTGATCAGGTTCTGGTCGGAGGGCAGCAGGCCGAGGAAGCTCAGGGTGCCCTTCACCGTCCGCAGCACCGGGCCGTCCTTGGACGGCGCCTCGCCGTCGGCGTCCAGCCAGTGCCCGGGGTCCTTGAAGACCACCACGTCGCCCCGCTGCGGCTGCCAGCCGAACCAGGGCGAGAACTTGTTCACCACCACCCGGTCGCCGATCTGGATGGTGTCCTGCATCGAGCCGGAGGGGATGGAGAACACCTGCACCGCGAAGGTCTGCAGCAGCAGCGTGATCCCCAGCGCGACGATCACCACCACCGGGAACTCGCGGATCAGCGAGCGGCGCCGGCGGCGCTTCACCCGGCGCGCCTGGCGCCTCCGCTCCGCGCGCCCGCGCTCGGCGCGGGCGCGCTGCCCCCGCGTCGCGCCCGCGGGCTGCGCCGACGCGCCCGCGGAGGCGTCGGCGGCGGCGGCCTGACCGGACGGCGACTCCGTCTCGTACGGGCCGGCGGCCCCGGGGATCCCGAACCCGCCGGAACTCGCGGCGCCGTAGCCGGGAGAGCCCGGGCCGGCGGCGCCGGTGCCGGCAGCGGCCAGGCCGGACGGCTGATCCGTCTCGTACGGGCCGGCCGGGCCGGGGATGCCGTAGTCGCCGGGGCCCGCCGGGCCACTGGAGCCCGTGGCGCCGTAGCCGGGAGAGCCCGGGCCGACGGCGTCGGTGCCGGGGGCGGCCTGGTCGAGCGGCTGATCCGTCTCGTACGGGCGGGCCGGGCCGGGGATCGCGAGGCCGCCGGAGCCCGCCGCGCCGCCGGAACCGGCGGAGCCGATGCGGGCCGAGCCGGCACCGGCGGGGTCGTGACCGGAGGTGCCGTACTCACCGGAGCCGGAACCGGAGCCATGGCCGGCGGCAGACGCGGAACCGCGGGCGTCGCGATCGGCGGTGCTGAACTCGCCTGAGCGGGAGTCGTACCCGGCGGAACCGGCGGCGTCGTGACCCGCGGTGCCGAACCCGCCGGAGCCGTAGGGCGCGGGGTGGCCGTAGCCGCCGGGCGACGCGTCGCTGCCGTATCCGGCGGTGTCCTCGTACGCGCCGGTCGCGCCGGCTCCCCCCGGTCCGCCGTCGTAGTCGCTAGGACCGCTTCCCACCGCCGGCGCCCTTCCGTAGCTCCGCGTCGAGCACCGCGAACGCGGCCGGGCGGGTCAGGTGCCGCCAGTGCTCGCGCGGGAGCACGATCCAGTCGACCCGTCCGATCACCTTGCCGACCGGGACGAACCCGCCGCCCGGGTCGCCGAGATGGGCCCGGGAGTCAGCGGAGTCGCTCCGGTGGTCGCCCAGCACGAACAGTCTGCCCTCCGGCACCTTGATCGAGAAGGGCTCGGTGGAAGGAGCGTCCCCGGGGAAGAGGTAGGAGCTCTCGTCGAGCGGGACGCCGTCCACCGTGATCCGGTGCCGGGCGTCGCAGCAGACGACGGTGTCGCCGCCGACCCCGATCACCCGCTTGACGAAGGTCTCGCCGTCGTCCGTGCTGGCCAGGCCGAGCAGCGCGGCGGCCCGGTGGATCAGCCCGCCGCCGCCGGTGTCCTGGTCGTCGTCGACGAAGGAGCCGTGGCCGTCGAAGACCACGATGTCGCCCCGCCGCACCGGTGAGCCGTCGTAGGCGAGCTTGTTCACCAGCACCCGGTCGCCGATCGCCAGGGTGCCCTCCATCGAGCCGGAGGGGATCCCGAAGGGCTGCACGACGAAGGCGTTCAGCAGCACCAGCGCGATCAGGCAGACCACCAGCAGCAACCCGGCGTCACGCAGCACCGGATGCCGCAGCGACCAGCCCCGCAACCGTCCGACCTCGACGCCCTCGGAGACCTCCGCGCCCTCGGCGTCCCGGCCCGCAGCGCCCCCGTCCGCGCCGGCCGGGCCCTCGCCCGCCTCCTCGACGGCAGCGGCAGGGGCCTCCGGGCCGCCCGCGAGCGCCGCATCGGACCCGGCCGCGCCCTCCCGGGCGGTTCCCTCCCGGGCGGTTCCCTCCCCGGCGGTTCCGTCCGCGGCTGTTCCGTCCCCGGAAACGCCGGACCGCGACGGCGCCGCCTGCCCGGAGGGGGAAGGGGGCTCGTCGCGGTCCAGGTGCTGTGCGGGGCTGTCCATCGTCCGGGAGCCTATACGGCGGGCCGGCCTCCGGACGGGCGGGATCAGTTGTCCCGCTTCTCCTTGATCTTCGCCGCCTTGCCGCGCAGGTCGCGCAGGTAGTACAGCTTGGCGCGGCGGACGGCGCCGCGGGTAACGACCTCGATCTTCTCCACGATCGGGGTGTGCACCGGGAAGGTGCGCTCCACGCCGACGCCGAAGGAGACCTTGCGGACGGTGAAGGTCTCGCGCACGCCGTCGCCCTGGCGGCGGATCACGACGCCCTGGAAGACCTGCACACGGGAGCGGTTGCCCTCGATGACCCGGACGTGCACCTTCAGGGTGTCACCGGGGCGGAAGGCCGGGACGTCGCTGCGCAGCGACGCGGCGTCGACGACGTCGATCAGGTTGCTCATGGGAGCTCTCCATCGCAGGCGCCACGGGTCACCCACGGAAGTCGTGTGGAATCGGAAAGCGCCGCCGCCGCTCGGTCTGCAGGGCCTCCCCCGTGGCAGGGGCGCCGGACCACCGAGCTGCCTCGGGGTCCGAGGGCGGACAGCACAGCGGCCTATTCTTCCATACCGGCGGCCGGGTACCGAAATCGCCCGGTCTCCTGGTCGCGGGCGACGCCCAGGGCGTCCAGCGCGGCGCGGTCGTGCTTGTCCATCGCCTCCGGATCCCAGCGCGCGACCAGGTCGGGGCGATGGGCACAGGTCCGGGCGAAAGCCTGCTCGCGTCGCCAGCGGGCGATCTTGCCGTGGTTACCGCTGAGCAGGACCTCCGGCACCTCGCGCCCGCGCCACTCCGCGGGCTTGGTGTAGACCGGGCCCTCCAGCAGGTCGGCCATCGCGCCGGGGGCGAAGGAGTCGTCGCGGTGCGACTCGGCGTTGCCGAGCACGCCGGGCAGCAGCCGGGCCACCGCCTCGACCATCACCAGCACCGCGACCTCGCCGCCGGCCAGCACGTAGTCGCCGATCGACGCCTCGACCACGGGCATCCGCTCGGCCGCGTACTCGATCACGCGGCGGTCGATGCCCTCGTAGCGGGCGGGCGCGAAGGCCAGCCAGGGGCGCTCGGCCAGCTCCACGGCCAGCGCCTGGGTGAACGGCACGCCGCTTGGCGTCGGGACGACCAGGGTGGGCACGGCGGCCGGGTCGCCGAGCGCCTCGGCGCCCTCGGCCAGCACCGCGTCCAGCGCCTCGCCCCAGGGCTCCGGCTTCATGACCATGCCGGGGCCGCCGCCGTAGGGGGTGTCGTCGACGGTGTGGTGGATGTCGTGCGTCCAGTCGCGGAGCTGGTGCAGGTGCACGTCGAGCTGCCCGCGGGCACGCGCCTTGCCGACCAGCGACAGGTTCAGCGGTTCGAGGTACTCGGGGAAGATCGAGACGACGTCGATGCGCACGGGCCGGCTACTCCGCGCTCTCGTCGGCGTCGGAATCCGGGTCAGCACCGGCCTCCGCATCGGCTGCGCGGGTGCCGGCGACCTCGGCCTGGTCCGGGTCGATCAGCCCGGGCGGCGGGTCGACGACCGCGCGCTGCTCCTCCAGGTCGATCTCCGGGACGATCTCGGCCACGAAGGGGATCAGCACCTCGCGGCCGTCCGGGCGGCGCACCGACAGCAGGTCCTGGTACGGCAGGTGCAGCACCTCGGTGATCCGGCCGACCTCCTCGCCGTCCACGGTCACCACGTCGAGGTCGACCAGCTGGTGGTCGTAGTACTCGTCGGGGTCATCGGGGCGGTCGTCCGGGTCGACGTCGGCGATCAGCAGGACGCCGCGCAGCGCCTCGGCGGCGTTGCGGTCGCGCACGCCCGCGAAGCGCAGCAGCAGCCGGCCGCTGTGCACCCGGCCGGACTCGACGGTCAGCGGGCCGGCCGAGGCGGGGTCGGTGTGCAGGACGGCGCCGGGGCCGAGCCTGGTCTCCGGCTCGTCCGTGCGGACTTCGACGGACACGTCGCCCTTGATGCCGTGGGCACGGCCGATCCGGCCGACGATGAGCTGCACGGTGATCGCGCTCCTGGAGTGCGGGGGTTCTCTGGGGTTTCTCACTGCAGGGCCGCGCCGGCCGCCGGGCCGAGCCGACCGCGGGCCCGCGCGTGCGCCTGCGGCCGGCCCGCGCCTACTGCCGGCCGACGCCTGCTGCCGGCCGGCGTCGGCCGCCGGAGGCACGGCCCACCGCAACGGACGCGGGGCCGGTCGGGACGTGTCCCGACCGGCCCCGCGGGGTGTCCGGCTGCGATCGGCCGACGGCCGCCGTGCGGACCGCGCGCCCGGCGGGCGGGCGGCGGGCGGCGCGGCCTCAGCGCACGTGGTCCACGTCGACCAGGTCGACGCGGACGTGGCGGCCGCCGAGGGCGCCCACGACGCTGCGCAGGGCGCGCGCGGTGCGTCCGCCGCGGCCGATGACCTTGCCGAGGTCGTCGGGGTGGACCCGCACCTCGAGGATGCGGCCCCGGCGCAGTTCACGCGAGCGCACCTGGACGTCGTCCGGGTTCTCGACGATGCCCTTGACCAGGTGCTCGAGGGCCTCCTCGAGCATGCTCAGGCCTCGGTGGACTCGGAGGCGGCCTCGGCCGACTCCTCGGCCTTGTCCGACTTCTTCGCCTTCGGGGTGATGGCAGCGCCGGTGGTGTCGTCCTCGTAGCCGGCCACGGCCTTGGCGAAGAGGTGCGAGAAGTCGGTCTGCTTCGGCTCGGCGACCTTCAGCGGCTCCGGAGCCGGCAGGCCCTTGAACTTCTGCCAGTCGCCGGTGAGCTTCAGGATGGCGAGGACCGGCTCGGTCGGCTGCGCGCCGACGCTCAGCCAGTACTGGGCGCGCTCGGAGTCGACCTCGATCTTCGACGGGTTGTACGTCGGGTGGTAGAGGCCGATCTCCTCGATCGCACGGCCGTCACGGCGGCTGCGCGCGTCGGCGACCACGATGCGGTAGTGCGGGGAGCGGATCTTGCCCAGACGCTTCAGCTTGATCTTGACTGCCACGGGAGTTGTTTCTCCAGGTCTTGACGTGGGTGAGCAACGCGCCTGCCGCGTGGGGTTGCGGAGGTGCGGCGGCTCGGACGACACGTCAGCCGGAGGAGAGAGGGGTCCTGCTCGGCTGCCGGGTACTCAGCGGTCCATTCTGCCATACCGGAAAAGCGGAGCGGTCCGGCGCGGTGGGACCGGCGGGCGGGCGGCGCCACCGGTGCGGGCACCGGCGGCCGTTCCTGCGGGGCGCGGCGCCCGCGGCACCGCGCCCCGTCACCGCCGCGGCCCCGGGAGGTCCCGCCGTGCGGGGCGCACCAGTAAGCACGGAGGGCGCGGCAGATCAGCGGAGGCGCGCACGCTCCGTCACGCGCCCTTGCCGGTGTCGATCTGGAACGGCTGCCCGCAGGCGCCGCAGACGATGGCCGCCTGGGCCAGCACCGAGGGGACCACGCGCACGTTCCGCCCGCAGCCGCAGACCGCCTTGACGCGGACGCCGCCACCCGACGAGCCGTGCCGGGTGGCGGGCCCGCGGAAGGTGCGGGCGCGGTCGCCCTGGCCGCTGATCGCCTCGGTGTGGGCACCGAGCGCGCGCTCCAGCCGATCGATGGTCCCCTCGTAGCGCTCGCGCGTCTCGGGGCGCATCGTCACCAGCGAGAAACCGCTGCTGGGGTGCGGCTCGGCGGGGTGGTCCAGGCCGAGTTCGTCGGCCAGGCTCAGGAACCGCCGGTTGTGGTAGCGGCCCGCCCGGGAGGTGTCCCGGATGCCGCGCGCGGCGGCCAGGCCGTGGGCGGCCTCGTGCAGCAGGCGCTCGAAGTCGAGCTCCGTGCCGCAGGCCGAGGAGGACTCGCCGATGAGCGACTCGGGGGCCGCGAGGTCGGGGAGATCGGGGTGCTGGCGCTGGATGTCGCCCCACGCGACGGCCAGCTCCGCCGCGAGAACAAGTGGTTGTGTCGTGCTCACGCTACGCCAACGAGGGACCGGCCCCAGGTGTTCCGCCATTGCGGCGAAATGTTTCTTCCGTAGCCCGGCCGTGATCGGGCCGTGAAGAAACGCGCCGGAAGAGGTGGGAACTCTCCCGGCGCGTCTCCTTGTTCACGCTCCACCCGATTCGCCCCGGTGGATCCGGATGGCTCCGGACCCGCGCCGGACCCGACCCGGACCCGACCCGGGCGGCGGATCGGCGTCGGCGCTGACGCTGCGTCAGTAGGCGCGGGCGACCAGCGCGTAGGCGCCCGGCTCGTCGTCCGAGCCGGGGACCGAGCCGTCCTCGGCCACCAGGCAGCGTACCGAGACGCCCTGCTCGGCCAGCTTGGCCTCGCCCTCCGGGCCGAGGTCGGCCCAGCGCATCCGGCCCCAGCCGGTGGCGGCGGCCTCGACCGCCTCGTCCAGGGTGGAGACGTCCGCGGTGCGGGAGGCCCGGCGCTCGGCGGACTCGCGCAGCAGGCGCTCCTGGTCCTCCTCCAGCACGGCCGGGACGGTCGCGGCGAGCGAGTCGATCGCGACCGGCTCCTTGCCGCCGGGGATCCGGCGGGCGAGCATCGCCGTGCCGTTCTCCAGGTCGCGCGGGCCGACCTCGATCCGCACCGGGACGCCCTTGAGCTCCCAGTCCACGGCGCGGCGGCCGAAGGGGGTGTCGGTTCGGTCGTCCACGACCACGCGGACCCCGGCCTCCTCCAGCTTCGCCCCGATCTCGCGGACCTTGGCGATCACCGCCTCGTCCTCCTTGATCGCCAGCACCACGGCCTGGACGTGCGCCAGCCGCGGCGGGACGCGCAGGCCGTTGTCGTCGCCGTGCGACATGATCAGGCCGCCGACCATGCGCGTGGAGGAGCCCCAGGAGGTCTGCCAGACGAACTCCTGCCGGCCCTCGCCGGAGAGGTAGGAGGTGTTGAACGCCTTCGCGAAGTTCTGGCCCAGCTCGTGGCTGGTGCCCATCTGCAGGGCCTTGCCGTCGCCCATCATGCCCTCGAGGGTGAGGGTGTTGATGGCGCCCGCGAAGCGCTCGCGCTTGGTCTTGCGGCCGAGCTGGACGTCGATGGCGAGCGTCTCGCGCATGAACGCGCCGTAGACGTCCGTGTGGATCATCGAGGCGAAGGCGCGGGCGTCCTCCTGCGTGGCGTGCGCGGTGTGGCCCTCCTGCCAGAGGAACTCGGTGGTGCGCAGGAACAGGCGCGGACGCAGCTCCCAGCGGACCACGTTCGCCCACTGGTTGACCAGCAGCGGGAGGTCCCGGTAGCTCTGGACCCACTTGGAGAAGTACTCGTTGATGATCGTCTCGGAGGTGGGCCGGACGACGACCGGCTCCTCCAGGTCCTTGCCGCCGGCGTGCGTGACCACGGCGAGCTCCGGCGCGAAGCCCTCGACGTGCTCCGCCTCGCGGGTCAGGTAGGACTGCGGGATGAAGAGCGGGAAGTACGCGTTCTGTGTGCCGGTCTTCTTGATCCGCGCGTCCATCTCCTGCTGCATCCGCTCCCAGAGGCCGTAGCCGTACGGTCGGATGACCATGGTGCCGCGCACCGGGCCGTTGTCGGCCAGTTCGGCCTTGTTGATCAGGTCCTGGTACCAGCGCGGGAAGTCGTCCGCCTGGGGGGTGAGCACGGGAGCCTTTGCCATGGGCAGATGGTACGGGGCCGGGCTGCGCGAGTGTGAATCGGATTCGCCGCGCGGGCCGCTTCCGGGTGCCGGAGGGGCGCGCGCCCCGGGGTCGCGCACGCCCGTGGCGCGCCTCTGGACGCGGGACGCGAAGCGCTGTTGTCTGAAAGGCAGGCGGTTCCTCCGACGGCGGTCTCCCCCGCGCGCGGGCATGTGCACGCGCCCGCGCTCACCCCTGCGGGCGGACCCCGACCGCCGCCGAGTTCCCGAGGACCCGCGGAACGGGAGGCACCAGTAATGACTCTTGCTCGGACGGCGGACGGGGACCCACGGCCACCGGCGGAGCGTGCACGGGCGCGCCGCCGGGCGCGCGACTGGGCGGAGATCCAGGAGCGGATGCTGGTCCCGCTCTACGAGGCGGTCTACCGGCGCCTCGACGTCGGCGCGGGGACCAGCGTGCTCGGGCTGGGCTGCCGCTCGGGGCTGGCCCTGCTGCTGGCGGCTGGGCGCGGCGCGGACGTGGTCGGCCTCGAACCCGAGGCGGAGCTGCGCTCGCTCGCGCGCTCGCGCCGGCTGCGGGTCCTGGAGACGGTCTACGGCGAACTCTCCGGCCCGCCGCCGGCCGGGCGGCCGGCCGGCGACGCGAGCGGAGACGGTGAGTCCGAAAGCCGGCACGCCGGAAGCCCCGGAACCGGCCGTCCGCGGGCGGGACGCGCGGGACACGGCGGCGCGGGCGCCGGTGACACGAGCGTCGCCGGGGCGCTCCCCCGGGTGTCCGGCCCGCACGGGGTGGTGACCGCCTTCGAGCATCTGTACTGCGCCGCCGACCCGGCGCGGCTGGTGCGCGACGCGGCGGCGCTCACCGCGCGCGGCGGGCACGTCGTGCTGGCGACCTGGGGGCCGCCGGAGCGCTGCCGGAGCGCCGGGGTGCTCGCGGTCGCGCGCCGGCTGGCGGGCGGCGCCGGGGTGGACCCCTTCGCGCTCAGCGCCCCCGGAGAGTTGGAGGCGCTGGCCCTGGCCGCCGGGCTGCGGCTGGACGGCGGCGGCAGGGTCTCCTGCCCGTTCGCCTACCCGGACCCGGACAGCGCCGTGCGCGGGCTGCTCTCCACCGGCCTGTTCGACGCGGCGGCGGCCTGCGCCGGCGACGCTCTCACCGAGAAGGAGCTCCGCGAGGCCCTCTACCCCTACCAGCGCCCCGACGGCACGGTCCGGATGGCGAACGTCTTCCGCTACCTCCTGGCGGAGGCGGTGCGCTGACCGGGCGCCGGGGTGCCGGACGGGCCGTCAGTCGGTGCGCGGCACGGGCGGCGGGGCGTTGAGCCCGCGGGGCACGTCGGCGACCTCGTAGGCGTGCTCCTCGTCGAGGGTCTCGTGCTCCATCAGGGCGTTCGCCAGCGCGTCCAGCTTGGGGCGGTACTCGACCAGCTTGCGGCAGGCCTCCTCGTAGCACTCGGCGACGATCCGGCGGGCCTCCGCGTCCACCGCGTCCAGCGTGGCGGGGGCGGAGGAGAGGCCGTAGGCGGTCTGCGCGTCGGAGGGGATCGCGGTGAGCCGTCCGACCCGCTCGCTCATGCCCCAGCGCCCGGCCATGCCCCGGGCGATGCTGGTGACCTGCTCCAGGTCGTTCTCGGCGCCGGTGGTGATCACGCCGTAGACCACCTGCTCGGCCGCCATGCCGCCGAGCGCGCCGATGATCCGCCCGCGCAGGTACTCCTCGGTGTAGGCGTAGCGGTCGTTCTCGGGGGTGGAGAGCGTCACGCCGAGGGCGCGCCCGCGCGGGACGATGGTGATCTTGCGGACCGGGTCGGCGCCCGGCTGCAGCATGCCGAGCAGCGCGTGCCCGGATTCGTGGTAGGCGGTGCGGCGGCGGTCGGCGTCCGGCATCACCATCGTGCGGGCGGCGCCGAGCTGTACCTTCTCCAGCGCGTCGGAGAACTCCCGGGCCCTGACCTTCCTCAGCTTCCGGCCCACCGCGAGCAGCGCGGCCTCGTTGACCAGGTTGGCCAGGTCGGCGCCGGTCATGCCGGGGGTGGTCTTGGCGACCTGGGCGAGGTCGACGCTGTCGTCGAGCGGCACGTCCCGGGAGTGGATCCGCAGGATGGCCTCCCGGCCGTTGCGGTCCGGCGGGCTGACGGTGACCGTGCGGTCGAAGCGGCCGGGCCGCAGCAGCGCCTTGTCGAGCACGTCGGCCCGGTTGGTGGCGGCGAGCACGACCACGCCCTCGACGCCGGAGAAGCCGTCCATCTCGGTGAGGATCTGGTTGAGCGTCTGCTCGCGCTCGTCGTGGCCGCCCATGGTGTTGCCGCCGCGGGCTCGGCCGATGGTGTCGATCTCGTCGATGAAGATGATGGACGGCGCGACCTTGCGCGCCTCTCCGAACAGCTCGCGCACCCGGCTCGCGCCGACGCCGACGATCATCTCGATGAACTCGGAGGCCGAAGCGGAGAAGAACGGAACCCCGGCCTCCCCGGCGAGGGCCCGCGCCAGCAGGGTCTTACCGGTGCCGGGCGGTCCCGTGAGCAGCACACCGCGCGGCATCTTGGCGCCCATGCTGCGGTACTCCCCGGGGTTCTTGAGGAAGTCGACGACCTCGGTCAGCTCCCCCTTCACCTCGTCGATGCCGGCCACGTCGGCGAAGGTGGTCCGTCTGATGTTCTCGGCCTGGACGGGCTTGGGCGTCTTGCGGCCCATGCCGAACGCCCCGCCGCTGAGGGCGGAGCCCATCCGCCGGGCGACCGCAAGCCAGATGACGACCAGCACCAGCATGGGCGCCAGCGAGATCAGCAGGTTGACCAGGGTGCTGCGCTCCTGGACGACGGGCTGGGCGTCGACGGTGACGTGCTGGCGCTGCAGCTCGCCCCACAGGTCGTCGTTGGCCCAGGTCGGCCGCAGGGTGCTGAATTCGTGGTAGGTGTGGCCGTCGGTGTTGCCGGGGACGGGCTCGGGGGACCGCAGCTTGCCCTGGATCGAGTCGCCCTTGGCGTAGATCTCGGTGACGTGGCCGGCCGTCAGCTGATGGGTGAACTCGGTGTAGGTGATGCTGGTGTTGGGGTTCGTCCGGAAGACCGAGAGCAGCAGCTCGGTCAGCAGGAAGACCACCAGCGCGGTGAGCGCCAGCCGCACCCAGCCGACCCGGCGCGGGGCGCGGCCGCCGTCCCCGGAGTCGCCGCCGTTCCCTCCGGGGCTCCCGTTCCCTCCGGGGCCACCGCCTCCCGCCGGGCGGGAGTCGTCGTCGCCGCCGGGCGTCCCCTCCGTGCGCCAGGGCGGCGGGTCGGACCGGCGCGCCGGGCGCTTGGGGGCGTCCCGGCCGTCCGACGCGTCCTGGGGGTCCCGCGAGTCGCGCGGCGGGTGGGGAGGGGTCGTCACCTTCCCGACATTACGGACGCCTGCCCCCACCTGCCACTCGTCCGCCGCCCCCGGGTGACGCGCCGTCGCCTGACGCCGCCTCAGCGCACCCCGCGCCGGCGCGGCGCGGGCCCGACGAGCCAGGCGCGCCGACGCGAGTCAGTCAACGCGGCCCTCCGCGCCGGCACAGCCCGACCCGGGCGGCGCGGGCCCGCAGATCAGTCAGCACGGCCAGCCCGGTGCGGCCCTCCGCGTCAGTGCGGACCCACCCGGGCGGCGCGGGCCTGCGGATCAGTCAGCACGGCCCGCCCGGTGCGGCCCTCCGCGCCGGCACGGCCCCACCCGGCGGCGCGGGCCCACGGATCAGTCAGCACGGCCTGCCGCGCCGACGCGGACCCACCGGGGCGGCGCCGGCCCGCCGCGCAGGCGCGGATCCACTCGACCGGCGCGCGTCGGTGCGGCCCTCCGCGCCGGTGCGGACCCACCCGGGCGGTGCGCGCCGGTCCAGCCCGCCGCGTCGGCGCGGACGCACCGGCCGGCGCGGTGGCCGCGGATCAGTCGGCGCGAGCCCGCCGACTCGGGGCTGGCCTACGCGGTCGGCGCGGGCCCCTCGCCGGTCACGGGCGGGCGTCCGGCCACTCCTCGGCGGTGAGGGCGAAGCGCTCGTGGTCCCGCCAGGCGCCCTGGAGGAAGAGCATGCGCGGCGAGAAGCCCTCGTGCCGGAAGCCGAGGCGCTTGGCCATGGCGATCGAGCGGTCGTTCTCGGGCTGGACGTTGATCTCCAGCCGGTGCAGTCCGAGCCCGCCGCGCGCGGTGGGCGCGAAGCAGCGGTCCACGACCAGCCGCATGCCCTCGGACATCAGCCCGGTCCCCGCGTAGGGGAGGTAGGAGTCGTAGCCGAGGCTGGCGTTCTGGAAGCGGCCCTGCACGATGTTCGCGACATTGCACCGGCCGACGAGGCCGCCGTCGTCGAGGCCGAACATCAGGAAGGTGCGCAGGCCCGGTCCCTGGCGACGGATCAGCTCGGGGAGGGCGTCGGGCTCGACGGGATTCCAGCGGCCGATGTGCTCGGCACTGCGCCGCACCGCGGCCGCGTAGGCGGCGACGTCGCGGTGCTCGGGAGGACGGATCTCTACACGCATCCCGTCATCTTCCCCCGCGACGGCCGACCCCGGGGCCCACACCCACCGACGCGCGCCGCCCGCGCCGCCTGGCCCCTCGGCCGCAGCGTGGATGGTCGGGCGCGGCCGACCAGCCGCCACGGGCACCCGCCCCGGCCTCGCCGCGTACCACCGCGCCCTGGCGAGGCGGCCGAGACGATCCGTGAACGGCCGGCGCCTCTCGCCGGCGCTGCGGCCGGTCCCGGGCCACCCTCGGGCCCACCGAGGAGCCGCGCGGCGGAGGGCGCGGGAAGGTACGCAAGCGGTCGGCGGGCCGCCCTGACCCGCGGTCGGCTTCCCCGCCCCCGCGCCTCCCGGCGGGCCGCCCTGACCCGCGGTCGGCTTTCCCGCCCCCGCGCCTCCGTGCGGCCGCGCGGCCGGTGACACCGGGTGCGGTCCAGGAGGCCTCCGGCAGGTCCGGGGCCTCGCGCCCCGGTGGGGCCAAGTGCTGTCGGCGAGAAGGCCCGGGCCCGGCGCCAGCCGGGGCCCGCCCGATCGGCCGGGAGCCGACGGGCGCCGGGCCGGGCGGCGGACGGCGGACGCCCGCCGACGACGGGCGGCGGGCAGCGGGCGGCGGGCGGCGGGCGCACGGTTCGCCGCTCGGCGCGGAGCGGCGGGCGGTCAGCGGCCTTCCGGTGGGAGGAGGTCCTTGAACTCCTTGGGGAGCTCGAAGTCGGCGGCGCTCGCGCCCGGGCCGAAGGGGCTGCCCGCACCCGCGCCGTCGCCGGCGGCGCGGCGCTCGGCCGCGGCGCGCTCCTCCGCCGCGCGCTTCAGCGGGTTGCCGGAGCGCTGCTTGCCCTTGGCCTGCTTCTTCTGCTTGCCCTTGCGCGCGGCGGCGCCGCCGCCCATCCCGGGGATGCCCGGCATACCGGGCACGCCCTTGCCGCCGGCCATCGCGGACATCATCTTCCGCGCCTCGAAGAACCGCTCGACCAGGTTGGACACCTCGGACACCGAGACGCCCGAGCCCTTGGCGATGCGCGCCCGCCGCGAACCATTGATGATCTTCGGGTCCTCGCGCTCGGCCCGGGTCATCGACTTGATGATCGCGCCGACCCGCGCGACGTCCTTGTCGTCGATGGAGTTGATCTGCTCGCGGATCTGGCCCATGCCCGGCAGCATGCCGAGCAGCTTGGAGATCGAGCCCATCTTCGAGACCTGCTCCAGCTGCTGGAGGAAGTCGTCGAGGGTGAAGTCCTTGCCGCCGCTGCTGCGCAGCTTGGAGGCGACCTTCTCGGCCTCCTGCTGCGAGAAGGTCTTCTCGGCCTGCTCGATGAGGCTGAGCATGTCGCCCATGCCGAGGATCCGGGAGGCCATCCGGTCCGGGTGGAAGGCGTCGAAGTCTTCCAGCTTCTCGCCGTTGGAGGCGAACATGATCTGCCGGCCGGTGACGTGCGCGACCGAGAGCGCGGCGCCGCCGCGCGCGTCGCCGTCGAGCTTGGAGAGGACGACACCGGTGAAGTCGACGCCGTCGAGGAAGGCCTGCGCGGTGGTGACCGCGTCCTGGCCGATCATCGCGTCGACGACGAACAGGACCTCGTCCGGGTTGACGGCCGCGCGGATGTCCGCGGCCTGCTGCATCATCTCGGCGTCGATGCCGAGCCGGCCGGCGGTGTCGATGATGACGACGTCGTGCAGCTTGGTCTTCGCGAAGTCGATCGAGTCGCGGGCGACCTTCACCGGGTCGCCGACGCCGTTGCCGGGCTCCGGGGCGTAGACGGCGACGCCGGCCCGCTCGCCGACCACCTGCAGCTGGTTGACCGCGTTCGGGCGCTGCAGGTCGGCGGCGACCAGCAGCGGGGTGTGCTTCTGGTCCTTGAGCCACTTGCCGAGCTTTCCGGCCAGCGTCGTCTTACCGGCGCCCTGGAGGCCGGCGAGCATGATCACGGTCGGCGGCTGCTTGGCGTAGCGCAGGCGCCGGGTCTCGCCGCCGAGGATCCCGATGAGCTCCTCGTTGACGATCTTGACGACCTGCTGGGCCGGGTTCAGCGCCTGGGAGACCTCGGCGCCGAGCGCCCGCTCCTTGACCTGCTTGATGAAGGCCCGGACCGCGGGGAGCGCGACGTCCGCCTCGAGCAGGGCGATGCGGATCTCGCGAGCGGTGGCGTCGATGTCCGCCTCGGACAGCCGCCCCTTGCCGCGGAGGTTCTTGAAGGTCGCTGCGAGGCGATCGGAAAGAGTGTCGAACACGTCGGTCGCGGATCCTCGTGGCTCGGGGGTGGGCACAGTTCGCCCTCCAGGGTATCCGCCCGTCACCGGTACGGAGCCCCCCGGCTTGCGAGCGGCCCCGTGGAGTGCTTGCGGCGCGGCGCGCGGAGCAGCGCGGGCCCCGCGCGCCCGCGACGACGGGAGCCCCAGGGCCGGCGCCCGGCGCAGGGCCGCGGCGCCCGCGCCCCGCCTCAGGCCAGCGCGCGCTGGACAGAGGCGGCGAGCGCGCCGGCCCGGCCGGGCGGCAGCGGGGCGCCGTCCGCGTCGGTGATGTAGAAGGCGTCGACGGCGTCGGCGCCGAGCGTGGAGATCCTGGCCGTGCGCACCCGCACGCCCGCCTCCTCCAGCGCCCGGCCGATCCGGTGCAGCAGGCCGGGAGCGTCGTGCGCGCGGACCTCCAGCACGGTCGCCGAGGCCGAGGCGGCGCCGGCCACCGTCACCCGCGGCGGCGGGGAGGTACTGCGGCGCCGGCGCGGGACCGCGGCGTCGCGCTCGGCCAGCCGCTTGGTCACGTCGAGGCCGCCGTCGAGCGCCCGGCGGATGTCGGCGCGCAGCCGCGCGGAGTCCGGCAGCTCGCCGAACTCGGCGGCGATCTGCCAGGTCAGCACGAGGATCGCCGTCGGCTCCGCGCCCTCCCCGGAGCCGGAGCCGGGACCGGCACCGGAGCCGGGCCCGGGGTCGCCGAACTCCGGGGCCGGATCCATCCGGGCGATGTGCGCGGCCCGCACGGTCAGCCGGTGCAGCGCCAGCACCCCCGCCACCAGCGGCAGCAGGTTGGGCCGGTCCGGGACCGCGAGGATCAGCTCCGCGCCCAGCGGCTCGGGCCCGCGCCCGTCGCCCTCCTCCGTGTCCGGCTCGCCGGCCGCCGGCTCGCCGAACCGGGCGTCGGGCGCGGAGGCGCGCAGCGCCAGCGCGGGACCGCGGGTGCGCACCGCCTCGAAGGCCAGCCGCTCCTCCTCGGCGGTGGGGCCGGCCGGCTCGGCAGCCTCCGGCGGGGCCTCGCCCGCCAGCACCGCCGAGGCCCGCTCGACCAGGTCGCCGACCAGCGCCGCGCGCCAGTTGCTCCACGCCGCCGGGCCGGTGGCCAGCGCGTCTGCCTCGGTGAGCGCGTGCAGCAGCTCCAGCGTGCCGACGCTGCGGACCGCCGAGGTGACCACGCCGACGGTGGCGGGGTCGTCCGGGTCGCGCCGGGTCGCGGTCTCCACCAGCAGCAGGTGGTGCCGGACCAGCAGCGCCAGCACGTCCACGTCGGCAGGCGGGAAGCCCAATCGCGGCGCGACGTCGCGGACGATCACCTCGCCGGCCACCGAGTGGTCCCCCGGCCAGCCCTTGCCGATGTCGTGCAGCAGCGCCGCCACCAGCAGCAGGTCCGGCCGGTCGACGCGGCGGGTGAAGTCCGCGGCGCGGACCGCCGTCTCCACCAGGTGCCGGTCCACGGTCCAGCGGTGCACGGCGTTGCGCTGCGGGCGGAAGCGCACCCGCTCCCAGTCCGGGAGCAGCCGGGTGATCAGCCCGCCGGCCTCCAGCGCCTCCCACACCGGGACCGCGCCGGCGCCGGCGCCGAGCAGGGTGACCAACTGCTCGCGGGCCTCCGCCGGCCAGGGCACCGGCAGCGGACGGCACTCGGCGGCGAGCCGCTTCACCGTGCCGGGCGCGAGCGGCAGCCCGGCCTGCGCGGCGGCGGCCGCCACCCGCAGCACCAGCACGGGGTCCTGGGCGGGCCGGGCGGCCACCGCGAGCACCGCCTCGCCGTCCTGCTCGACCACGCCCTCCGCGAGCGGGCGGCGCTCCGGGCCGCCCCGGGAGTGCGCCCCCGCGGCGGCCGCGCGCGAGCCGCCGACGAACGGCAGGCCGATCCGGGAGCTGCGGCGGCCGCGTCCGGAGCGGGCGCGCAGCACCTTGTGCACCTCCCGCCAGGTGGTGTCGGCGGCGTAGGCGATGGTGCGGGCGGCCTCGTAGACCTGGCGGAGCAGGGTGTCCGCGTCGAGCAGGCCCAACTCGGCGGCGACCTGGTCCTGGTCCTGGAGGGAGAGGCGGTCGGTGGCCCGGCCGGTGGCCAGGTGGAGGGCGTCGCGGACGTCGCTGAGCCGGTCGGCGGCCTCGGCCAGCCCGTCACGCGGGGGGTCGGCGATCCAGGAGGCGGCGATCGCGGAGAGCGCCACCACGTCGCGCAGGCCGCCGCGGGCCTCCTTGAGGTCCGGCTCCAGCAGGAAGGACAGCTCGCCGTGGCGCTCCGCGCGCTGCCGGCACATCTCGTCGAGCTCGGGGAGCCGGCGGGGCGCGGTGGCCCGCCAGTCGGCCAGCAGGGCCGAGCGCAGCTCGGCGGTGAGGGCCTGGTCGCCGGCGATGTGCCGGGCGTCCAGCAGGCCGAGCTGGGCCTTGAGGTCCTCGGCGGCGACGGCGCGGGCCTGGGCGAGGTCGCGGACCGAGTGGTCGAGGTCGACGCCCTGGTCCCAGACCGGGTACCAGACGCGCTCGGCGAGTTCGGCGACCTCGCGAGCGTCGCCGCCGTCGTGCAGCAGCAGCACGTCGAGGTCGCTGCGCGGGGAGAGCCGGCCGCGGCCGTAGCCGCCGACGGCGACCAGGGCGACCCGCAGGCCGCGCTTCCCCTTCGGGGCCGGCGCGTCGACCGGCGCGGGGCCCGCGGTGGCGGCGCTCGCGCCGTGCGGCGCGCCGGGCGGGCCCGCTGCCGGCGCGCCCGCCGCCGGGGCGCCTGCCCCTACGGCCGGTGCCCCCGTCCCGAGGGCGGTGGCGAGGAGGCGGGAGAGCCAGGCGTCGGTGAGGTCGGAGAGCGCGGCCCGGCGGGCGGTCCCGGTCAGGCCCGGGTCGCCGAGCAGCGCGCGGCGCGCGGCGGCGTAGTCCTGCGGCACCCCGGTCCCGGAGGTCTCCACGTCCTGCGGCTGCGTCACGCTGCACTCCTTGCCTCTGCCCGGATGGTAACCGCCGGGCCTCTCGGCGGCCCGGCTCCCCCGTCCGGCGCCGAAGCCCCGGGGGAGGCGTGCTCCCCCGGGGCTTCGGGCCGCCGCCCCGGACTACAGGGCGTCCGGGCCCTGCTCGCCGGTGCGGACCCGGACCGCCGTCTCGACCGGGACCGACCAGACCTTGCCGTCACCGATCTTGCCGGTGCGCGCGGACTTGACCACGACCTCGATCACCGCGTCCGCGTCGTCGTCCTCGACCAGGACCTCGATCCGGGCCTTCGGCACCAGGTCGACCGTGTACTCGGCACCCCGGTAGACCTCGGTGTGGCCGCGCTGGCGGCCGTAGCCGCTGGCCTCGGTGACGGTCATGCCGTGCACGCCGTAGGCCTGCAGGGCCGCCTTGACGTCGTCCAGCCGGTGCGGCTTGACGACCGCGGTGATGAGCCTCATGCGTCCACCTTCTTCGCGGGGGTGCCGTCGCCGGTCGACGGGGAGGGGGCCGGAGCGAGCGCCCGGGAGAGCGAGGCGCCGACGGCACTGAAGTCGTAGGCGGTCTCGGCGTGCTCGGCCTGGTCGATGCCGGCCGTCTCGACCTCCTCGGAGACCCGGAAGCCGATGGTCTTGTCGATCGCCTTGCCGATCAGCCAGGCGAAGACGAAGGAGAAGACGCCGACCACGACCACACCGAGCGCCTGCTTGCCGAGCTGGGCCGGGCCGCCGCCGTAGAAGAGGCCCTTGGCCGGGGAGCCGGCGTGCCCGGTGGAGAGGAAGCCGATCAGCAGGGCGCCGGCCGCGCCGCCCACCGCGTGCACGCCGACCACGTCGAGCGAGTCGTCGTAGCCGAAGCGGAACTTCAGGCTGATCGCCCACGAGCAGAGCGCGCCGCAGACCAGGCCGAGCAGGATCGAGCCGAGCGGCGAGATGTAGGCGCAGGCCGGGGTGATGCCGACCAGGCCGGCGACCGCGCCGGAGGCCGCGCCGAGCGTGGTGAACGAGCCGTGCCGGATCTTCTCGTAGGCCAGCCAGCCGATCATCGCGGCGGCGGTGGCGATCTGGGTGTTGATGAACGCCGTGCCGGCCAGCCCGTTGGCCGCCAGCGCCGAGCCGGCGTTGAAGCCGAACCAGCCGAACCACAGCAGGCCGGAGCCGAGCATCACCAGCGGCAGGCTGTGCGGCCGCATCGGGTCCTTGCGGAAGCCGACCCGCTTTCCGAGCACCAGGCAGAGCGCCAGGCCCGCGACCCCGGCGTTGAGGTGCACGGCGGTGCCGCCGGCGAAGTCGAGCACGCCGACCTTCGCGGCCAGCCAGCCCTGGCTGGTGTCGAAGACCCAGTGCGCGACCGGGAAGTAGACGATCGTCCCCCACAGCGCGACGAACAGCGACCAGGCGGCGAACTTGGTGCGGTCGGCGATGGCGCCGCTCACCAGGGCCGGAGTGATCACGGCGAACATCAGCTGGAAGGAGGCGAACGCGAACACCGGAATGCTGCCGCTCAGCTGGTTCATGCCGATGTGGCGCATTCCGAACAGGGAGAGATTGCCGATCAGCCCGTGGAACGCGTCCGGGCCGAAGCTGATCGAATATCCGTACAGCACCCACAGCACGGTGATGATCGCGAGCGCGATGAAGCTCATGATCAGCATGTTGAGGGTGGACTTGACCCGGACCATACCGCCATAGAAGAAGGCCAGCCCTGGGGTCATCAGCATGACCAGGGCCGCACTTATGAGCACGAATGCGGTGTCACCGCCGCTGAAGCCATTCGGCATCGGCGCGTCTCCTCGGAACTCGGGCCGCTCCGCCGCCGGGATTCCCGTCCCTCGTTCCCGGAGGCGTCGGCTGATGTCCGAGGAGATTCGCGCACAGCGGTTTCGGCCGGCGGCCGGGCGGGTTTCACGCCTGTGACAACGCGCACGCTGCCGTTACGCGGACGTTAACGCTGCCCGCCAGGGGAGTGAAAGCGCCCGATCCGCGGTGCGGCAGGTGCGGTCGGTGTGCCCAGATGCCCGGGGTGCCCAGGGTGCCCGGGTGCCCGGTGCGGCCCGGGCTCAGCTCGCGGCCGCCTGGGCGGTCGCGCTGGCAAGGTCGTCGGAGAGCTCACGGGAGATCCGCTCCCGCAGTTCGCGCACGGAGGCGAGGGAGCCGTACTGGTCCATCGCCGCCGCCGCGGTCTTGCGCAGCCGGGTGTTGACCCTCTCGGAGCGGATGCTCGCCGCGATGGTGACGGCCTGCTCGCCGTAGCGGGCGGCCTCCTCCGGCTCGCGCTGGAGCAGGTGCACGCTGGCCATGCCGATGAGGTTGAAGGCGTAGGTGCGGCGGTGCTCCGGGTCCCGGCTGAACATGTCCACCGCCTTCGCCATCAGCGGCGCGGCGGCCGCGGCGTGCTCCGCCGCGCCGTCCGAGCGGTAGCAGAGGTCGCGGAAGGAGTGGGCGTTCTCGGCGTGCAGCTCGGCCTCGGAGAAGAAGGTCAGCCAGTCCGGGTCGGCCTGCCGGGAGTCGATCTCGGAGAAGGAGTCCTCGGCCAGCCGGACGGCGCGCCGGCAGCGGGAGACCTCGCCGAGATTGGCGTAGGCGCGCCCCTCCAGCGCGTACATCAGCGCCTGGGCGCGCGGGCTCGCCGCGTCCCGGCTGCCGTACTGGGCGAGGTGGATCAGCTCCAGGGCGTCCGTGCAGCGGTTGAGGTGGATCATCTGGCGGCCCATGTCCGTGAGGACGAGCGCGCCGAAGGCCTTGTCCCCGGCCTCCTTGGCGGCGTGCAGGGCGAGCACGTAGTACTTCTGTGCGCTCGGGTGCATGCCGACGTCGTAGGACATCCAGCCGGCCAGGTGGGCGAGTTGGGCGGTGGTGCTGAACAGGCGGCGGCTGGTCTCCTGCGGGTGGTCGTCCTGGAGCAGGTCGCAGATCTCGTGCAGCTGGCCGACCACGGCCTTGCGGCGCAGACCGCCGCCGTTCTGCGCGTCCCACTGCCGGAACATCCGGGTGGTGTCCTCCAGCAGGGCGAGCTCGGGCTCGGAGAGCCGGCCGCCGAGGACCGCGCCCTCCCGGGGGGCGGCGGGCGCCGGGCCGTTGGCCGGGGCGGGGGCCAGCCAGCGCTGCATCGGCTCGACCAGCGAGGCGCCCGCCGCGAGCGAGAGCGAACTCCCTAGGAAGCCGCGGCGGTTGAGCATCAGGTCGCTGCGCGAGTACTCGCTGATCAGCTGCACCGTCTGCGGACCGGACCACGGCAGGTCGACGGTCGAGGAGGGGGTGGCCACCGGCACGGCGGAGCGCAGGCCGAGGTCCTCCACCGAGACCACCGAGCCGAAGCGCTCGGTGAACAGCTCGGCCAGGATCTTCGGGATCGGCTCGCGCGGCTGCTCGCCGTCCAGCCAGCGCCGGACCCGAGAGGTGTCCGTGCTGATGTGGTTGGCGCCGACCTGCCGGGCCCGGCGGTTCACCTGCCGGGCGAGCTCGCCCTTGGACCAGCCGCTGCGCTCGAACCACGACGTCAGTTGCACGTTCGGTTGCTTGTCCACCGCCGGAACGCCCCCATCCCGGGATCTCCCCGTTGTCTGCGCCTCGTCTGCACCCGCTGTGCGTCCGCGCCCGGCTCACCAGGGCACGCGGGCCGGACAGGGGCGCGAACCGGAAGTCACCGTCAGTTGCCTTGGCACGGCTTGCCGTTGGCATAACCGCGAAGGCGACAGAACGCCCGGCCGTACTCGGAACCTAGCGCGTGATGAGCCGGACAGGGGAGGCGATCCGCGGAAACGCCACCTTTCGCCACCCCCAGGAGTGAACCCAACCCCTCCGCGCCGCGCTTCACTGGTAGCGGAGCAACTGACGCCCGCATGTGACGGAACGTCATGCGCCACGGCCGACCCACGCGCCCGGGCGGACGCCCGGCGAACACCCCATGCGACACCAGAAGCACCTACTACCGCACCAGGCTTACCGGACCCCGCCGCCGACGGCAACGGATCCCGGAGATGCCACCCGACCGGAGGGCGCTCGCCCGGCGACGAGCGCCCCGCAGAGCGCCTCTTCACCTCCCCGGCGCTCAACACAGCGTGACGGACCCGTAACCATCGGCGACAGAGCCCGTTGGGAGTTCCATGGACATCTCGTTCGGCGGCCCGATCCTCGGGACCCGGGGGATCGGCCCGCTCGGCTCGCGACGGCGGTCCCGCGCGTCGCTGCTGAAGAGCTGCCTCACCGCGGCCGAGTACACCGGCACCTGGGGCTGGGCGGTCACCCTCGGCATTCCGCCGCGGGACGCCGCGGGGGCGCGGACGCCCGCCGCGGGCGCCACCGCGACCGCCGCGGGCGTCCGCGGGGCGGGCGGGGGCGCCGGGGCCGGCGACGGCGGGCCCGGCGCTGCGGTTGCCCAGGCGAATGGTTTCCCCACGGCGGCCGCCGGCCACGCGAACGGCCGGCGCGGCGGTCAGGGCCACGGCGCGCTCAGTCACGGCCTGAGCGCCTTCGGCTCCGGCGCCTCCGGGCACGGGCAGGGTGCGAGCGCCTTCCGGGCCCGCCGATCGGGCCGCCGCCTCGCGCCCGAGGTCCCGATCGCCGATTCCCGCGACTCCGGCTCCGGCTCCCGCGGCGCCGGGCGGGGGCCCTCCGGCTCCGGCCGGAGCGGGCGGGGCTCCGGCGGGTTCGGTTTCGGCTTCGGCGGGCCGGGCGGCCTCGGCTACGGCGGCGCCGAGTCGGACGCCTTCGGAACCTCCGGCGCGGCCGACGCGGCCGACGAGCCGTGGTGCGCCTGCGGGGAGCCGCACTGCCCCGCGCCGGGCCTGCACCCGCTGGACCCGGGCATCGACCCCGGCGGCCCCAAGGGCGAGGAGCTGCCGCCCGGCGCCGGGCTGTCCGAGGCCCGCGAGGCCTGGGCCGCCGCCCCCGGCGCGCCGCTGCTGCTCCCGGTCGGCCGCGGCTTCGACCTGCTGGACGTGCCGGAGGCGGCGGGCCACCGCGCGCTGGTCCGGCTGGAGCGGATGGGCACCCGGCTCGGCCCGGTGCTGGCGACGCCGACCGGCCGCGCGCTGTTCTTCGTCGCGCCCGGCGCGGCCGGGGCCCTGCCCGAGCTGCTGTACAAGACCGGCTGGGACGACGCCGGGCTCGACCTGGTCGGCCACGGCGAGGGCAGCTACCTCGCGGCCCCGCCGACCGCCGTGCCCGGCTTCGGCACGGCCCGCTGGCTGCGCCCGCCCACGGCGGAGAACGCCCACCGCGTCCCCGAGGCCCGCCTCCTGCTCGGCACCCTCGCCTACGCCTGCCACCGCGGCCACGCCCCGCGTCCCCGTGACCCCCGCCTCCCGGCCACCGGCGCGCCCCTGGCCCACTGGGTGGCCGGCTGACCGAGCGGCACGGTTCCCCGCCGTGCGCGCGGCAGCGCGGCGCGTCACGCGACACACGCGGCGCCGTGCGCCGCGGGCGATGGAAACGCGCCCCGGATCGGCCGACAGCCGGTACCGCAGCTCCGGACCGGGCCCAGGCAGTTCTCCCAACCCGGCCGGCAGGGACGCCCGAGCGTCAACCGCGGCCGCAGCAGGCTCACCGAGCACGAGCCCACCGCCCGACGCAGGCCGCGGACCCGCCGCAGTCCACTGTCCCCACACAGGCCACAGCGCCAACACAGGCCGCAGACCCAACGCGGGCCGCAGGCGCGGCCGCAGGCCGCCGACCGGGCCGCGCGGGCCCGGACGTGGCGAGGGCCCGGCCTGGGGACAGGCCGGGCCCTCGCGGGGGCTGGGGTCAGTCGCCGAGGAGGGCGTCGACGAAGGCGCCCGGCTCGAAGGGGGCCAGGTCGTCGGCTCCCTCGCCGAGGCCGATCAGCTTGACCGGGACGCCGAGCTGGCGCTGCACCTGGATGACGATGCCGCCCTTGGCGGTGCCGTCGAGCTTGGTCAGCACGATGCCGGTGATGTCCACGACCTCCGCGAAGACGCGGGCCTGCACCAGGCCGTTCTGGCCGGTGGTGGCGTCCAGCACCAGCAGGACCTCGTCGACCTTGCCGTGCTTCTCGACGACCCGCTTCACCTTGCCGAGCTCGTCCATCAGCCCGGTCTTGGTGTGCAGGCGGCCGGCGGTGTCGATGAGCACGGTGTCCGCGCCCTCGGCGATGCCCTCCTTGACCGCGTCGAAGGCCACGGACGCCGGGTCGCCGCCCTCCGGGCCGCGGACGGTGCGCGCGCCGACCCGCTCGCCCCAGGTCTGCAGCTGGTCGGCGGCGGCGGCGCGGAAGGTGTCGGCGGCGCCGAGCACCACCGAGCGCCCGTCGGCGATCAGCACGCGGGCGAGCTTGCCGCTGGTGGTGGTCTTGCCGGTGCCGTTGACGCCGACGACCATGACGACCGCCGGGCGGGCCGGGTCCTCCTCGGTGTGCCGGGCGGTGCGCAGCGTGCGGTCGTAGTCGCCGAGCAGCGTGATCAGCTCCTCGCGGAGCAGTCCGCGCAGCTCCGCGGGGGTGCGGGTGCCGAGGACCTTGACGCGCGTGCGCAGCGCCTCGACCAGCTCCTGAGTGGGGGCGACGCCAACGTCGGCGAGGAGCAGGGTCTCCTCGATCTCCTCCCAGGTGTCCTCGTCGAGGTGGTCCCGGGCGAGCAGGGCGAGCAGCCCCTTGCCGAGGGCGTTCTGCGAGCGGGAGAGCCGGGAGCGCAGCCGGACCAGCCGGCCGGCGGTGGGCTCGGGGACCTCCAGGGCGGGGACCTCGGCGGCCGCCTCCGGGCTGGGCACCACGAGGTCGGGGCCCTCGGCGACCTCCGGGGCCTCGGGCGCGGGGGCGCCGGCGGTCGGCAGGTCGACGTCCTGGACGGTTCTGGTCGGAGTGTCGCGGGGTACCGCCGCATCCTCGCCGACCTGGGGTTCCCGGGTCTCCCGCGGCGGGGCCAGGGTGCCGGGCTGACCGGACTGGGACGGGGGCTTGGGCAGGCTCTTGCGCCGGCGCGTGGTGACGACCAGCCCGGAGGCCGCCGCCACGACGACCACGGCGATGACGATGGCGAGAATGATGGTTTCCATGACCCGTCCAGTATGCGGGTCGGGGGCGCCGCCGGGGCCGACCGGTTGGTCCGCCCCGCCGACGCCGGCGACCCTTCCGTGTCCGCCGGAACGTCCGCCAAAACGTCCGCCGGAAACCCTCCGGGAGCCCGGCGGTGTCCCGGCGGGAGCCCGCCGGCGGCCTCAGCGGTGCGAGGTGTACTGCACCACCTGCTGGTAGGTGGGCCGGTTCTGCCATTCGACGGTGGGATCGGTGACTCCCCCGAGCGGACGCTGGACGATCGCGTCCGCGCACCACTGGTCGCCGGCCGAGCAGTCGTCGTCGCCCGGGTAGACCTGGGAGTAGGAGGCGGAGGCGGCCTGTCCGAGCGTGGTCAGCAGCATCTGGCGGCACTGCGCGAGGTCGCCGCCGCCGCAGTAGGTGCCCGCGAGCCCGCCGGCGACCGGCTCCCCCAGCACCGCCCGCAGGTCCTTGTCCACGTAGGAGTACCAGCCGAACTGCCAGGACGAACCCTTGTGCGGGATGGACTCGTTGACGTCCGAGCCGGCGGTGGCGGCGTAGGGCGGGTCGTCGACCTGGAGCGCGGCCGTGAGCGCCGAGTAGAGCGGCTGCCCGAGGTCCGGCTCGAACTCGCCCTGGACCAGCAGCGGCCACCAGGCGTCCATGGTCTTGATCGCGGCCGAGTCGGCGTAGATCTGCGAGCCCGTGGTGGTCTCCCGGCGCTGGGCGCCGCCGGCGAGCCAGTCCTTCAGCTCCTGCACCGCGCCGGCCTCCGCCGGGTCGGTGACCGGTTGCGAGTCGATCACCTTCAGCAGGTCCGGCAGCAGGTACGCGCCGCGCAGATCGGTGACGGCGGCGTCCTCCATCGCCCGGGTGAGCGAGGCGCGGCTGACCGGGGTGCCGGAGGAGATCAGCGCCTTGACCCGGTCGTCGAGCAGGTTGACGCGCTGGACCGAGCCCTCGCCGAAGCCGGCCGAGGTGTAGTCGGAGGCCTGCTTGTTGTTCCAGGAGACGTAGTAGTCCTGGTCGATGCCCTGCGGATGGGCGCCGCTCGGCTCCAGGCCGGTCCAGGCGTACTGCTGCTCGCCCCAGACCGGCAGGTCGGCGGGGACGCCGGCCGGGCGCACCGGGTTGGAGCCGGAGTTGTAGTAGGCGATGTGCGCGTCGTCGGCGTAGAACCAGTTGAAGGTGTAGTCGATGTCCGCGGCGGCCTGCTGGAAGGTCTGCGGGGAGTCCACCGCGGAGGGGTCGTTGAGCATCTGGAAACCGACGATCGAGTCCACCTCGTGCATGTAGGTGGAGCGCAGCGAGGTGTAGGCGACGGGGACGCCGCCGACGGTGGCCCGGTAGTCCACCAGCCCGTACGCCGTCCGGTACATCACCAGGGCGTAGGAGCCCTTGGCGGTGGTGTCGGCGAGGGTGGGGCTCCAGGAGTCGTCGGCCTCCAGCCGGTCCATCGGGGTGCAGACGCCGTCGCGCAGGTAGGCGGTGGAGTCCTTGGTGGCCGGGGAGCCGTCGGTGTTGCAGAGCTTGACGGCGTAGGTGTCGGTGATGTCCTGGCCGGCGGAGGTGGCGCTCCAGGAGAAGTCGGGGCCGCGGCCGAGTTCGACGTAGAAGCTGAGCCCGGCGAAGGCGGCGCCGCGGGCGCTGATGCCGGGGCCCTGCAGCTCCTCCAGCATGAGCAGCTGCGGGGCGAAGTAGCCGGTCTGCGGGCCGAAGACGGCGACCGGGTGCCCGTCGTCGGTGTACTTTCCGGAGACCAGCAGGGCGTTGGACATGCCGTGCTTGGCGGTCAGCAGGTCGCCGGGGAGGACGCCCTGGTCGCCGGAGCCGACCAGCGGGGCGAGCGCGGCGGTGGGGGCGGAGACCTTCGCGGTCTGCTCGGTGGTGGTGTCGGCGGCGGAGCCGGTGGCGTCGTAGACCTCCTGGGCGGGGGTCACCGAGCCGGGGTCGGGCATGGCCAGGCCCTGCGGGTCGGCGGGGTCGGCGCCGTAGGGGAAGGACTGGCCGTCGTGCAGGGTCTGCACGGTCTCCGGGTCGTTCGCCTCCCGGAACGACTGCCAGACCCGGTCGCCCTCGGTCTGCCCGTACTTGGCGTCGGCGGCCTCCTTGACCAGCGCCGACTGCACCTCGTTGCCGCCGCCGGAGCCGAACAGCGCGCCGATGACGGAGGCCAGGGCGACCAGGTCGGTGAGGGTGAAGGGCTGGATGGACCCGATGTTGGTGACCGGGTCGATGTGGCCGGTGAGGTCGTACTCGCCGGGGAAGGTGCGGCTCGCGTAGGCCTTGGCGATGTAGGCGTTGATGCCGTCGAGGTAGGAGCGGGCGTCCGCGAGCGCCTGCTCTCCGCGCGGGCCGCTGGCCGCCACGGCGTCGATCTGCTGCTGGAGTTCGGCCTCGGTGTAGGGCGCGGCCTTCCAGAAGGACTGCTCCAGCTGCCGGTTGGCGAGGGCGCCGCCGGCGAAGCCGGTGAGTTCGCCGCGGCCGACGTGCCGGAAGAGGTCCATCACCCACAGCCGGTCCTCGGCGGCGGCGTAGCCCGCGCCGTACTCGGTGCCGGAGCGGGTGGTGCCGGTGATGTGCGGGACGCCGGTGGCCTTGTCGCGCACGATGGTCACGTCGGCGCGGGGCTGCTCGGTGGAGGCGACCTGGTCGGCGGGGACGCCGAAGGAGGAGCTGTCGAAGAACTGCGAGAGGTTCTGGTCGGTGAGCCCGGTGTAGTCGTCGACCAGGGAGGAGTACGGGCCGAGCTGGTCGTCGGTGTGCGCGGGGCGGGTGCCGAGGGTGCGGTTGGCGAGGATCTGGGCGAGCGTCGCGTTGCCGTTCTCGCCGGGCGGAAGGATGTCCGAGCACTGGCCGCCGCAGTAGTCCGCGGCGGCGGGCGTGCTCGCCGTTGCGGCGGGCGCCGTGACCGCGGGGGTCGCGGCTTCGGCTCCGAGCGCCCCGGCGGGGGCGCCGAGCGCGGCGGCGACGGCGAGCACCGCGCCGGCGGCCGTGATCCGGAGCCCGCGGGCGTGTCCGGGTCCGGGTCGGGCTCCGGATGCTGTTCCGGGTGTGCGGCGCGGCATGCCTCCACCTCCCTGTGACCTGTGATCGGCAGGCTGACGATACGTCAGTTACCGACGGGTCAGTAAGAGGCCGTGCCCAGCTTTTTGACATCCGCCCATCAAAAGTCCGGGCGGGGTGACCGGAAACCCGGCAGAGGTCACTCGGTCGAGTGAGCCGCGCCGGGCGGCTCGCCGGAAACGCTCCGCACTGCCTAGGGTCGCCGCATGGGAGACCTCCCGGCTGCCCTGCGGGACGCGCTGCGCGAGCCTGCGCGCCTCGCCCTGCTGTCCCGCCTCGGCCCGTCCCGAGCGGGCACCGAGCCGGCCTTCGACTCGCTGGCGCGCCTCGCCGCCCGCCTCACCGGCGCGCCGATGGGCCTGGTCACGCTCGTGCGCCCGGACGAGCAGGTCGCGCTCGGCTGCCACGGCGCGCCCGCGGACGTGGCGGCGACCCGGCGGCTGCCGGTCACCGTCGGCTTCTGCCCGTGGACGGTGGCCCACGGCAACGAGTTCCGCGGGTTCTGCGTGTCCGACGCCCGCGCGGACGAGCGGCACCGCGCCAATCCCGCGGTCACCGGCCTCGGGCTGCACGCCTACGCGGGCGTGCCGCTCGCCCTGGAGGGACGCCCGGTCGGCGCGCTCTGCGTCTACGACCGGCGGCCGCGCGCCTGGAGCCAGGAGCACCTGGACGACCTCGGCGACCTCGCGCGCAGCGCGCTGGCCGAGCTGGAGCTGCGGCTGGCCTCCGCGGAGCGGCGGCAGCTGCTGGGCGCGTTCGACGCGACGCCGTGCCTGGTGGCGATGACGCGTGGCCCGGACCACCGCGTCGTCTTCGCCAACGAGCGCTACGCCGCCGCCTTCGGCGACCGACTGCCCGCGCCGGCGGGTCGGCCGCGGGCTGACGGGAGGGACTCCGCAGGGGCCGGCGGCCCCGAGGCCGGCGGCCCGGAGGCCGGCGGCACGATCGTGGCCCCCCAGGGCGGCCGGCCGTCCCCGCAACCACCGTCCCGCCTCCCGGAGGCGACGCCCGGCCACGGCATCGAGGGCCGGGCCGCCGACCCGGAGAACCCGCACCCGCTCGCGAACGGCAGCCGCCATCGGCCGACCGACGGCGCGGAGGGCGAGGGGGGAGGGCGCGACTCGCACGAGGACCAGGCGCAGGCGCCGGCCGGCGCGCCGGTCGCCGTCGGCGTGCCGATCGGGCAGGGCGAGCAGCCGAGCGGGAGCGGGAGCACGGGAGGCACGCCGGGTTCCGCGGGCCTGCCATCGACGGCCCATGGCTCGGTCGGCCGCTGGGGCGGGGGGCGTCCTGCCGCGGAGGCGGCCGAGGCCACCGCCCTCCTCACGCCTCCCGCCCCGCCGGCCGCGCGGAGGGCGCTGCCCGCGCCTCGTGCATCGGCCGCGGGCGCGGCGCCGGCGTCGCCGGCCCCGGGCGGAGCGGCGCCGACGACGTCCGCGCCGCGGGTCGCCGAGCCGCCGCTTCGGGTCGGTGAGCGGATCCGCGGGGGCCGGGCGCGCGCGGGCAACGCCGGTGCCGGATCGGCCGCCGCCACCGTCACCGCGGCCGATGACGAGGGCGCGCGTACGCTCGCCGAGGCCGTCGAGCGCGCCTACCGCACCGGGCGGCAGGCCTCCGCCTCCGAGGTCGCGCTGCCGGGCGGCGGCGATCCGCGCGGTCCCCGCTGGGTGACCTGCGTGGCGTCGCCGCTGCGGCTCCCCCGGGAGCACCAGCCCGCGGGCGTGCTGATCGTCGGCATGGACGTCACCCGCGAGATCCGCGCCCGTGAGGAGCTGCGGGCCGGCCACGAGCGGATCCGCCGGACCGCGCTGACCCTCCAGCGCAGCCTGCTCTGCGGAACCCCTCCGCAGCCTCCGACGCTCCGCGTCTCCGCGCGCTACCAGCCCTCCGGCGACCGCGACGCCGGCCCCGGCTCCCCCGCCGATCCGCCGGAGAACGCGGTCGGCGGGGACTGGTACGACGTCATCGACCTCGGCGCGGGCCGGACCGCGCTGACGGTCGGCGACGTGATGGGACGCGGGGTGCACGCCGCCGCCGCGATGGGCCAGCTCCGCACGGCGGTGCGCACCCTCGCCCACCAGGACCTGCCGCCCGGCGAGCTGCTCGGCCGGCTCGACGCGATCGTCCTCGACCTGCTGCCGGAGCAGCTGGTCACGGTGCTCTACGCGGTGCACGACGCGGCGGCCGGCCCGGCCGGCCCCGGGCGCGGCGGGATCCTGCGCTACGCCCGCGCCGGCCATCTCCCGCCGCTGCTGGCGTCGGCCGCGGACGGCTCGGTCCGCGTGCTGCGCGCGGGCGGCGATCCCCCGCTGGGGACGGCGTCCGGCCCGCAGCTGTTCACCGAGCACCGGATCGCGCTCGGCGCCGGCGACACGCTCCTCCTCTACACCGACGGTCTGGTGGAGCGGCGGGACCGCGACCTCGACGAGGGCATCGAGGCGCTCGCCGCGCTGCTCGCCGGACCCGCTCGGCCGGTCGACGAGCTGAGCGAGCACCTGCTGCGCCGCATGGCCGCGCACGGCGGCGGCGAGGACGACGACACGACGCTGCTGGTCGCCCGGGTCCCCGCGCACGCCGCGTGGTGCCGGGCGCAGTGGGCGGTGCCGGCCGGCCCCGGGCGGCTGGGCGAGGCGAGGCGCTTCGCCACCCGCACGCTGCGCGGCTGGGGGCTGGGCGACGCGGCGGCGGGGGACGCCGAGACCATCGCGGGCGAGCTGCTGGCGAACGCGGTCCGGCACGGGCTCCCGCCGGTCGAACTGCGGCTGCTGCGCACGGCGGACCAGGTCTGCGTGGAGGTGCGGGACGGATTGCCGGTGCTGCCCCGCGCCCGTCCGCAGCCGCTCGCCGCGACGGCGCCTCCCGGCGGGGGGCGCGGCCTGCACGTGGTGGCGACCCTGGCCCGCCGCTGGGGCGCCCGTCTCACCGACACCGGCAAATCCGTCTGGGCCGAACTCCGCGACCCGTCCGCGCCGCCGACACCCTGACACCCCGCCGGCCCGCGCCTCTCTCACGCACCCGCCCGGCGCGAGCGCGGGCCGCGGCGCGGGCGCGAGGCGCGGCGCGGGCACGAGACGCGGCGCAGGCACGAGACGCGGCGCCGGTTCGGTGGGGCGGGGTAACGCCTGCGTGGGGGCGTCGGGGCTCACTCAGGTGTCGGCGGGAGCCGGGGCCGTGTCGGCGGGCTCGCGTGCGGGTGCGGGGACGGGCGCGGGCGGGTCCTCGGGCGTCTGCGCGCCCACGCGGACGCGGACGCGCGGGCGGGCGTCGCGCAGGCGCTGGCTGATGACCTGGGAGATGCCGTCACCGCGCATGGAGACGCCGTAGAGGGCGTCCGCCGCCTCCATCGTGAGCTTCTGATGGGTGATCACGATGAGCTGGGAGGAGTCCCGCAGCTCCTCCATGATCCCGATCAGCCGCCGCAGGTTGGTCTCGTCGAGCGCGGCCTCGACCTCGTCCATGACGTAGAACGGGCTGGGCCGGGCCTTGAAGATGGCGACCAGCAGCGCCACCGCGGTCAGCGAGCGCTCGCCGCCGCTGAGCAGCGACAGCCGCTTGACCTTCTTGCCCGGCGGGCGCGCCTCCACCTCGACCCCGGTGGTGAGCATGTCGTCCGGGTCGGTGAGCACGAGCCGGCCCTCGCCGCCGGGGAACAGCCGGCTGAAGACGCCCTCGAACTCCCGCGCGGTGTCCTGGTAGGCGGCGGTGAAGATCTGCTCGACCCGCTCGTCGACCTCCTTGACGATGCCGAGCAGGTCGCGCCGCGTGGTCTTGAGGTCCTCCAGCTGCTCGCTGAGGAACTGGTGCCGCTCCTCCAGCGCCGCGAACTCCTCCAGCGCCAGCGGGTTGACCTTGCCGAGCTGCGCGTAGGCCTTCTCGGCCGCCTTGAGCCGCTTCTCCTGCTCGGCCCGGTCGAAGCGGCGCGGCGGCGGCTCTTCGCCGTCCGCCGGCGGCTCCTCGCCCTCGGCGGGCGGGGAGGGCGGCACCGGCGCGTCCGGCCCGTACTCGGCGATCAGCACCTCGGCCTCGACGCCGTGCTCCTCCAACGCCTTGGCCTCCATCTGCTCGATGCGCAGGCGCTTCTCCGCTCTTATCACCTCGTCCTTGTGCACGGAATCGGTGAGCGAGTCGAGTTCGGCGGCGAGTTCCCGGCCCCGGGCGCGTTCCCGGGCGAGTTCCTGCTCGCGGGCGCCACGTGCCTGCTCGGCGGCGGACTTCTGCGCGTCGGCGCGCTCCAGTGAGGCCTCGACGAAGGCGAGGAGCTGGCGTGCCCCGTCGCCGACAGCCGTGGCCACCGCGGCGTCGTGCTCGCGGCGGCGCGCACGCTCCGCCGCCCGGGCCCGCGCCTCGCGTTCGGCCCGGGCCCCGCGGTCGAGGGCGTCGGCGCGGCCGGAGAGCGACCGCACCCGCTCCTCGTGGGTGCGCACCGACAGCCGGGCCTCCATCTCGGCCTGGCGGGCGGCCGCGCCCTCGGCGGCCAGCCGGTCCCGCTCGGCGGTGTCCGGCTCCTCGTCGGTGTCGGTCTCCTCGGCGGCCTCGGCGCGCGCGGCGAGCTCCTCCGCCTGGGCGAGCGCCTGCTCCAGTCCCTCGCGGGCGCGTTCGACGGAGGCGGCCAGCCGGTCGGCCTCGCCGGCGGCGGCGCGGGCCTGCCCGCCCAGCCGGCCGAGCTGCTGGCCGAGCACCGCGCGCCGCTTCTGCTCCTCGCGGGCCCGGGCCGCCGCCTCCTCCACCGCGCGGGCGAGGGTGCGGCGGGCCTCCTTGGCCTCGGCGTGCTCCTCGGAGAGCCGCTCGACGCGCTCCTCGACCTCGCGCAGCGCGGCGGCGGCCTCGTCCACCGCGGCCTGGGTCTCCAGCAGGCTCGGCGCGCCGGCCGACCCGCCGTGCGCGAAGGCCCCGCCGAGCAGGTCTCCCTCCGCGGTGGTGGCGGTGACGCCCGGCCGGGCGGCGACCAGCGCCTCGGCCTCCTCCAGGGTGCTCACCACGGCGTAGCCGTCGAGCAGCCGGCGCAGCGAACCCGCCAGCTCCAGCGGGGCGGTGACCAGCCGCCAGGCCCAGCGCGCCCCCGCCGGCAGCGGGTCCGGCTCCTCCGCCGGATCGCCGGCGGGGCCTCCCGCGACCAGCAGCGCCGCGCGCCCGGCGTCCTCCTTGCGCAGCAGCCGCAGCGCGTCGGCGGCGGTGGCCACGGAGTCGACCGCGACCGCGTCGGCCGCCGCGCCCAGCGCCGCCGCGACCGCCGCCTCCGCGCCGGGCTCGACCGTCACCGCGGCGGCGGCCGGACCGAGCAGCCCCGCCAGCCGGTCGCCGGCGGCGAGCAGCGCGCCGCTGCCGTCCTTGCGGCGCAGTCCGAGGGCCAGCGCGTCGTGCCGGGCGGCGAGGGCGGCGCGCTCGCGCTCGGCGGCGGACAGCGCCTCCCGCGCGGCCGACTGCGCCTCCTCGGCCGCGGCCAGTTCGGCCCGCAGCCGGGCGTGTTCGGCCTCGGCGCCGCCGGGGGCCTCGGCGTCCGAACCGCCGCCACCCCCGCTCTCGGCCTCGGAGTCGCCGAGCCCGGCCTCGGCGGCGAGGCGCTCGTACTCCTCCTGCGCGGCGGCCGCGCGCTCGCGGGCCTCCTCCAGCGCCGCGGCGAGCCGGCCGATCTCCGCCTCGGCCCCGGACGCCTTGGCGCGGGCGGCGGCGGCCTGCCCCTGCAGCCGGGCCAGTCCCTCGCGGCGGTCGGCGATGGCGCGGGCCGCGGCCCGGATCCGCTGCTCCTCCTGCTGCAGCGCCTTCTCCAGCTCGGCCCGGCGCTCGACGGTCTCCGCCAGCGCGTACTGGGCCTCCTCCAGCGCCTCCTGGAGGGCCGCCTCCTCCTCGCGGATCCGGGCGGCCTCGCGCTCCATGTCCTCGGGGTCGCGGCCGCGCCGCTCCTCCGCCTGCGGGGAGGTGGCGTGCCGGACCCTGGCCTCGGCCAGGCCGACGGTCCCGCGCACCCGCTCGGCCAGCGAGGAGAGCTGGAACCACGCCTGCTGCGCCCGCTCCACGCGCGGGCCGAGCTGGGCGACCTGCGCCTCCAGCACCGCCTCGCGCTGCCGGGCCGCGGCGAGCTGCTGCTCCACGGCGTCCTTGCGCAGCCGCAGGGCCATCTCGTCGGCGATCTCCGCCTGCACCGTGCGGCGCAGGGTCACCAGGTCGTCGGCGAGCAGCCGCAGCCGGGCGTCGCGCAGGTCCGCCTGGATGACGGCGGCCCGGCGGGCGATCGCGGCCTGCCGGCCCAGCGGCTTGAGCTGCCGCCGCAGCTCCCCCACCAGGTCCTGCACCCGGGTCAGGTTGGCCTGCATCGCGTCCAGCTTCCGCAGCGCCTTCTCCTTGCGCTTGCGGTGCTTGAGGACGCCGGCGGCCTCCTCGATGAAGGCGCGGCGGCCCATCGGGTCGGCGTGCAGGACCGAGTCGAGCTGGCCCTGGCCGACGATGACGTGCATCTCGCGGCCGATGCCGGAGTCGGAGAGCAGCTCCTGGATGTCGAGCAGGCGGCAGGTGTCGCCGTTGAGCGCGTACTCGCTGCCGCCGTTGCGGAACATCGTCCGCGAGATCGTGACCTCGGTGTAGTCGATGGGCAGCGCGCCGTCGGTGTTGTCGATGGTGAGCGCGACCTCGGCGCGGCCGAGCGGGGCGCGGCCCGCCGTGCCGGCGAAGATCACGTCCTCCATCTTGCCGCCGCGCAGCGACTTGGCGCTGTGCTCGCCCATCACCCAGGAGAGCGCGTCGACGACGTTGGACTTGCCGGAGCCGTTGGGGCCGACCACGCAGGTGATGCCGGGCTCGAAGCGCAGGGTGGTGGCCGAGGCGAAGGACTTGAAGCCGCGGAGCGTCAGGCTCTTCAGATGCACGCGCGGTCTCTCCTCACCTGTGCTGCCGTCCGGCCTCGTGGCCGTGCCGTCCCGGGTGTCCCGAACCGGACTCTATCCGGCGGAACGCCCGATCCGCGGGAGCGTGCGGCGGCCAGCCGCGGGCGCCGGGCCGCCGGTTGAGCCAACGGATCGTCAACCCCCGGTTTCACCAAGGAAGGCAGGGGGCATCTCAGCGGTGAGAGGTCACGGGGAACACGGGAACACCGACGAGCAGGCGGGCGGACGGCACCGGGAGAGGCGGGACCGGGGGCACGACGAAGGGACGCCCCAGGATCAGGACGTCCCTCGCACAATCATCCGGTGGCGGTCGCCGCCCGATACGGATCGGCGGCTGATCCGGTCTGCACGGCCGGGCAAGGCCCGGATCAGGTCAGGGCGGGCTCCGCCTGGGCCACGTCGATGCTGCTGAGCATCTGCTCGTGGTCTGCGACGGCCGCGAGCGCGTCGTTCTCGGAGCGAACCCGGCTGAGTTCGTTCTCGAGGTCCTGCACGCGCCGCTGGAGACGTCGCATCTCGGCGAGCAGTCGAGGGTCGGGGCCGCCGACGTAACCGAGAAGCGCCTTAGCCATGATGAAGCGTCCTCCACGCTGAGTGACCGACCTATGAAGGTGGGGTCGAGAGGGGTCCGCACCCTTCGCATCGCCTCGCGGGGAGGCCTCACGCTCGCCGATCGCGAAGTCGATGGCTCGGGTGCCCGGGCTTTCAGCGTCTCACCAAACCCCGAAAGGGTCAACACGATCACTGCGTGCAACCATCGCCGCTTGGCCCGAACGGCGGAATCCTCACGCCGGGGAAGCGGCTCGCAGTCGGTCGGCCGGGCCCTCGCGGGCGCCGCCACCTCGAACATCAGCGCAGATCAGGGCACTCCCGATCACTGCTGGTGGGGAGTCAACCACGTGCCGGGCGTGAGCGCAACCACATGCCTGCGGCAGGTGCCGTCCGGGGGACGGGCGCGGTCCGCCGGGCAGGCGCCGCGCGCCGCCGGCGAAACGGAACTCCCGTGTCCGCAAAGGCGGGTGCGGGTGGAGTCCCGCCGGTCGACGCGGTCCGGCCCGGCCGGCCCCGGCCGGCCCCGGCCGGCTGAGGGGCGGTCAGCGGATCGCGAAGCCCTCGTAGCCGCCGGAGGATTCACCCCACAGCTCCGTGACGCCGTCCACCCGCCCGGGCGTGTCGCCGGTGCGGAGCAGCTCCAGCAAGCGGTCGCAGTCCGCCCGGGCGCCCTCCGCCACGACCTGCACCCGGCCGTCGGAGAGGTTGGAGGCGTAGCCGGTGAGCCCGATCTCCAGCGCACGCGACCGCGTCCACCAGCGGAAACCCACCTGCTGGACCTTGCCGCGCACCCACGCGGTCAGCCGCACGCCCTCGCTCATGCCGTCAGCCTAACCGCCGGGCCCGCCCAACTCCCCCACGTCTCCCGGCGCTTTGCCGTACAGTCCTGGACCGCACCCGTCAGGGCTCGAGGGAGGGCCGCAGACGCCATGCCCCGCCACGCCCGTCACGCCGGCCGCCCCGATCCCCCCGGCCGCTCCGATCCCCCCGGCCGCTCCGCGCACGACGCGATCACGCCCACCGCACCGGCCGCGGCCGCGTCACGGGCCGTGGCGCACGGGCGGCACGCCGCCCGGCAGCGGGCCGGCGAGCGGCCCGAGCCGTCCGAGCGGCCCGAGCGATCCGCCCGCACCGGGCGGATGGTGGTGCTCGCCGTGGGCACGGCGCTCGCGGCCGGGACCGGGGCGGTGCTGGCCGGAGCGCTGCCGGCGCCGCCGGGGATGCCGAACAGCCTGACCGTGGCGGGCGATCCGGCCGGCGCGGCGACCGTCACCGCGGCCTCGACCGCCCGGCACGGCCGGGTTCCGGCCGCTCCGGCACCCGTCCCCGGCGGCGGGGCGGCCGGCGGAGCGAACCGCGGAGCGACCGGCGCGGCCGGCCCGCCGCCCGGCCCCGCGGCCGGCGGGCGGACGGCGACGCCCTCCCCCGCCGCCACCGCCGCGGCCTCGCCGACGGCCGCCGCCTCCGCGTCGCCGGGCCCTGCCGCGAGCGCGGACCCCGGCGCCGCGGCGGCGCTGCTGGCCCTCGTCAACGCCCAGCGCGCGCAGGCCGGCTGCCCGGCGCTCACGGAGTCCCCGGCGCTGGACACCCTGGCCGCCGACTACAGCCTGGAGATGGCCGAGGAGGACTTCTTCGGCCACACCGACCCCCAGGGCGAGGACCCGTGGGCCCGGGCCGAGGCGCTGGGGATCACCGACCTCGGCGGCGAGAACATCGCGCGCGGCCAGAGCACCCCGGCCGCCGTGATGGCCGCCTGGATGGCCGATCCGGGCCACCGCGCGAACATCCTCGACTGCGCCTACCGCACCATGGGCGCCGGCGAGGCCGAGGCACCGGACGGCGGCGGCCCGTGGTGGACCCAGGACTTCGGCCTCTGACTCAGCCCGCCGCCGCTGACTCAGCCCGCCGCCGCGCGCCGGGCCGCGTGCCGGGCGATCCGGGCGGCGGTGAACTCGGCCCCCGCGACGAACCGCAGCACCGGCCCGAAGCTGGGCGCGGCCAGCGAACCGGAGAAGAACAGCCCGCGCACGCTGGACTCGAAGGCCGGCGACAGCAGCGGCGCCCTGCTGCCCGGCGCCCGGCGGATCTCGGCCCGCAGAGCCGGCGTCAGGTAGCCGAGCGCGTCGAGGTCGAGCCGATAGCCGGTGGCGGCCAGGACGTGGTCCACCGCGAGCTCGGCCGTCCCGCCCGGCTCCGCCAGGTGCAGCCGGGCCCGGCCCGCGCCGTCGTCCTCCGCCGCCACCACCCGGCAGCCGACCCGGAGCTGGACGACGCCCTCCACCCGGTCGCGCAGCCACCAGCCGCCGGCCGGGAGCAGCAGCCGCCGCAGCAGGTAGGCGCGCGCGGACGAGGGCAGCCGGTGCATGGCGCCGGGCGCGCGACTGACCGCCATCAGGCCCCAGCCGTTGCCGAGGGTGGTCCGCGGGCGCGTCATCCGCTGCAGCGAGGAGCGGTGCAGCTCCGGCCGCCCGCCCCACAGCACGTGGTTCTGGCGCACCAGCACCACCGGGTCGGCGCCGAGTTCGTGCAGCAGCGCGGCGCTCTCCAGCGCCGACTGGCCGCCGCCGACCACCGCGACCCGCTGCCCGGCGTACCGGGCGAGGTCCTGGTGCTGGCTGGTGTGCGAGACCAGGGCGGCCGGGTGCGGGCCCTCCGGCGCCAGCGCGGCCAGCGTGCCGGGGACCTCGGCCAGGCCGTTCAGGCCGGTGGCGATCACCACGGCCGCGGCGGCGCACTCCCGGCCGTCGTCGGTGCGGACCACGAGGGTCCGCCCGTCGCGCTCGACGGCGGTGACCCGGGCCGGGTCGACCTCGCCGACGTGGCGCTCCCGGAACCACTCGCCGTAGTCCACGAACGTGGTGCAGGGGATCGGGGTCAGTTCGGTCAGCGGCTCGTCGCCGCGCGCGCGGCAGAAGTCCTCCAGCCCGGCCACCGGCGCCGGCGCCGACAGGCCCACGGCTGCCGGAGCGGACTTAACGAACACACCGGTGGACATCGCGTGCCGCCAGCTGCCCATCACCTCGCCGAACACGCGCACCGGCACTCCGGCGGCGCGCAGATGCGCCGCGACCGACAGCCCGTAGGGCCCCGCGCCGACCACGGCCACCGGAATGCGCTCCCGGCCCGTTCCCGTTCCCGTTGCCGCGACGGGTACGTCGTCGCGCTGGGCATACCCCGACTGCGTCACCTTGCCATCCCCCCGGTCCGCCCCGTTCGCGCGCGCCTCTCCCCAGGCCGCGCGAAACACACGGAGAGAGGCCCCGAACCCTGCGCCGGGTTCCGGAGCCTCGCCCACTCGTGCCCAGTGTGACGGTTTCTGCGGCCCGGGCAAGCGTTATGCCGGAATACCCCCGGCCGGAGGGGTCACTTCACACCATCGGCCGTCCGGTTCCGGCCATCCGTGTGGCGGGACCGCCGCTCAGGGGCGGTGGAACGCCGGGGAGGGCCCGGCAGGGCGGCGCCGGATCAGCCGGCGGCGTGCGGGAGAGCGCAGAGCAGGCGTCCGGAGGGGACCGTTCCGGCCGGGAGGGCCGAGGCAGACCGGGGTGACCAGCGCATCAGGCTCGCGGTGGCGCCGCCGGCGGCGGACCGCGCAGAGGGCGATGCGGACGACGGAACTGTGAAGAAGACCATGTCGTCCGAGGCGGTGACGTCCGGTCCGTCGGCGGACGCCCCGGCCGGGGCCTGGCTGCCGGGGACCAACGCGGCCCGGCCGCCCCAGGCGGGAGCCCAGGCAAGCGCGGTCGCGCCGTCGCCGCTCCGGGTCACCGGCAGCACGAACCCGGCGGCGGCACCGGTGGTGAAGGCGACCCGGCCGGCCTCGGGCAGCGCCGGGAAGGTCCAGCCCCGCGGCGGGTGCACGGGCTGCCGGACGACCGTGCCGGTCTCGCCGACGTGGGCGACGCTGAACGCGCAGCCGGCGGCCGGGGAGCAGGCGCGGTCCGCGACCAGCAGGTAGTCGGGGCCGACCGCGGCGAGCGCGGCGGCCGGCAGGCCGGTGGAGCGGCCGTCCGGCCACACCACCAGCAGTGACGTTTCCGCGCCGCCACCGGCGGGGAGCCCGGGCCCGGCGTCGATCAGCACCACGCCGTCCTCGTCGGTTCCCGGCGCGCGCACGACCCCGAGGGCGAGGCCGGCGCCGGCGCCGGGGGTCGCGTCCGCTCCGGAGCCCGGGGCGGGGGCCGGCAGCGGGCGGCCGCGATCGCCACTCACCGGGTGCAGCCGGACGTCCCAGCCGGTCCCGGCGGCACCGGTCCAGACGCCCGTCCGGGCGTCGGCGCCAAGCAGGCGCTCGCCGGTTCCGTCGTCCAGCGGGGCCGGGGCGGAGGTGAGGGCGGTGTCCAGGACCTGCAGCCCGTCCCGCCCCCAGAGCGTCACCGCCAGACCGAGCCGGCCGCCGGGCAGCGGGACCAGGCAGGGGTCGGCGCCGGCCGTGAGCGGCGCCACCGTCCCGGCCAGCGGCATCCGGGCGAGCACCCTCCCGTCGGGGCCGACGCGGACCAGGGTCTGTGCCGCGGGGCCGCCGATCGCGCCGCTGCCGGCGCTCCCGGTGGGCCCGGCGCTCCCGGCGCTCCCGTTGTCGGAGGGCTGCAGGACCAGGAAGTCGAGGTCCGGCGCGGCGCCCTCGGTGGCCGCCTCCGCGCCGGGCAGTCCGGCGTGCGCGCCGGTCGCGGTGCCGCCGGAGCCGCCGCGCACCCCGTAGATGCCGAGGACCAGCAGCAGGGCGATGGCGGCCAGCACCGCGATCAGTCCCCGGTGCCGGCCGGGGGCTGCGGTGGTGCCGTCGGGGTCCCCGCCGTCCGGCCCGAGCGTCTCCGGGTCGACCATACGGCTCATGCTCCCGCACCCTCCGGACATGCCGCCGGCGACTTCCGGCGGGGCGACTTCTGACGGAGCCTCGGCTCAGCCCGCGGGCCGGGGCGGGCGCTGGCAGCGGGGGCAGAAGTAGCTGGAGCGGTTCATCCAGGCCGCGCGCCGGATCGGCGTCCCGCAGCGCCGGCAGGGCTCGTCCTCGCGGCCGTAGGCGTCGAGTTCCCGGGAGAAGTAGCCGCTCTCGCCGTTGACGTTGACGTACAGGCTGTCGAAGCTGGTGCCGCCCTGGGCCAGCGCCGCCGCCATCACCTCGCGCGCGGAGGCCAGCAGCAGGGCGCTCTGCGGCCGGGTGAGCGTCGCGGTCGGCCGGTCGTAGTGCAGCCGCGCCCGCCACAGCGCCTCGTCGGCGTAGATGTTGCCGACGCCGCTGACCAGGGTCTGGTCGAGCAGCGCGCGCTTGACGGTGGTGCGGCGCCGGCGCAGCGCGGCGTGGAAGGCGTCGTCGTCGAAGAGCGGGTCGAGCGGGTCGCGGGCGATGTGCGCGATGGAGAGCGGGGTGGCCTCCGGGTCGGCGTCCGCCGCCGGTTCCAGCGAGAGCCCGCCGAAGGTGCGCTGGTCGACGAAGCGGAGCTCGGTTCCGAGCGCGTCGGCGAAGCCGACCCGTATCCGCAGATGCGTCTCGTCCGGCGCGGCCTGCGGCTGGACCAGCAGCTGGCCGCTCATCCCGAGGTGCCCGAGCAGGGACAGGCCGGGCCCGACCGGGATCCAGAGGTACTTGCCGCGGCGGTGCGCGGTGCCGAGGGAGCGGCCGGTGAGCCGGGCCGCGAAGTCGGCGCCGCCGGCCGCATGCCGGCGGACCGAACGGGGGTGCAGCACCTGCACGGTGGCGACCTGACGGCCGCTCACCCACTTCTCCAGGCCGCGGCGGACGACCTCGACCTCGGGCAGCTCCGGCATCGGCGCGCGCTTGCCGCCTCGGCCTCAGGCCTTGGCCGAGGAGGCGGACGAGGCCGAGGAGTTGGCCGAGGACGCCGAGGAGTTGGCCGAGGCCGCGGCGCCGGGGTGGGCCGCGCGGATCGCGTCGTAGGCGGAGGCGGCGGCCTTCTGCTCGGCTTCCTTCTTCGAACGGCCGGTGCCGGTGCCGTAGTCGGTGCCGGCGACGCGGGCGTAGGCCGTGAAGGTCTTCTCGTGGTCCGGGCCGGCCTCGCTGACGACGTACTCGGGCACGCCGATGCCGGCCGCCGCGGTGAACTCCTGGAGGGAGGTCTTCCAGTCCAGACCGGCGCCGAGGTTGGAGGACTCCTCGATCAGCGGGTCGAAGAGCCGGTGCACCAGCGCGAAGGCGGCGTCCAGGCCCTGGTCGAGGTAGACCGCGCCGATCATCGCCTCCAGCGTGTCGGCGAGGATCGAGGACTTGTCCCGCCCGCCGGTGCCCTCCTCGCCGCGCCCGAGCCGGATGAACCGGCCGAGTTCGAGGCCGCGGGCCACGTGCGCCAGGGCACGCGAGTTCACCACCGCGGCGCGGAGCTTGGCGAGCTGCCCCTCGGGCAGGTCGGGGTGGGTGCGGTAGAGCGTGTCGGTGACGACCACGCCCAGCACCGAGTCGCCGAGGAACTCCAGGCGCTCGTTGGTGGGGAGCCCGCCGTTCTCGTACGCGTAGGAGCGGTGGGTCAGCGCGCGCACCAGCAGGGACGGCTCGATCGAGTAACCGAGCCGCCCCTCCAGTACGTCGTACGCGGTATCGGCGTGTCGCAGCTGCTGCTGCTGCGCCGGGCGCTTGGCAGCCGGGTCGGCTGCCTGGGGTGAGGTCGCGGTCCCGTCTGCCATAGCGCGCGTCACCAGCCGATCAGACCGACAGGACCTGGCGGCGGTTGTAGGTGCCGCAGCTCGGGCACGCGATGTGCGGGAGCTTCGGCTCGTGGCAGCGGTCGCACGCCACCAGGGACGGAACCGCAGCCTTCCACTGCGAACGGCGGTGGCGCGTGTTGCTGCGCGACATCTTCCGCTTCGGAACAGCCACGGCTACTTCTCCTGGTTCTCCGCGGCGCCGTGACCGGCGTCGCTGTCATCGTCGTTACCGTCGCCCCCGTCGCCGAGGGGTTCGGTGAGTCCCTGCAAAGCCGCCCACCGGGGGTCGACGGCGTCGTGGTGGTGCCCCGGGTCGTCCGCCAGGCGTACCCCGCACTCGGGGCACAGGCCCGGACAGTCGTCCCGGCACACCGGCTGCAGCGGCAGTGCGAGCACCACCGCGTCACGCAGCACCGGCTGGAGGTCGAACAGGTCGCCCTCCAGCCTGGAGGTGTCGTCCTCGTCGGCCTCCTCGCCGGCTTCCGCCAGGTCGGCGGCGATCCGGTCGGCGGCCTCCGGGTAGTAGTACAGCTCCTGGAGGTCCACGTCGAGCTCGCGCCCGACGGGCTCCAGACAGCGTACGCACTCGCCCTTCACCTCGGTCGAGGCGGTACCCGAGACGAGCACCCCCTCCACCACGGACTCCAGGCGGAGATCGAGCTGAACCGCGGCCCCGGCCGGGACGCCGATGACGTCCAGGCCGAAGCCCTCCGGCGCCTCCACGGTGCGGGAGACCCTGCGCATCGCCCCAGGACGACGGCCCAGCTCGTGCGTGTCGAACACGAGCGGGTCGCGGTGGTCGAGGCGGTTCAGGGTTTCCTGCTCTCTACGGTGCGCGGCGAAGGGCGCGGTTACGTGCGGCTGGCGGCCCCGGACCCGGGCGGGCTCCCGCACGGCCGGTCACCGCGATGGGTGACCTCTGTGTGGGCAGCCGACAACCCCGGCTCTGAACAGGCCGGAGTGGTCAGGATACCGGACGGCCGCCGATGCCCCAACTCCGCCCGGAACGTCACTGCCCGCCGAACTCCCGCAGGCGGCTGACGTCGATGAACGAGGTGTCGAAGAAGCTCGTCTCGTCCAGCCCGCCGCCCTGCTGCGCGTGCTGCCCCTGCTGCGGGTGCTGACCCTGCGGGTGCTGGCCCGGGCCGCCCTGCTGCTGCCCGTACTCCTGGTAGCCGGGGTAGTCGTACTGCTGCGGCGGGAACGCGGTGGGGGCGGGCGCGGGCGCCGCCGGGTAGCCGGTGTAGGGGTCGACCGGCTGGTCGTAGCCCTGGTAGGCGGCCGCGGCGTAGTCCGGCTGCTGCTCGTACCCGGGCTGCTGGTCGTAGCCCGGCTGCTGCTGCTCGTAGCCCGGCTGGGCCGGCTGCCCCTGGCCCCACGGGTCGGCGCCGTCGGCGTACCACTGGTGGCCGCCGGTGTCCTCGGGGGAGACGGCCGGCGCCGGGATCGCGCCGCCGCCCTGGCCGTGCGGGCCCGGCTCGTGCGGGCCCGGCTCCAGCAGGCCCGCCTCGGCGAGGCCGGCGGCGATCTCCGACGCGCGGTGGGCGCCGTCCGCCTCGGCCAGGTAGGAGGCCAGCTCGTCGATCGGGCGCTTGCCCTGCAGCTTGTCCCGGCCCTTGCCGACGGCCTCCAGCGTCTTGCCGAGCACCGTCTCCAAGGTGGCCAGCTTCAGGTCCACGTAGCTGTCGACCTCGGGGCTGGGGCTGCGGAACTCGTCCTGGGCGAACTCCTCGCCGTCCTCGCCCTCGACCGGCATCCCGCCGTTCGCGAGCTTCTGCCGGCCGCGGCCGATGGCGCCGAGCGTCTTGCCGAGGACCACCTCGAAGTTGGCGAGCTTGGAGTCCACGTAGTCGTCGGCCTCGGCGCGCTGCTGCTCGGCCTCGGCACGGGCCTCGGCCAGCACCCGGTCCGCCTCCGCCTGGGCCCGGCGCACGACCTCGGTCTCGGAGATCAGCGCGCCGCGCTCGCTGTGCGCGCCGTGGATGATCTGCTCGGCCTCGCGGCGGGCGGCCTCCACCAGCTCCTCGCGCTCGGCGACCGTGCGCTGCGCCATGGACAGCTCGTTCGGCAGCGCCTCGCGGATCTCCTCGACCAGCGCGAGCAGCTCCGCGCGGTTGACCACGCACGAGGCGGACATCGGCATCGAGCGGGCGTTGCGCAAGGCCGCGGCGATGTCCTCGAGTTTCTGCTGCACGTCCACGTGAGTCCCAGGTCTTTCCGTGTCGGGCCAACCGTCGTGGGGACACAGTACGGCCACGGCGCGGCGGATGGTGGCGGGGCGTCAGGAGAGGCCGCCCGGGGCCCGGGTCAGGAGCGGGCGCGCTCGGCGATCCGCTCGGTCAGGCGCCGGTGGACGCTGTCCGGGACCAGGTGCGAGACGTCCCCGCCGTAGGTGGCGACCTCCTTGACCAGGGAGGAGGACAGGAAGCTGTAGGTGGGGCTGGTCGGCACGAACAGCGTCTCGACGCCGGTCAGGCCGATGTTCATCTGCGCCATCTGCAGCTCGTAGTCGAAGTCGCTGACCGCGCGCAGGCCCTTGACGATCGCCGGGATGCCCCGGTCGCGGCAGTAGTCGACCAGGAGGCCGTGGTGCGACTCGACGACGATGTTGTCGAGGTCCTCGGTCACCTCCTTGATCATCTGCATCCGCTCCTCGACCGTGAACAGTCCCTGCTTGGACTTGTTGATCAGGACGGCGACATGCACGACGTCGTACAGGCGCGATGCCCGTTCGATGATGTCGAGGTGCCCGTTGGTGATCGGGTCGAAGGACCCCGGACAGACGGCGCGGCGCTCCACGTGTTCCTCGCTCTCCGGCCTCGGCGGCTCTGGTGTGGCCTGGATGGCGGCGCGACCGTACCAGAGCGTCCCCTCACCGTAGCGACGCTCCCTTACCGCTCGGTAACCCTCCGGCCAGGCGAAAACGCCGCCTCTGCTGCTGCGTTCCACGGTGACCACGGCATCATCGGCGATCCATCCCCCGGCCGCGAGTGTGATCAGTATCTCGCCCAGCGCCTCGTCGGAGACCGCGTACGGAGGATCGAGGAAGACCAGGTCGTAGGGGGTCTCCGGGGCGGGGCCGGCGGCGGTCCGCTCGGCCTTGCCGGAGCGCACCTCGGCGCCGGGCAGCCCGACCGCGCGCACGTTCTCCTTGATCACCCGGACCGCCTTGGCGTCGGCCTCGACGATCAGGGCGTGCGCGGCGCCGCGGGACAGCGCCTCCAGCGCGACCGCGCCTGACCCGCCGTACAGGTCGAGCACGCGGGCGCCGTGCAGCGGGCCGCGCAGCGACTCCCAGCTGGAGAACAGGCCCTCGCGCGCCCGGTCGGAAGTGGGCCGGGTGCCCTGACCCGGCGGCACGGCCAGCCGACGCCCCCGGGCCGCTCCGGCGATCACGCGCGTCATCAGGGGTTTTCCTCCACGGGGCGGGACGGTCTCGGGCGGCGGGCGGCGAACCGCCGGCGCCCCTCCACGCTACCGGCCCCCGCCCGCGCCGGTCGGCGGGCGGCGGGCGGCGGGCGGTGCGCGGGTCGGCGCACGGAGGCCGGGCGGGTCGGCGCACGGACGCCGGGCGGGTGGGCGCCGGCGGGTCAGCCCTTCTCCAGGAAGCCCGCGCGCTCGGCGTCCAGCAGGCCGGCGACGGTGGCCCGCAGGTCCGGGTGGGCGGCCAGCTCCGGGTCGGCCTCGACCAGGGTCGCCGCCTCGGCCCGCGCCTCGGCGATGACCTCCTCGTCCTGCAGCACCGAGAGCACCTTGAGCGAGGAGCGCACCCCCGACTGGCTCACCCCCAGCACGTCGCCCTCGCCGCGCGCCTCCAGGTCGATCCGGGAGAGTTCGAAGCCGTCCAGGGTCGCCGCCACCGCCTCCAGCCGCTGCCGGGAGGAGGAGCCCGGCGGCGCCTCGCTCACCAGCAGGCACAGCCCCGGCGCCGAGCCGCGGCCGACCCGCCCGCGCAGCTGGTGGAGCTGCGAGACGCCGAAGCGGTCGGCGTCCATCACCACCATCGCCGTGGCGTTCGGCACGTTCACGCCGACCTCGATCACCGTGGTGGCGACCAGGACGTCCACCTCGCCGGCGGCGAAGCGGCGCATCACCTCGTCCTTGGCGTCCGGCGCCATCCGGCCGTGCAGCACGGCGAGGCGCAGGCCGGCCAGCGGCCCGGCGGCGAGCCGCTCGGCGACCTCCAGCACGGCCAGCGCCGGCCGCCGCTCCTCGCCGTCGGCGCCGGCGTCCTTCTCCTTCGCGGCCTTCGCCGACTGCCCCGACGCCTCCTTGGCGTCCTCGTCGTCGCCGATCCGCGGGCAGACCACGTACGCCTGGTGGCCCTTGCCGACCTCCTCGCGGACCCGCTCCCAGGCCCGGGCGAGGAAGTGCGGCTTCTCCAGCGCGGGCACGACGTGCGAGGCGATCGGCGAGCGGCCGGCCGGGAGCTGGTCCAGCACCGAGGTCTCCAGGTCGCCGAAGACCGTCATCGCGACCGTGCGCGGGATCGGCGTCGCCGTCATCACCAGCAGGTGCGGGGTTGTGCTGCCCTTGGCGCGCAGGGCGTCGCGCTGCTCCACGCCGAAGCGGTGCTGCTCGTCGACCACGACCAGGCCGAGGTCGTGGAAGGTCACCGCGTCCTCGATCAGGGCGTGCGTGCCGATGACGATCCCGGCCTCGCCGCTGACCAGGTCCAGCAGCGCCCGGCGGCGGGCCGCGGTCGGGGTGGAGCCGGTGAGCAGCACGACCTTGGTGCCGAGCTCGCTGCCGCCCAGCATGCCGCCCTCGGCCAGCTCGCCCATCATCTCCGTGATCGAGCGGTGGTGCTGCTGGGCGAGCACCTCGGTGGGCGCGAGCATGGCGGCCTGGCCGCCGGAGTCCACCACGGCCAGCATGGCGCGCAGCGCGACCATGGTCTTGCCGGAGCCGACCTCGCCCTGGAGCAGCCGGTGCATCGGATGCTCCCGGCCGAGATCGGCGAAGATCTCGGCGGACACCGCGCGCTGACCCTCCGTCAGCTCGAACGGCAGCCTGGCGTCGAAGGCGTCCAGCAGCCCTCCCTGGCGCGCCGCGCGCGGGACGGCGGTCAGCGCGGCGTCCCCCGCCCGGCGCTGGGCCAGCACCACCTGGAGCACGAAGGCCTCGTCCCACTTCAGCCGGGACTTCGCGCGCTGCACGTCCGCCTGGTTGCGCGGGCGGTGGATCAGCTCCAGCGCCTCGGTCAGCGGCAGCAGCCCGCGCTCCTCGCGCAGCCGCTCGGGCAGCGGCTCGCCCACGCCCGTCCAGCCGGAGGCGGCCAGCGAGTCCAGCGCCATCTCCACGCACTGGGCGATCTTCCAGGAGGGGGCCTGGGCGGCGGCCGGGTAGACCGGGATCAGCCGGCCGGCGAACTTCTCGGCGAAGCCGTCGCTCTCCTCGCCCTCCAGCAGCTGGTAGTCGGGGTTGGTGAGCTGGCGGACCCGGTTGAAGACGCTGACCTGGCCGGCGAACAGGCCGCGGCGGCCGGGGAGCAGCTGGCGCTCGCGCCAGGGCTGGTTGAAGAAGGTGAGCGTGAGCCGGCCCCGGCCGTCGGTGACCACCGCCTCGACCCGGTTGCCCTTGCGGCCGCGGAAGGGCACCAGGCGGCACTTCTCGATCTCCGCCAGCACGGTGACGTGCTCGTCCACCTCCAGGCTGTCGAGGTGGGTGAGCTCGCCGCGCTCGGCGTAGCGGCGCGGGTAGTGGTGCAGCAGGTCGCCGACCGTGCGCAGGCCGAGCCGGCCGGCCAGCACCTTGGCGGAGTCGCCGCCGACCAGCTTCTTCAGGGGTTCGTCGAGGACGGAGTGCGCGGACATCGGTCCCTATTGCACACCATCGGACCGACAGTCCGGGCCCGCCCGGCCCTACTCCACCCCGATGAGCAGCGGGGCCGCCTGCCGGCCGCCGTCGAGCAGCACGGTGTCCACCACCGGGTGGGCGCGGCGGAGGCGCGCCGCGAGCCGCTCCCCGCAGCCGGCCGGCAGCGCGTCGCCGAGGACCAGGGTGACCAGTTCGCCGCCGGCGGCGAGCATCCGGTCCAGCACGTCGGCGGCGGTGCCCTCCAGGTCCCGGCCGATCACCGCGACGTCGCCGTCGATCAGGCCGAGGACGTCGCCGGCCTGGCAGACGCCGGCCATCGTCCAGGACTCCCCCTCCGCGACGGCGAGTTCGGCGTATCGGGTGGCGCCGGCGGCCGAGGTCATCGCGACCACGTCCTCGTCGAAGCGGCGGGCCGGCTCGTGCACGGCCAGCGCGGCCAGCCCCTGCACCGGCGAGCGGGAGGGGATCACGGCGACCCGTACGCCCTCCTCCCGCAGCTGCTCGGCGGCCACCCCGGCGACCGGCCGCAGCTCGGGGTCGTTGAGCAGCAGGATCACCTCGCGGGCGTGCGCCCGGCGGATGGTGGCGGCCAGCGCGGCGCTGGAGGGCGGGTTGTCCGGGTCGGCGGGCAGCACGGTGGCGCCGGCGTCGCCGCAGAGCCCGGCGAGGCCCTCGCCCCGCACGACGGTGACCACCGCGCGGCCCTCCTCGGGGCGGCCGCCGGTCTCCGCGGCGGTGGCGAAGTGCGTGATCCGGATCCGGTGCGGGCGGCCGGCCGTGATCCCGGCCTCCACCGCCGCACCGGCGTCGTCCACGTGCACATGGACGTTCCACAGGCCGTCGCCGCCGACCACGACCAGGGAGTCGCCGAGCGCGCCGAGCCGCTCGCGCAGCGCGGGGACGGCGTCGTCGGCCGCGTCGAGCAGGTAGACCACCTCGAAGGCGGGGCCGGTGTGCGGGTCGTCGGCGCCCGCCGGGCGGTCGGCGGCGGGCGGGTCGCCCTCGGCGGCGGGGTCCGCCGGCTCGTCGCCGAACCGGCGGCGGGGGACGGCGGCGGGGACGGCGGAGGAGGCGAGCGGGCCCATCGGGCTGTCCCCGGTGATCGCGTCCGCCAGCGCGCCGAGCACCGCGAGCAGTCCGCGGCCGCCGGCGTCGACCACCCCGGCCCTGCCCAGCACGTCCAGCTGCTCGGGGGTGCGGGCGAGCGCGCGCAGCGCCCCCTCGTAGGCGGCGGCCGCGGTCCCGGCCAGGTCCGCGCCGCCGTCGGCGGCCTGCCCCGCGGCGTCGGCGGCGGCCGCGGCGACGCTGAGCACGGTCCCCTCGACCGGGCGGGCGACGGCCTCGTAGCCGGCGTCCGCGGCGGCGCGCAGTGCGCGGGCCAGCGCCGGGCCGTCGGCGGGCTCGCCGAGGGTGGCCGCGATGGCGCGGAGGAACTGGGCGAGGATCGTCCCGGAGTTGCCGCGCGCGCCGAGCAGCGCGCCGTGCGCCATGGCGTGCGTGGCGGCGGAGAACCCCGGGTCGGCGGCCTGCCCGTCCCCGGCGAAGAGCCGGTCGAGCTCCTGGGCCGCGCACTCCAGGGTCAGGTAGAGGTTGGTGCCGGTGTCGCCGTCGGGGACGGGGAAGACGTTGAGCGCGTCGATCTCCTCACGGGCCTGGCCGAGCGCCCGCAGGGCGAGTCCGCACCAGCTGCGCACGGCGGGAGCGTCGAGCGTGTCCAGCACCTGTGGTCTCCTCCGGGTGTGCACGGGCCGGGCGGCCGGGGCCGTTCACGGCAGGCTACTGGCGGGTGGGGCGGTGCGTCCCGCCCTCCCCCGCCGTGGGGAGAGCGGGTCGGCGGGCATGGTAGTTTCGTTGTACGGCTGTGGCGGTTGTATGCTGCTCCGGTTGCCCGACCCCGGTCGGGATCTCTCAACGTACGTGCACCTGAAGTCTTTGGAGTTTCCCGTGGCTGCCAACTGCGACGTCTGCGGCAAGGGGCCGGGCTTCGGCAACAGCATCTCCCACTCGCACCGTCGTACTCCCCGTCGTTGGAACCCCAACATCCAGACGGTGCGTGCCACGGTGGGGCGGACGCCGAAGCGGCTCAACGTCTGCACCTCGTGCATCAAGGCGGGCAAGGTCTCGCGGTAACGCCGCGTCTCCTTCCCCTGGCTTTCGGAAGGCCGGTCCCCTCTGGGGCCGGCCTTCCGCCGTTTCTTTCCGGCTTCTTTTCGGCGGCTCGGACTTCGGCGGCTCAGCCGCGTGAGCGCAGGCGCCAGGCGTGGTCGACGGGGCCGATGCCGGCGCCGAGCGCGAAGCCGTGCTCGATGGCGCCGGTGACGTAGTCCTTCGCGGCGGCCACCGCCTCCGGGACGCTCCGGCCGAGGGCGAGCTGCGATGCGATCGCGCTGGCCAGGGTGCAGCCGGTGCCGTGGGTGTGCCGGTTGTCCCGCCGGGGTGCGCGGTACCAGTGCTCCTCGGTGCCGTCGGTGAGCAGGTCGGCGGCCTCGCCGGGCAGGTGGCCGCCCTTGACCAGGACCCAGCGCGGGCCGAGCGCCAGCAGCGCGTCCGCGGCGGCGCGCATCCCGGACTCCTCCACCACCTTCACGCCGGCGAGCTGCTCCACCTCGAAGAGGTTCGGGGTGACCACGGTGGCGGTGGGCAGCAGCCGCTCCCGGACCACCGAGACGGCCTCAGCGGCCAGCAGCGGGTCGCCGTGCTTGGAGACGCCCACCGGGTCGACCACCACCGGCGCCTCCTGCGCGGCGAGCAGCCCGGCGACGGTCTCCACCAGTGCGGGCGAGGACAGCATGCCGGTCTTCACCGCCTGCACCCCGATGTCGTCGACCACGCTGCGGTACTGCGCCACGACCGCCTCCACCGGGAGGTCCCAGGCGCCCTGCACGCCGAGCGAGTTCTGCGCCGTGACGGCGGCCACCACGCTCATCCCGTGCACGCCGTGCGCGAGCATCGTCTTGAGGTCGGCCTGGATCCCGGCGCCGCCGCCGGAGTCGGAGCCGGCGATGGTCAGCACGCGCGGCGGGGCGGGGTCGCGGCGGCCGGCCGGGGTCGTGGAGCCGGTCGGGCCGTCGGAGCCGGTCGGGCCGTCGGAACCGGTCGGGCCGGTCGGAGTGGTCGGGCTGGTCATGGGGCCAACCTATCGGGGGCGGCTCACAGCACCGCCTCGGCCTCGCGCCAGCGGCGCTCCGGCACGGTCTTCAGCCGGGCCACCGCGTCCGCGAGCGGCACCCGCACCACGTCCGTGCCGTGCAGCGCCACCATGTGGCCGAAGGCGCCGGCGTGCGCGGCCTCCACCGCGTGCCAGCCGAAGCGGCTGGCCAGCACCCGGTCGCTGGCGGTGGGGCTGCCGCCGCGCTGGGTGTGGCCGAGGATCACCGGCCGCGTCTCCGTGCCGATCCACTGCTCCAGCTCCACCGAGAGCCGGCTGCCGATCCCGGCGAACCGCTGATGTCCGTAGGCGTCGATGCCGGCCTGCTCGTACTTCATGGTCCCGGGGGCCGGCTCGGCGCCCTCGGCGACCGCGACGATGGCGAACTTCTTGCCCCGGGAGAAGCGCTCCTCGACGAGCACGCAGATCTCCTCGATGTCGAAGGGCCGCTCGGGGATGAGGATGCCGTGCGCGCCGCCGGCCATCCCGGCCTCCAGTGTGATCCAGCCGGTGTGGCGGCCCATCAGCTCGACCACCATCACGCGCTGGTGCGACTCGGCGGTGGTCTTGAGCCGGTCGATCGCCTCCGTGGCCACGTGCACGGCGGTGGCGAAGCCGAAGGTGACGTCGGTGGCGTCGATGTCGTTGTCGATGGTCTTCGGCACGCCGATCACCGGCAGTCCGGCCTCGTGGAACAGGCCGGCCGCGGTGAGCGTGCCGTCGCCGCCCACCGCGACCAGGACGTCGATGCCGAGCCCGGCCGCGATTTCGGGGACCAGCGGGATCGCGGCGAGGACGCGGTCGCGGGCGACCCGGGCCGAGCCGAGGATCGTCCCGCCGCGGGGCAGCAGGCCGTGCACGTCGTCCAGCGTGAGCGGGCGGGCGCGGCCTTCGAGAAGGCCGCGGAAGCCGTCCTCGATCCCGATCACGGTGTCGCCGTGGTGCGTCACCGCGCGGTGCACGACGGCTCTCAGGACGGCGTTGAGGCCGGGGCAGTCGCCGCCGCTGGTGAGGATGCCGATCCGCATGGGCGACTCCGTCGGGGTTCCGTGGGGGCTGTGACCCAGGGTAATCGCGGGGCGTCGGTTTCCTGCGAATGGTGCGGATGTGCGCCGGTCTCCGGTTCGGGGGTGTCGCGCCCACGCCCCGCGCCCCACCCCGGGGAAGCCCCGGGGCCCCGGAGAGGGCGTGCGGGGTCCGCGGGAGCGGCCACCGGGCATCAACGGCAGGCTTGCTGCCGGGTGCGAGCCCCACATGGCTGGTCGCGCCCGCGCGGCGGAGCCGCACGTGTCACAGCCCCGCGCCCCTCAGGCGGCGCTCCGCGCCTGCCTCCGGGGCCGCGTGTAGGGCGTAGCTGGTCGCGCCCGCGCGGCGGAGCCGCACGTGTCACAGCCCCGCGCCCCTCAGATGGCACTCCGCGCCTACCTGCGGACGCGGCGGGTGGGACGGCCAGGCGCGACGCGCCGGCCGTCAGGGGCGCGGGGAACTGCGCGACCGGCCACACACGACCCGCACCCGGCCGACGGCGGGCCGTTGATGCCCAGTAGCCGCTCCCCACGGCGCGAAGCGCCGACCGGGGGCGCGGGGAACTGCGCGACCGCCGGCTTCGGCCCGCGCCCGGGCGACCGCGGTCAGTTGATGCCCGGTAGCCGGTCCGGGGCTGGGGGCGGAGCCCCCGGAAAGGGCGGGCGGGTGGGGGTTACTCCGCGAAGTGGTCCCAACCCGCAGGCCGGGACCACGGCGCGCCGTCGACGGTCACGGGGGGAACGGAGGGCGCCGCCCGCAGGACCTCGCCGATGACGCGCCACCGCGCCGGCAGCGCGACCTCCGGCGGGAAGGTCGCGACGAGCGCGTGGTCCTCGCCCCCCGAGAGCACCCACACCAGCGGGTCCACCCCCACCGCCTGCCCGATGTCCCGCATCTGGGCCGGGATGTCGAACAGCCCGGCCCGCAGGTCGATGTGCACCCCCGAGGCGACCGCGACATGCGTGAGGTCCGCGATCAGCCCGTCGCTGATGTCGATCATGGAGGTGGCGCCGAGTTCCGCCGCCGCGGGGCCCGCCGGGTACGGCGGCTCCGGCCGCCGGTGGGCCTCGACGAAGGCCCGCGGGGAGCGGAAGCCGCGCGAGAGCACCGTGAACCCCGCCGCCGACCAGCCGAGCCAGCCGGTGACCGCGACCCGGTCGCCGGGCCGCGCCCCGGTCCGGGTGACCGCCGCGCGCCCCTGGAGGTTCCCCAGCGCGGTGATCGACACCGTCACCAGCTCGCCGCGGACCACGTCGCCGCCGGCCACGCCCGCGCCGGCCACCTGGCACTCGTCGCGGATGCCGTCCATCAGCTCCAGCGCCCAGGTCGCCGGGAGTTCGGCGGGCGCCACCAGGCCCAGGAGCAGGGCGGTCGGCACCGCGCCCATCGCCGCCACGTCGGCGAGGTTCTGCGCGGCGGCCTTGCGGCCGACGTCGTAGGCGGTGGACCAGTCGCGGCGGAAGTGCCGGCCCTCGATCAGCACGTCGGTGGTGGCGACCACCCGGCCGTCCGGGGCGGAGACCACGGCCGCGTCGTCGCCGGGCCCGAGCTCCACGGCCGGGGAGTGCGGCAGTCGTGCGGTGAGTTGCCGGATCAGTCCGAACTCCCCGAGCTCCCCCACGGTGCCCTGCATGTGCTGTCGCCGTCCTTCCCCGAGCGCGGTCCGCGCGGTCCGCGCGCCGTGTCAGCTGTTCGCGGGCGGCGGCACAGGCACGCACGCCTCCCGCGCGCAGCGTACGCCCTGCCGACGCGCCGCCGGGTCTCGCCGGTGCGGTCGGGTAGGCGGTAGGTTGGGCGTCCGCCGCAAGATCCCCGCTCCGAGCCGCCGGGAGGTCCCTCGTGGTCCAGGCCTACATCCTGATCCAGACCGAAGTGGGAAAGGCGTCCGCGGTGGCCGGGGTGATCGCCGGGCTGGAGGGCGTCATCCAGGCCGAGGACGTGACCGGCCCGTACGACGTGATCGTGCGCGCCGAGGCCGAGACGGTCGACCAGCTCGGCCGGATGGTGGTCGCGCAGATCCAGCAGGTGGAGGGCATCACGCGCACCCTGACCTGCCCCGTCGTCAACCTGTGACGGGCGGCTGGCTACCATCGGCGGGGTGACCAGCAGCAGCATCCGCCCCGGACGCGGCACCGCCGCCGGCAGCGCGTCCCCCTCCTCCCCCGCCCCCGAGGGCCCGGAGGACGGTACCGCCACGGCCGGGCCGCGCCGCCGCCCCTCGGCCTGGAAGTACCTGCTGGTCTTCCTCGCGCCCATCGTCGCCGTGATCGTGGCGGTCAGCTGGGTGGCCTACGACCACGACACGGTGGCGGTCGCCGCCGTGCACCCCGGCGCGGCCGACGCGGCGCGCTGCTCGGCGCTGCACAAGGCGCTGCCCTCGACGCTGCTGGGCCAGGACAGCCGGCGCACCTCGCCGTCCTCGGACACCACCGCGGCCTGGGGGAAGCCGCCGGTGGTGCTGCGCTGCGGCGTGGGCACCCCCGCCGTGCTGGACCCGAAGTCCGCCACCTACGACCCGACCGCGCAGGCCGAGGACATCAACGGGGTCTGCTGGGTGGACGAGAAGGCGGCGGACGGCGCGACCCGGTTCACCACCGTCAAGCAGCGCACCTACGTCGAGGTGACCGTCCCCTCCGCCTATTCCCAGGGGAACTCGCCGCTGCCGGCGCTCACCTCGGCCATCGAGCACGCCGACCCGGCCGACCCGAGCCGCTCCCTCGACTGCGCCTGAGGGGCGCAGGCCGAGGGCGAGGCGGCGAGGGCGAGGCGGCGAGGGCGGGGCGAGCCGTCAGCGCAGGCCGGTCGAGCGGTCGAGCGCAGCCTGGATCAGGCGGTGGATGAGCTCCGGGTAGGACACCCCGGTGGCCTCCCACATTCGCGGGTAGGCCGAGATCGGCGTGAAGCCCGGCATCGTGTTGACCTCGTTGATCACGAACTCGCCGTCCTCCTGGAGGAACACGTCGACCCGGGCGAGCCCCTCGCAGGAGAGCGCCTCGAAGGCGGCGACGGCGAGCCGGCGCAGCCGGGCGATCTCGTCCTCGGTCAGCCGCGCCGGGATCTCGACCTCGTTGGCGTCGATGTACTTGGCCTCGAAGTCGTAGAAGTCGAAGCCGTCGGCGATCTTGATCTCGGCCGGCAGGCTGGCGCGCGGTCCGTCCGCGAACTCCAGGACGCCGCACTCCAGTTCACGGCCGGTCACGGCGCCCTCGACCACGATCTTGGGGTCGTGCGCGCGGGCCGCCTCGATCGCCTCGACCAGGCCGGCGGCGTCGGAGACCTTGGTGATGCCGATGGAGGAGCCGGCCCGGGCGGGCTTCACGAACACCGGCAGACCCAGCTCGCCGACCCGGGCGAGCGCGGCCTCCCGGCCCTCCGGGGTGGCCCACTCGCGGGGCCGGATCACCGTGTAGGGGCCGACCGGCAGTCCGAAGGACTCCAGGACCCGCTTGGTGTACTCCTTGTCCATGCCGACGGCGCTGGAGAGCACGCCCGCGCCGACGTAGGGCACCCCGGAGAGTTCCAGCAGGCCCTGGATGGTGCCGTCCTCGCCCCAGGGGCCGTGCAGCAGCGGCAGCACGACGTCGACCTCGCCGAGCACCTTGGGCACCGATCCCGGCTCGGTGTACACCAGTTCGCGGGTGCCGGCGTGCGCGGGCAGGGCGACCTGGCCGTCCGCGCTCTCGGCGACGTCCTCGACGCTGGGCAGCCGGCCGTCCGTGATGGCCATCCGGGCCGGCTCGTCCGTGGTCAGCGCCCAGCGGCCGTCGGCGGTGATGCCGATCGGCAGCACGTCGTAGAGGTCGCGGTCGATCGCGCGGAGCACGCTGCCGGCCGTGGAGACCGAGATGGCGTGCTCCGAGCTGCGGCCGCCGAACACGACGGCGACACGGATCTTGCGGCCGCCTGCGGAGGACGGCGCGGGCGGGGTGCTCAGCTCATTGCTCATAACCCGGCAGAGACTACCGTGCGTCATCGCCGTGCGCAGCGGTCGGCGGCCACCGATTCGCGGAAGCGCAGGCCCGCTCAGCGCTCGGGCTTGGCCGAACGCGACATCAGCTCCCGCACCGCTACCAGCGGTGGCTTGCCTCCGTGCACGATGTCCACCACGGTGGCGGTGATCGGCATGTCGACGCCGTGCCTGCGGGCCAGGTCGAGCACCGACTCGCAGGACTTCACCCCCTCGGCGGTCTGCCGGGTGGCGGCGATGGTCTGCTGCAGGGTCATCCCCCGGCCCAGGTTCATGCCGAAGGTGTGGTTACGGGAGAGCGGCGAGGAGCAGGTGGCGACCAGGTCGCCGAGACCGGCGAGTCCGGCGAAGGTGTGCGGGTCCGCGCCCATGGCGATGCCCAGCCGGGTGGTCTCGGCGAGGCCGCGGGTGATCAGCGAGGCCTTGCTGTTGTCGCCCAGGCCCACGCCGTCCGCGATGCCGACGGCGAGCGCGATGACGTTCTTCACCGCGCCGCCGAGCTCGCAGCCGATCACGTCGGTGTTGGTGTAGGGGCGGAAGTAGGCCGTCTGGCAGGCGGCTTGGAGGCCCTTGGCGACCTGCTCGTCGCGGCAGGCCACCACGCTCGCGGCGGGCTGCCGGTCGGCGATCTCCTTGGCCAGGTTCGGGCCGGAGACCACCGCCACCCGCTCCGGGCCGGCGTCCGCGACCTCGGCGATGACCTCGCTCATCAGCTTGGCCGTGCCGAGCTCGACGCCCTTCATCAGGGAGACCAGCACCGTGCCCGGGTGCAGGTGCGGCAGCCAGGAGGTGAGGTTGGCGCGCAGCGTCTGCGAGGGGACGGTCAGCACGGTGTAGTCCGCCCCGGCCGCCGCCTCCGCGAGGTCGGCGGTGGGGTGGACCCCGGCGGGGAGTTCGACGCCGGGGAAGTACTCCGGGTTGGTGCGGGTGGCGCGCATGGTCTCGATCAGCTCGGGGCGGCGGCCCCACAGCGTCACCTCGCAGCCGGCGTCGGCCAGCACCATGGCGAACGCGGTCCCCCACGACCCCGGCCCGAACACGGCACAGCGCGTCGTCACCGCGCGGCCCCCTCGCCGGGCGCGACGCCGTCACCGGCGTTCGCCTGCGCGGCGGCGTCATCCGCCTCGGCCCCGTCGGTCCGGGCTGCGCCGGCGGCGTTCCTCCGCGCGGCGTCCGCGTCGGCCTGCGCCGCGGCGCCGGACCGCGCGGCAGCGGCGCCGGCGGCCTCACCGTCATCGGCGGGGGCTCCCTCGGCGTCCCCCGTCCCCGCGGCGGTGCCGGCGGCGGCCGGCGCGGTCGCGGTGGCCTCTCCGGCGGCGTCCGCGGCCTCGGCTTCGTCGGATTCCGCGCCGACGGCCGGGAGTTCGGCGTCCGGCGACGCGGGGGCGGCCTCGCCCGCGGCGGGCGCGGCGGCGTCCTGCGCGGGCGCGTCCGCGGCGGCAGCCGCGGACGACAGGCGGGGGACCCGGCGCTTCAGGCGCATGTCCCAGCGGCCCTCGGGGGCCTTCTCGCCGCGGAGTTCCTCCAGCAGCGCGGTGATGGCGTCCATCACCACGTCCGTGGCCTCGCGCAGCAGGTCGGGTGTGACCTCGCGGCCCTCGAAGCGGCTGAGGTCCACCGGCGGGCCCGCCAGCACGTGGACGGTGCCGCGCGGGAAGACGCGGAGGCGCGGATCCTCCTTGCCGCCCTTGGCGTAGGGCGGGACGATCCGGTGGCCGCCCCACTGGGCGATCGGGATGACGGGCGCGCCGGTGGCGAGCGCGACCCGGGCGATGCCGGTCTTGCCGGTCATCGGCCACAGGTCGGGGTCGCGGGTGAGGGTGCCCTCGGGGAAGAAGGCGACGCACTCACCCTCCTCCAGCGCCTTGATCGCGGCGTGGAACGCGTCGCCCGCCGCCGCCGTCCCGCGATAGACCGGGATCATGCGGGTGCCGTTGAGCACCCACTTCAGACCGGGCACCTTGAACAGCGAGGATTTCGCGAGCAGCCGCGCCGGGCGGCCGGTGTTGTACTGGAAGTGCGGATAGACCACGGTGTCCAGATACGAGTTGTGGTTCACCGCCGTCAGGAATCCGCCCTCGGCGGGGATGTGCTCCGTTCCGCGCCAGTCACGCTTGGCGAGGGCGATCAGCGGGGGCTTGGCGATCACCGCCGCCAAGCGGTACCAGAAGCCGTATGTGCTGCGGCGGGCCACCGAAGTCCTCCTCGTCCTCTGCGTGCGCTGCCGCGGTAGGCGGGACCGCCGATCGGCCCCCGGCCGCCGCTGCAACCGCACAAGTGTCGCCTCCCCGCTGAGCTGCTGTCGAGCAGGGTCGCGGAGCCGGGCCCCGGCGAGTGACGCAACGCACTCCCGTACTCCCGGCCTCGCGGGCGCGCGGCGGGAGAATGGGGGGCGATGAACGCAGACGACGTGAACGTCGAGGGACCGCACGGCCCGGCCGAGCCCGACGGGGGCTCCCCTGGCGCCCCCGGCGGGCGGTGGGCCGAGGACCGGCCCGCTGACGGCCGGCCCGGCGGCTGGGCGGTGGTGCTGCCGGTGAAGCCGCTGGCCCGGGCCAAGAGCCGGCTGGCCGCGGCGACCGGCCCGCTGCGTCCCGCACTGGCGCTGGCCTTCGCACTGGACACGGTCACCGCCGCGCTGCGCTGTCCGGAGGTGGCGCGCGTGGTGGTGGTGACCGACGACCCGCTGGCCGCGGCGGAGCTGGCGCGCGCGGGGGCGGAGATCGTCCCGGACGAGCCCGGCGCCGGTCTCAACGCGGCGCTGGCGCACGGCGCGCGGCACGCGGCCTCGCATCCCGACGCCGAGCGCGCGGCCGAGCGCACCGCCGAGGACGCGCGGGCGCGCACCCGCGCACACGCGCCGGGGCACGCGCCGGGGGTCGTCGCGATGTCCGCCGACCTGCCCGCCCTGCGCCCGCACGAGCTGGCGCTCGTGCTGCGGGCGGCGGCCGGCCATCCGCGCGCCTTCCTCGCCGACGCGCACGAGGTCGGCACCACGCTGCTCACCGCCCGGGCGGGCGTCGCGCTGGGGCCGGCCTTCGGCGGCGAGTCGCGGGCCCGGCACGCCGCCTCGGGCGCGCGGGAGTTGGCCGGCCCGGGGCTGGAGGTCCCCTCGGTGCGCCGGGACGTGGACACCGAGGAGGACCTGCGCGCCGCCGTGCGGCTCGGCCTCGGCCCGCACACCGCCGAGGTGGTCCGCCGACTGCGCCCGACCCCGGACCCCGCCGCCTGCGCGCAGGTGACCGGGCCGTAGTCCGGATCCGCGCGGCCGTAGGCTGGGCGCATGCAGGGAACGGGATTCACCTTCGACGCCGCGACACGCACCGGTTCGGTCCTGCTGGACGACGGGACGCCGGTGGAGTTCGACGCCGCCGCCTTCGACGCCGGGGGCCTGCGGCTGCTGCGCCCCGGGCAGCGGGTGCGGCTGGAGACCGAGGGCGAGGGCGAGCAGCGCCGGATCACCCTGGTCACCCTGCAGACCTTCTGAGCGCGGCCTTCTGAGCGCGGCCTTCGGATTCTTTCTGAGCACAGCCTTCTGAGCGCGCCCGGCGTTTCCCGCGGGGCCCGGACGCGGCGAACCCTTCTGCCGCCCGCCGGACCGGGAACGCCCAGCCGGTCGCCCGCGCGGTTCCCCGCGCCCCGCACGGGCGGCACTGCGCGCCTGCCCGGGCCCGAAGGGGGCCGGGGAACCGCACGACCGGCCAGGTTCCTCCCACGGTCACGCGGTCGCGATCGCGTGGTCGCGGTCGCTGGAGCCCGGCGCGCGACAGGGGCGGCCCGGGATCGTCCGGGCCGCCCCTGTGTGCGGCGCCCCGCCCGCGAGCGGTGGGGACGCCGTCCGCGCGCGTCAGCTCGTGGCGGCGCGCTTGGTCGCGGTCTTCTTCGCGGTCTTCTTGGCGGCGGTCTTGCGCGCCGTGGTCGCGGTCTTCTTCGCGGGCGCCGTCTTCTTCGCGGCGGTGCGCGCGGTGACCTTGGTGGCGGTGCTCTTGGCCGCGGGCGCGGTCTTCTTCGCACTCGTCTTGCGGGCCGTGGTGCCGGTGGAGGTGCCGCCGGTGGCCTTCTTGGCCGCCGGGGTGCGCTTCGCCGCGGTCTTCTTCGCGGTCGTCCCGGAGGCGGCGGCGCTCTTCTTGGCGGCGGCCCGCTTCGCGGCGGCGGTCGTCGCGCCGCTCTTGCCCGGAGTCAGCGAGCCCTTGGGGGCCTTCTTCACCGACGGGCCGGTCTTCGGCAGCTTCTTGGCGCCGCTGACGAGGTCCTTGAAGCCCTGGCCGGGGCGGAACCGCGGCACCGAGGTCTTCTTGACCCGAACGCGCTCGCCGGTCTGCGGGTTGCGGGCGTAGCGGGCGGAGCGGTCGACCCGCTCGAAGGTCCCGAACCCGGTGACCGACACCCGGTCGCCTGCGACGGTGGCCCGGACAATGGCGTCGAGCACAGCATCCACTGCTTCAGCGGCGGCCCTTCGACCACCGAGCTGCTCGGCCACCGCTTCGACAAGCTGTGCCTTGTTCACGTCTTCCCCTTCGGAAACCGATGCCGGATGGTTGGATCCTGGCTTTTCGCACATTAGGCAGGCATAAACGGCAAATCAATTACCAAAGGGCCGTATCACCCTTGTGTCGCAATGGATTCGGCTTTCAGGAGCGGGTTCCGGCGGACCCGCCCCCCTGGTCGAGCTCTTCGACGAAACGGCCCAACCGCCTTGCCGCAGCCGGGAGATCGCGTTTGGCGGCCTCGGTCACCCGAAGCAGCCGACGAGTCAGCTCGGCACGCTCCTGGTCCGACACGTCCAGGGCGCGTACCCGTGCGTGGGCCAGCCTCAACCTCTCGGCCAGCAGCGCGTAGAGCGCCGTCTCGGACGGGTCGTCCGGATCCGTCGGGTTGTGCGGTGCCACGTACCGGATTGTCGCAGCGCGACGGCGCCGACCGGAAGCCGAAGAGGGCCATCGGGGGCGCGCGGCACGCGAGGCGGCCCGGTCCGAGCCCCCTCCGGCATCCCCCTCCGGCTGCGCCACCGCGGAACGCGCGAAGGCCCGTTCCGGGCGACCGGAACGGGCCTTCGCGGTGTGCCGCCGCGCACGGCGGCGGCGTCGGCCGGTGTCAGGCGGCGGCGTCAGGCGGCCGTCTGCGTACGCGGCTTGAAGCTCGGGCGCTTCGCCTCGTACGCGGCGATCTCCGCGTCCTGCTGGAGCGTGATGGAGATGTCGTCCAGGCCGTTGAGCAGCCGGCGGCGGACCTCGCCGTCGATCTCGAACGGGGCCGTGACGCCCTCGGCGCGGACCTCCAGCGCCTCCAGGTCGACGGTGATCTCGGCGGTCGGGTCGGCCTCGGTGAGCTCCCACAGCCGCTCCACGGTCTCCTGCGGCAGGATCACCGTCAGCAGGCCGTTCTTCAGCGAGTTGCCGCGGAAGATGTCCGCGAAGCGGGCCGAGATCACGGCCTTGAAGCCGTAGTTCTGCAGCGCCCAGACCGCATGCTCGCGGGAGGAGCCGGTGCCGAAGTCCGGTCCGGCGACCAGGACGGTGGCGCCCTGGCGCTCGGGGCGGTTCAGGACGAACTCCTCGTCCTTGCGCCAGGCCTCGAACAGGCCGTCCTCAAAGCCGTTGCGGGTGACCTTCTTCAGCCAGTGCGCCGGGATGATCTGGTCGGTGTCGACGTTGCTGCGGCGCAGCGGCACAGCCCGGCCGGTGTGGACGGTGAACTTCTCCATGACTTCAGACCTCCACGGAAACGCGGTCGGACAGGTCGGCCGGGGAGGCCAGGTGCCCCAGCACGGCGGTCGCGGCGGCGACCTGCGGCGAGACGAGGTGCGTGCGGCCGCCCTTGCCCTGGCGGCCCTCGAAGTTGCGGTTCGAGGTGGAGGCGCAGCGCTCACCGGGCGCGAGCTGGTCGGGGTTCATGCCCAGGCACATCGAGCAGCCCGCGTGCCGCCATTCGGCGCCGGCCGCGGTGAAGACCTTGTCCAGGCCCTCCTCGACGGCCTGCAGGGCGACCCGGACCGAGCCGGGTACGACCAGCATCCGTACGCCCTCGGCGACCGTGCGGCCCTCCAGGACGCCGGCGGCGGCGCGCAGGTCCTCGATCCGGCCGTTGGTGCAGGAGCCGACGAAGACCGCGTCGACCTTGACCTCGCGCAGCGGGGTGCCGGCGGTGAGGCCCATGTACTTCAGGGCGTTCTCGGCGGCGACGCGCTCGCTCGGGTCGGTGAAGTCCGCCGGGTCCGGCACGGAGGCGCTCAGCGGCGCGCCCTGGCCGGGGTTGGTGCCCCAGGTGACGAACGGGCTCAGCTCGGAGGCGTCGATGAAGACCTCGTGGTCGAAGACCGCGTCCTCGTCGGTGGCGAGGGTCTTCCAGTAAGCGACGGCGGCGTCCCAGTCCTCGCCCTTGGGGGCGTGCTCGCGGCCCTCCAGGTAGGCGAAGGTGGTCTCGTCCGGCGCGATCATGCCCGCGCGGGCGCCGGCCTCGATCGACATGTTGCAGATGGTCATCCGGGCCTCCATGGAGAGGCTCCGGATCGCCGATCCGCGGTACTCGATGACGTAGCCCTGGCCGCCGCCGGTGCCGATCTTGGCGATGACGGCGAGGATCAGGTCCTTGGCGGTGACGCCCTCGGGCAGCTCGCCCTCGACCGTCACGGCCATGGTCTTGAAGGGGGCCATCGGCAGGGTCTGGGTCGCCAGGACGTGCTCGACCTGCGAGGTGCCGATGCCGAACGCCAGGGCGCCGAACGCGCCGTGGGTGGAGGTGTGGGAGTCGCCGCAGACCACCGTCATGCCCGGCTGGGTCAGGCCCAGCTGCGGGCCGACCACGTGCACGACGCCCTGCTCGACGTCGCCCAGCGGGTGCAGGCGGACGCCGAACTCGGCGCAGTTCTTGCGCAGCGTCTCCAGCTGGGTGCGCGAGACCGGGTCGGCGATCGGCTTGTCGATGTCGAGGGTCGGGGTGTTGTGGTCCTCGGTGGCGATCGTCAGGTCGGTCCGCCGGACCTTGCGGCCGGCCAGGCGCAGGCCGTCGAACGCCTGCGGGCTGGTGACCTCGTGGAGCAGGTGCAGATCGATGAAGAGAAGGTCGGGCTCGCCCTCGACGCGCCGGACGACGTGATCGTCCCAGACCTTCTCCGCGAGTGTCCTACCCATCGCCTTCCCTTTCCTGGAGATGCGTTGTGCGGTTCCTGGAGCTCCGCCGTGCGCGCCGGGAACGGGTGCTCCGCGGGCTGCGCTGATTCCAGAGTGACGCATAGCTCTCGGCAACGAACTTGCGTCTCGTCATCTGAGACTGCAATATCGGCTCATGGACAACTCTAGCGGCGTCGGCGTTCTCGACAAGGCTGCTCTGGTGCTCGGAGCGCTGGAGTCCGGTCCGGCCACGCTGGCCGGCCTGGTCTCGGCCACCGGGCTGGCGCGGCCCACCGCGCACCGCCTCGCGGTCGCGCTGGAACACCACCGCCTGGTCACACGGGACATGCAGGGCCGCTTCATCCTCGGCCCCCGGCTCGCCGAACTCGCCGCCGCGGCGGGCGAGGACCGGTTGCTCGCCGCGGCCGGCCCGGTGCTCACGCACCTGCGGGACGTCACCGGCGAGAGCGCGCAGCTCTACCGCCGCCAGGGCGACCTGCGGATCTGCGTCGCCGCGGCCGAACGGCTCTCCGGGCTGCGGGACACCGTGCCGGTCGGCAGCACGCTGCCGATGAAGGCCGGATCAGCGGCCCAGGTGCTGCTCGCCTGGGAGGAGCCGGAGCGGCTGCACCGCGGGCTGCAGGGCGCGCGGTTCACGGCGACCGCGCTCTCCGGCGTACGGCGGCGCGGGTGGGCGCAGTCCATCGGCGAGCGCGAGCCGGGCGTCGCCTCGGTCTCCGCGCCGGTGCGCGGGCCCTCCAACCGGGTCGTGGCGGCGGTCTCCGTCTCCGGCCCCATCGAGCGCCTCACGCGGCATCCGGGGCGCCTGCACGCGCAGGCGATCGCGGAGGCGGCGGGACGGCTGACGGAGGCGCTGCGACGCGCGTAGCGCGTGCGCGCTGCGGTCGCGCTGCGGTCGGGGATCTTCGCGCCCACGCCCCGCGCCCCACCCCGGTGGAGCGGCTACCGGGCATCAGCGGACGGTCGCCGGCCGGGCGCGGGAAGCAGTCGGCTGGTCGCGCAGTTCCCGCAGCCGGGTGAACGGCCGCAGCTGAAGCCCGCGGGCCGCACCTCCGGGTGGGGCGCGGGGCGTGGGCGCGAAGGAGGGGGCTGGGGGCGAGAGCCCCCGGGAAAGGGCGGGTGGGTGGGGAAAAGCTAGCGGCGCGCCCGAGCGCGAGCCCACCGCGCGGTGAGCACCGTGACCGCCGCGGAGAGGAACACGAGCAGGAGAAGGTGCGCGGCACTCACCCCGTGCAGAACCAGCAGGAGCGGAGCGGAAAGCATCGCGATCGCCACCGCCGGCCCCGCCGCGTACCACGCGAGGAACAGCACCGGCCCCGCGCCCGCCCCGGGAAGCTGCGCGGCGCTCAAAAGAAGGTCCTGCCGCGCGGGCCCCCGCGACGCGTTGACCACCGCCGCACCCGCCAACGCCGGCGCGGCCGGCGCCAGCGCGAACGCCGCCGGAGTCGCCGTGCACGCCGCCCCGAGCGCCAGCACCACCGCCCCGACCACCGCGGGCACAGCGATATGACGGACCATCAGATCCGGGTAGGGCCACGGCGCCCAGCCGCCGCGCCCCGGGTCGTCCGCCTCCAGCCGCGCCGCCTCCGCGAGTTGGGCCACGCCCAGGTATCCGCACACCAGCGCCGCGACCACCAGCAGGAATCCCGCCGCTCCCCGCGCGTGCGTGGCGAGCAGCGCCAGCAGCCCGGCCGGGACGGCGCCCAGCAGCGCCCGGCCGACCCGCGCCGGCGCCCGCCGCAGCCCGAGCGCGTCGCGCCACGGCACCGCCGCCCAGCGCCGCCGCGGCACCGGCAACCTGCGCGCCGGCCGCCGGGAGGCCCCGCCGGACCGCTCCCCGCCGCGCACCGCCGCGGCCATCGTGAGCCGTGCCGCGCGCAGTTCGGTGGCCCGCAGGGTGACCAGCACCGCCGCCGCCTGCCGCGAGCGCAGCCGCAGGCCGGGCACCGGCAGCCGCGCCGCCGCCCGGTCGCCGAGCACCACCGCGCCGGCCACCAGCACCGCCAGCAGCCCGAGCGCGAGCCAGGACCAGCCGCCCGCGCCGTCCCCGCTCGGCGCCAGCGCCACCAGCGCCGACCAGCCCCAGGGCCCGGACCACTCCTCGATCCGCTCGACCCAGCCGGGCACCCGGTCCCCCGCCAGGCCGAACCCCGTCTGCACCACCAGTCCCAGCAGCACCACGCCGACCACCGGCGTGGCCCGGCGCACCGCCCGGGCGGCCGCCTCCGAGCCCTGCACCCACACCCCGAGCGCCGCCGCGAGCAGCGGCACCGCCACACCTCCGGTCAGCGCCCAGCCGAAGGCCGCGCCGGCCCCGACCCGGTCCACCAGCGACAGCGCCACCCCCAGTACCGCCCCGCCCAGCAGCCCCGGCACGGCCGCGACCGCGCAGGACAGCCGGAACCACGGCCGCACCACGCGCGCCGGCTCCACCGGCTGCGCCAGCAGCCAGTCCACGTCGGCGCGCGGCGGCACCACCGGCCCCCGCCACAGCGCGTCCCGGGCGACCGCCAGCAGCACGGCCAGCGCCAGCGCGGTCAGCCCGCCGGGCAGGGCGGCCAGCAGGGCGCGGCGGTGCGTGGTGTAGTCGGCGCCCAGCGCGCTGTTCTGGAACAGCCCGAGCGCGTAGACCCCGCCCCAGGCGAAGACGAACAGCGCCGCGACATAGCCGGCGTAGAGCAGCTGCCGAATCCGCTCGCGGCGGCCGACGGCGCGCAGTTCGCGCAGCAGCCGCAGGGTCTCCGCGGTGAAGTCGCCGAGTTCGAACGCCTCCGGCTCCGGCTCGGGCTGCGTCGGGGGCAGCGGAGGAGGAGTGCCGACGCTCACAGGAAGGCCTTCGCGACGACCTCGTCCGGCGTCCCGGAGAGCAGCACCCTGCCCTCGTCCAGCAGGACCGCGCGGTCGGCCACGGCGAGCGCCAGCTCGGTGTGGTGGGTGGCCAGCAGCACGCCCACGCCGTCGGCGAGCTCGCCGCGCAGCAGTTCGGCCAGCCGGGCCCGGGCGCCGGGGTCGAGCCGCTGCTCGGGCTCGTCGAGGACCAGCAGGTCGCGCGGGCGGACCAGGGCGGCGCCGAGCTGGAGGGCCTGCAGCTGCCCGGAGGAGAGCGAGCCCGGCAGCGCCTCGGCGTGCTCGGAGAGCCTGAGCGTCGCCAGCACCCGGTCGACCCACTCCAGCGGGTCGTCCACGCCGTGCGCGACGGCGACCAGCGCCAGGTGCTCACGGACCGTCAAGTCCGGGTAATGGGCGGCGGTATCGCCGACGACCGCGACGCGGGCGCGGACCCGGCGGTCGTTCTCGTCCATCGGGGCGCCGTCGAAGCGGACGCTGCCGGTGGTCGGGACGTCCCGGCCGGCGGCGATCCGCAGCAGCGTGGACTTGCCCGAGCCGTTGTGGCCCAGCAGCGCGACGCACTCCCCCGCGCCGACCGCGAGGTCCACCGGATGGAGGGCGGTGCGTGCCGCGTACCGGCGGCTGACCTGGTGGAGCTGGAGCAGCATGGGTCGGTGCCCTCGCCCTTCGCGGAACCTTCGTCGCAGGAAACGGGCCTTCGCGGAAAACGATGAAGGCCCCCGGTCCCACAGAGGGAACCGGGGGCCCGAGCGTACCCCCGACCGGATTCGAACCGGCGCTACTGCCTTGAGAGGGCAGCGTGCTAGGCCGCTACACAACGGGGGCAAGCTGGCGATCCACACGCACCGCCTCCGGGGGATGACCCGGCCGGATGGTGGCTGAGAAGGATCTGTACCCCCGACCGGATTCGAACCGGCGCTACTGCCTTGAGAGGGCAGCGTGCTAGGCCGCTACACAACGGGGGCGGAGAGTCTCGCGACTCGCGCTGGGCTACCAGGACTCGAACCTAGACTAACTGAACCAGAATCAGTCGTGCTGCCAATTACACCATAGCCCACCGGAACTCAACCCCGCTGACGAGGCATTTTGTTCGGCTTGCGCTCTCCGGTCGGCTCCGGATCGGGCCTTTCGGCTCTCTCCGTTCCCTCCCGGGCGGCGCAGAAAGAACATTACCCGATGGTGGGCGGTGCTCCAAAATCGATTCCCCCGCAGGCCACGCACGGCTCACCCGCGGCTCACCCGCGGGCCGACCGCGGCTCACCCGCGGCTCACCCGCGGGCCGACCGCGGCTCACCCGCGAGCCGCCTGCGGCCGTCGCACCAGGTCAGCCCGCCGTCGGCCGGGAACGGCGCGAGGGCGCCTCCCCGCGCAGGGAAGGCGCCCTCGGCGTGCCGCGGACGCGCCGCGGCGGCGGTCGGCGCTCCGGCGGTCAGCGGGTGGTCGGGCGGTTCAGCCCGCCGTGACCGCCAGCGCGGCGGTGAGCCGGCGCAGCGTCTCCGCGCGGCCCAGCAGCTCCATCGACTCGAAGAGCGGCGGCGAGACCCTGCGCCCGGTCACGGCCACCCGCAGCGGCGTGAAGGCGAACTTGGGCTTGATCCCCAGCCCCTCCACCAGCGCGGCACGCAGCACGGCCTGGATGGCGTCCGGGTCGCCCCAGCCACCGGCCCCCTCGCCGAGCTCCTCCAGCGCCTTGATCGACGCCTCCAGCACCGGCGCGGCCTCGGCGTTGAGCACCTTCTCGGCATCCGCCGGGTCGAGGGTGAAGTCCTCCGGCGCCACGAAGAGGAAGCCGAGCATGTCGACCACCTCTCCGAGCGCGACCATCCGCTCCTGGGTCAGCGGCGCGGCCTTCGCCAGCAGCTCCAGCTGCTCCGCGCTCGGCTCGGCCGGCAGCAGGCCGGGGGCCTGGAGGTACGGCACCAGGCGGCGGACGAACTCGTCCGGCTCCAGCGCGCGCAGGTGCATGGCGTTGAGCGCCTCGGCCTTCTTCAGGTCGAAGCGGGCCGGGTTGCCGTTGACCTTGTCGATGTCGAAGGCCGCGACCATCTCCTCGACCGTGAAGAAGTCCCGGTCCTCGGCGAGCGACCAGCCCAGCAGCGCCAGGTAGTTGAGCAGACCCTCGGGCAGGAAGCCGCGCTCGCGGTAGAGGTTGAGCGAGGACTGCGGGTCGCGCTTGGACAGCTTCTTGTTGCCCTCGCCCATGACGTAGGGCAGGTGGCCGAAGCGCGGGACGTGCCCGTCGGAGACGCCGATCTCGCCCAGTGCCTCGTAGAGGGCGATCTGACGGGGCGTCGAGGAGAGCAGGTCCTCGCCGCGCAGCACGTGGGTGATCCCCATCAGCGCGTCGTCGACCGGGTTGACCAGGGTGTAGAGCGGGGCGCCGTTGGCGCGCACGATGCCGTAGTCGGTGACGTTCTCGGCGGTGACGCTGATCTCGCCGCGCACCAGGTCGTCGAAGGTGATCGTGCGGTCCGGCATCCGGAAGCGGACGATCGAGGCGCGGCCCTCGGCCTCGTAGGCCGCGATCTGCTCCGCGGAGAGGTCGCGGCAGTGGCCGTCGTAGCCGGAGGGGCGGCCGGCCGCGCGGGCGGCCTCGCGGCGCTGCTCCAGCTCCTCGGTGGTGCAGTAGCAGTGGTAGGCACGCTTCGCCGCGATCAGCTTGCCGGCGACCTCGCGGTACAGGTCCATGCGCTGGGACTGGCGGTAGGGCGCGTGCGGGCCGCCGACCTCCGGGCCCTCGTCCCAGTCGAAGCCGAGCCAGCGCAGCGAGTCCAGCAGCTGCTGGTAGGACTCCTCGGAGTCGCGCGCGGCGTCGGTGTCCTCGATACGGAAGACGAAGGTCCCGCCGTGGTGCCGGGCGAAGGCCCAGTTGAACAGGGCCGTGCGGACCAGGCCGACGTGCGGGTTGCCGGTCGGGGAGGGGCAGAACCGGACCCGGACGTCCGGGTTGCTGCCCTTCGCCGGGATGGCGGGATTGGCGGAGAGGTTAGCCACGCTTGATCACCTTGTTGGCGAGAGTGCCGATGCCTTCGATGGAGACGGCGACCTCGTCGCCGACGTTGAGCGGACCCACGCCCGCGGGGGTGCCGGTGAGGACGACGTCGCCCGGGAGCAGCGTCATCGCCTCCGTGATGAACGAGATCAGCTCGCCGACCGAGCGGACCATCTGGGCCGTGCGGCCGGCCTGCCGCAGCTCGCCGTTGACGGTGCAGGTGACCGCGACGTCGGAGGGGTCGAGCTCGGTCTCGATCCAGGGGCCGAGCGGGCAGGCGGTGTCGAAGCCCTTGGCACGCGCCCACTGGCCCTCGGCGCGCTGCGCGTCCCGCGCGGTGACGTCGTTGGCGCAGGTGTAGCCGAGGATCACGTCGGCCGCGCGGTCGACCGGCACCTCCCGGCACATCCGGCCGATCACCACGGCCAGCTCCGCCTCGTGGCTCAGCTCGCTGCTGAACGGCGGGAACGCGATGTTCTCCGACGGGCCGATCACGGAGGTCGACGGCTTGAAGAAGGTGATCGGGACGTCCGGGACGTCGTTGCCCATCTCGCGCGCGTGCTCCGCGTAGTTGCGGCCGACTGCCACGATCTTGTTCGGCAGCATCGGGGTGAGCAGCCGGACCTGGGACAGCGGGTGGTTCACCCCGGTGAGCTGCGGCGGCTCGAAAGGGTGTCCGGCGATGGCGTGGACGACGAGCGTCTCGGGCCGGGCGAGGTCTCCCTGGACCACGCCGAAGGAGACGTTCCCCTGATGGGAGAACCTGGCGATGCGCACGGGTGGTTGCAGCCCCTCGGTCTTCTCGGTGGTGAGTCGCGGCGGGCCGGCGGGGTCGCGTCGGCCCCCGGATACGGACTCCCAGGCTATCCGAGGTGCGGCGGCGCGCGTTCGCGCGCTCGCGCCCGCAGGGCGCGGGCGGCGCGGGGCGGGGTCCGGGGGCCTGACGGGGCCCGGGGGCCTTGGCCCCCGGACCCCCGCGCGGCGCGAGCGCGACGCCGCGGCGCGAGCGCGACGGAGCAGCCAACGGCTGCAGGCGGGCGACTGCGGGCGGCAGGGGGTCGTTCGCGCAGTTCCCCGCGCCCCTGTGCGCCTACCGGGCTTCAGCGACTGCGGGCGGGCGGCTACCGGCAAGTAGGTGGCTGGTCGCGCAGTTCCCCGCGCCCCTCAGGCGGCGCTCCGCGCCCGCCTGCCCGCGGCTCCCGCCCGGCACTTCCCCA
>Ga0164242_10000110_pt1 | contig 96840 bp, 94 predicted proteins | sample OricomgcompostMG_FD_108783 | JGI IMG/M metagenome (GOLD analysis project Ga0164242, IMG submission 108783) | Miracle-Growth compost microbial communities from Emeryville, California, USA - Original compost - Miracle growth compost (MG) ...
ATACTGAAAGGAGTCCAACCGTTTCACTTTGAGGTGACGTAGCAAAGTGGTTGAATGCACCGGTTTGCAAAACCGGCTCCGCAAGGACTCGCCAGTTCGAATCTGGCCGTCACCTCCAAATTTAATCGCCCAATATCGCTGGCGGATTCGTCGGCAGATTCGATAGACGGAACCATCATGAAAAAAATCACTTTAATCCTCGCCCTTCTTTTTCCGATCGCATCGCTCGCAGCTAATCCGACAGCAACCGCGCCAACGGTTGCCAATCCGACAGACACGCAATCCTGTCAGGCATCGGGCTATGTTTCTCCCGACTTCATGACCTTGTTCTGCAACAACGGAAACTGCACGGCCCACGTGACTTGGCCCTCGATCAGCGCGAATGGCACCTGCAGCGGCGGAAAACACTTCAACGTCAACGGCTGGATCTCGCCCACCACGGCTTACGGACAATGCGTCAACGGCTTCGTCCACATGACGGTCCCCGCGCAAATGGTTCAATTCAATGGGACTTGCGAACAGGGATCTTTAAGCGCTCGATTCGTTTACACCCAAACCCAATTTGCTTCAGGGACTTGCCGCCCGAACGGAAGCTCGATGCTTCAGCTCTCGCCGTCCCTCATCCGTTTCGACGGGCAATGCTCTAGCCTCAAGTAATTTCGCCTTTTTACCGATCTGGAAGCATGCGCTGGCGCTGGCTCGGTCTCTTGCTCATTGCCTATTCCCTCCCGACGTTTGCATCGGATTGGAACGAACTTCTTGATCAATTCTCGCAGATCGGCTCGGTCCAAGCCTGTCGTCAGACTTCCGATTCGACTCCGCTGATTTGCAGCCAGCCCTACGAGGTCGTCTGCGACCGCAAACCGGTCGATCTCCAGGCCGCAAAAGAACAGGCGTTTCAGCGCTTCCAGAAGAAAATGGGAACGGACGCGCTCCAAGCTTCGTTGGATGCGATCTCAGCGGCCAAGGAGAAATACGCCGAAAGCAATCGTGTTTATGTAAATGCCTGGTCTCAATTCCGCGAACCTTTGGATGCCCTAGGAATTCCGGAGCAAGAGATCGAATCCAAAGGGGCCGCCGATCCGACCCTTCGGTCTCTCAAAAAAGAGATGGATCAGCGACAATCCCAATGGGACACGCTCGTTAAAAAGCACGAGACCCTGATCGACGAATTCACCCGTCAGATCCTCGCCCAATATCAAAAAACGCCCGAAGATTTGCAAAAGCTGTTCGATCAGATTCAGGCGTCGGTGGTTCGAAGCGCTGAAAAATACCTTCCTGATTCGGCGCCCAACTCGAACGTCGCCAAAAAGAGCGATGCCCTTCGATGGTTGAAGCAGGTCAAAATCGTCGTTACTCCCGGTTACGACAGTTACTCCGGTCAATTTCGATGCGGGTACAACGGACTCACCAGCAACGCCTCCTACGATCCTTCCGATCATGTCGTAAAAGTCTGCCCAGGGATGATTCTCGCAGCTTTAGCTGAGTCGGGGGGTTCGCTTGAAAGCTTAAGCGGTGTTCTTGCGCACGAGCTCGGGCATTCGATCGACGGAAGGGGCATCCCGACACCGTGCGATTCGGGCGAATGCAACCTGGACTTCAACTATGCCTACCAATCCTATCTGGATTGCATTCAAAAGCATTACGCCTCGGATCCTTCGCAGAAATTTATTTCAGACGCCGACTTTGCGTCCGGCCTGAAGAAGGCTTTGCCCGGATTCGAGCAGGCTTGTGCGAAACTTCCGCAGGACAGCCCCCGCGCTCAACAACTGACGGCAATGGCTCAACAAATCAAACAACAAGCCAACTTTCTTACCGACTCGAACAAAATGAACGACCGAAAACGCTCAGAGTTGGCCGCTGATTTTTACTTTGCAAACGAGGTCGCCGATCAAATGCGATCTATGCCGAAAGAGAAACGGGTTTCATTCATCCAAAAAGCGTTTCCGATGTTTTGCGCTTCCGGCGCGCTCGATCCTCTTTTGGAAAAATTTTTCGGCGATGCCGACCCGTCTCATCCGCCTTCCCGCTTTCGGATCGAACAGGTTTTACGGAATCCCGAAATCCGGCAGCTGCTCGGATGCACACCGCTCAAATCGAGCGAGCAGCCGTGGTGCTCCCTCTGACGCTTCAAAGTTTCACTAAAAGAAGCGCTCTTCATCTTTTAATACATCATTGCTATTTATAAATGCGCGCAGGTGCGCTATTTTTCGATCCGTCGCCCAATTCCGGACGATTTTAGAATAGGAATGATACCATGATTAAATTACCCGTACTCTCTCTGATGATCGTGTCTCTTTTAGGGACCCAGACTTACGCGCTCGCACGAAGCACCGAAGTTTCCGCACAAAATACCGTGCAAGACAGTGCAAGCACTCTCAACCAAACCACCGAAGCCCTGGAAAACAGCATGAACACGCTCAGCGCCATCGCTCGATCCGAAGACCAGCAAGCCGCCGGCGAAGAAGCATCCTCGCCCGTCGCCGAAGACTTCAGCAAAAGACAAGTCAGGATCAAAAAACGCTGGATGAAACGACTGGATCGATCTTCGTTAAAATTGGTCGAACGGTACAATAAAAACGTGGACTCCATGAACGACGAACAGGTCCTTGCCGCCGCAAATCGTACGAATCACACCCATTTGTCCGGATCGGTGACGGAAATGCGCGATCAAATGAAAGCAAATTTTTTGCAAAACCTGCCGAAGCTGAAAGAGACCATCGCCTCTCAAATCGCAAAGGCAGGCGGAATGGCCCCTTTTATGCTTCATCTGAAGAAACAATTAAAATCCTTGAAAGCGCAAATGGCCAGCCATCAAAGGCATACGCTGAATCGCGCGATTGCGAGCGACGTTTCGGATGTGATCCTCACCGGATTGATGTGCCTGAGTGCCGCCGTTTTCCTGGTAGGCTTCGCGGTCGGCATTGACTTGATTGCGTACATCGCCTTAGGCGCATTTGCCGTCAATCTCGGAATCCTGGCCATGATCGATTCCCTTGAAGACTAAGCACAAACGCCCTTATCCGACCCTAAAAGAAGCGGCCGCTTCATTTTATACATAATTTCTATTTACAATCAAAGAATTAACGGGTACACTTCGACTCGATCGGGAGAAACGACGATGCCAAATCCATTCAAAGCCCTGCACCTTCTTGCGTCCGGGTTTATTCTAGGATGCAGCCTCATCGCAACGGCGCATGCGACGGATTGCACGCTTTCCGTCATGACCCGCGGCCCGGTCTATGAATACAAAGCGGCCACTCAAGCCGCATTAAAAGCCGTTCAAGAGCATGGGTACGTTCTCAAAAAAGACCCGGCGGAATCGAGCTACGTGCTTTACCTGGACTCTAGGATTCCGGAAAGTGAAGAATCCTCTTTTGCAAACGGTTTTATCAGCAGCAATCCGGCAGTGATTGAACTGACCCTGATCCGCAAAGGAGACGACGTACCGAATGCTTGGTTAAACGGAAGCACGCCCGAAACCGTCGAATGGAAATCCGTCTGGGTTGGCGGCGGAGCCGTTTTTTCGGCTGCGAATCGCGAAAAAGCTTGGGCTCGGCGGGTCCGAAAAGCGATTCTCGAACTTCCCAAGTGCGGTGTCTCATGAATCCGAATTCGGTGGAACCTTCGTACTTTCGGAATCTCATCCGGGAAGAGCTTGAGCTTCGGATTAAAAAAAATCCGAGATACTCGCTTCGTTCGTTCGCACAAGCGCTCGGAATGCAATCCGGCGCCTTGTCCCTGATTCTATCCGGGAAAAGATCCATTTCCACGAAATTGACGGAACGAATTTTCAAAGCGCTCGAACTTTCGCCTGCGCAACAAAAAAGATTCATCGAATCCGTCATGTCGGAAAAAAGGGGCTTGAAACGCGTCAGCCCGCGTCTTCGAACGAAACTGCTCGAAGTCTCCAAAAAAAGAACCGCGTCCAGATCGATCGACCAGAGACTCGGACTTGACGAGTTCAGGGTGATTTCGGAGTGGTATCACGCGGCCATTTTAGAACTCACCTACTCAAAACACTTCAAACCCGACCCTCGTTGGATTGCCCAAGCGCTCGGCATCAACGCGATCGAAGCGAAGCTTACGATCGAGCGTTTGTTGAAACTCGAACTTCTCGAAGAAAAAGACGGAACCTTGGTGAAAACGAATTTCTTCTTGGATACGGTCGACAAGACGAAAACATCGGTATTTCACAAAAAGCGGATCAAACAGGTTTTAGAAAAATCCATTGATTCACTCGAAAACGACCCGGTCGAAGAACGGAGTCACTCCGGAATCACTCTTTGTGTCGCCCCCGAAAAGATTCCTGAAGCCAAAGAGCGCATCCAAGCCTTCCTTTGGGACCTGACGAACGCCCTGACTTCCGGGGAACAAGAAAGAACTTACGAACTTCACGTCAGCCTCTTCCCGACCCAGAAAAAAGATAAAAAACCAGGGAGAAATCTCGTATGAAAAAAGCGATCTTGGGACTCGTTGCAGGATTACTGCTGGCCTCGAATGCGACACCCGCCTTCGCACAGGGAACCGGAAACCACGGCGGAGACCCTTGCGAAGAACAGTTTCAGCACATCAGTAGCGACATTCGGGAATTTTTGAAATCGGGTCGTATTTATCAACTCCAGTTGAAAAACGGATTAACCCCCGAGCTGATGAAAAATAAAGTATTGGAATATCTGGATCCGTACTTGAATCACTCCCCGGCCTCGTCCGTGGTCATGGAGTGCTCCTCCGATAAAATTTACGTGGATGGCGCGGAAAAGACCTGCGCATGGAGCTCTCCCGACGAAAACCCCAAGATCAAGGACGGGAGAATCCACATTTCATGCAACTTCAACCGATTCATGTACGGAAGCAGCGATCCCGCCGCGCAATCCCTGAACGACGAACCCCTTGCCTCTTTTCAGTACAAACAAACGCTACATGAGTGGCTCGGCATCGCCGGGATCGAAAAAAACCAGGAATCCAACTCCTCGTATTCGGTCGTCGACCAAATCAGCGCAACCGGAGGGTCTATCGAAGTGTCTCTTGGGGGAGCTCACGCGCCAGCGACCGCTTTACGGGGGTTTTCTTACGATTCGGCCGTCGTCAATTCGGACCTCTCCGCCACCTTTAAGGGAGTCGTTTTTACTCACGACCATACCGTTTTTCAGATCGACGTTTCAGACGATCCCGATCAAACCTACCAGGCGATTTGTCGAATCTACAATTACGACGGTTATTTCGCCGGACCTTCCGTGAAGACGGCCTCGACCTATAGCCCAACCGTCAAAGTCCGATTCGGAAAGGCGCCGTGGGACATTAAAATTTATCCGCCTTCTTACGGGCGTGAATCGACCGCGCTTTCATCCCTTACCTGTTACCGCAAACGACGACTCATGACTTCGATCGAGTTCAGGCTGAAAGCGAAAAATGCCGACGGCAGCGTTACGATTTCCGACATTTGGTACAATCAGGGACAAGAGCATTATCAAATCGGCGTTTTTGAAGATCCGTCCCGGACCGATCAAGCGATTTGCAAAACGTTGGGTTTTGACAGTTACGTGGATAGCCCGGAAAACGCCGCTCAATCCACTTATCAGTCCGTCGTCAAATTAGACGTCCAAGGTCGGAGCGCCTCGGTCGAAGCCCCTTCGAACGAGGTCTCTGCGCTCTATTCCGTCACCTGTCGATCCAAGACGGACGTCTTATCGCGAATGAAGAAATCGGAACGGGGCAATTACTTGTTTCTGGGGCGCGCGCTTTAGACATTCAACGAGCCCGGTTGTTTTTTACATATAAAAGATATATTAATTGACCGGAATGTTTTACTCGTGATAAAAACGGCCGTGATGAGGAAGTTTTTTATGAAATCACCCCTTTTTCTTTTCAGTTTTTTGGTCGCGACGGCAAGCTTGCTCGGCGGCTGCGGTGAAAACACGAACTACAACGGCTCTTGCCAGACAGGTTACACCTGGAACGGCTCATCGTGTACCTTGACGAACAACGCTTACGGATACGCCACGGGTTACAACAACGGCTATCTGGGGAACACGACGATCCCTCAGCAAGGCTGTGTCGCCCCGAACGTCTGGAACGGAACCGCGTGCCTGCCTCAAACCGGCATGCAGACCGGCATTCCGACGATCAGCACCCTGCCTCAACAGGTCTGTCCCACCGGCCAGTACTTCAACGGCACGACCTGCGCCACGACCATTCTGTACCAAGGTTCGTGCGCGAACGGGCAGATCAACACTCTTTCTTACGGCTGCATTCAAACCGCATCAACCTGCGAATCCGGCTACGGCTATGACGGCGGCTGCGTGTCGGCACCGATCACCTTTTCGAGCTGCAAAAGCGTGAAGGTCCGCCGTCACGGACGGGTCATCGTCATTCGCAACCATTGCCCGAACGATCTTTCCGGCAATTACGGAACTCCCCGCAAGATCAAGCTCAACAAAGACGGCACGATCAAAAAGATCAAGTGGTGATCGGGAATGGCCCTCTCGCTCGTCCATTGGATCGTATTTTGCAAAAGTAAACTGAGCCTGCTCTGGAACCTTTCTCCGGCCGAGGCGAGCTGGGTGCTCGTCTTCGTCCTGGCCGCAGTCTTCGGGTCGATTCACCTGATCGTCCGCTACGAGCTAAAGCGGCCTGAAACGTTGAAAGTCCTGAACAGCAAGTCGTTCCTGCATGCCAGGGACGCTCTTCGCGCTTTTCATGCGCCACTCAACGTGCTGATGATCACGGTCGTGGCCGCGTTGCTGATCTTGGCGGGCGCGAACCCCGCCGAAGACAGCATACTGCTCGATTGGATCGACCGGGCGCTCGATATCGTGGGCTTCCTGGCCACGTTTTGGTTTTTCTTTCGCATCATCGGCATCGCGATGAATCGGTTTCAGTCGCTGACCGCGAGACGCGCGTCTAAATGGGAAGCAATTCTTCTGCCTTTGATCGCGAAGGCCCTCCGCGGAACGCTGATCGTGATCGGCTTCAATCTTTGTTTGCAGGCCTTTCATTTTTCGTCGGGTTCGCTGCTCGCGAAGCTGGGCTCGATTCTGATGATCGGAATCATCACCTGGTTTTTGATCCAGGTCACGCTCACCTTCGACGACCTGGCGCAGATGCAGTTCGACATCCACCAGAAGGACAACCTTCAGGCGCGCAAGATCCACACGCAGGTGCACGTCATTCAAAAAATCCTGATTTTCTTCATCGGCCTCGTCGCCGTGGGCTGTACGCTCATGCTCTTCGATCAGGTCCGAAAATTCGGCACCACGCTGCTTGCTTCGGCGGGCCTTGCCGGAATCGTGCTCGGTTTCGCCGCCCAACAGACGATTTCGAATCTGCTGGCCGGCATTCAGATCGCAATCACGCAGCCGATCCGCCTCGACGACGTGGTCATCGTCGAAGGAGAATGGGGAAACATCGAGGAGATCAGCCTCACCTATGTCGTCGTCCGCATCTGGGATTTGCGCCGCTTGATTTTGCCCATTAGCTATTTCACGAGCAAGCCGTTTCAAAATTGGACGCGCATTTCTTCAGAAATTCTTGGCACGATCTATCTCTACGTCGACTACTCAGCCCCGATCGAGGCCATCCGGTCGGAAGCCCGTCGGATCGTCGAATCCTCACCGTTATGGGACGGAAAAACCTGCGGCATGATCGTCTCGGACGCGACCGAAAAAACGCTGCAAATCCGCGTCCTGATCAGCGCCGTCGATTCGGGCGCCGCCTTCGACCTCCGCTGTCTCGTCCGCGAGAAGCTCGTGGCCTTTCTGCAAGCGAATCACCCGCAGGCCCTGCCTCGGATTCGTCTCGAGCCATCGCTCGAAAAACACGCCGAACAACGGGTTTAGTTGATCACGATTAGGGTTGGCCGAACCCGCCCCCCGAATGATAGAATAAAAAAGAGTTTGTGGTTATGCTCAAAGTTCTTTTGCTTGAAGATGATCCTCAGCTTTTGGATCGCCTCGCTTTCGTCTTGGAGAGCGTGCGCGACATCGAGGTCGTTCGCGCCAGCGATCGGGCCCAGGCCATGGCGTTGCTGAAAGCGCATTACACCGACATTCGCCTGATCATCATCGATTATCACCATTCCGCACTGACCTCATTGAACGACCTGCAAAAAATAGCGGCGGGGATGGATTGTATTCTTTGCGTGGAATCCTTGAAAAACGCGCCGATTACCGCAGGCTGGAACGTGATTGCCACGATCGAACGCGCGTTCGCGCCCCGTCTGCTTCGCCTGCACGTCGAGTCTTGGCGAGCGAAAATGCCGCCGTCTGGGGAGTCCACTGAAGAAACGGACCAATCGCCCACGCAAGACTCACCTCCGGAATCGATCGATCCCGACGATTACGTCCGCATCAAGACGAAACTTCTGATCGACATCAGCCCGCTGCTGAGCGACATCTACGTCAGGCTTTCCGAGCGCAAGTATATCCGATTGTTTCAAGAAGGCGACGTGTTCGACACGAACGATCTTTCGCGCTACGCCCAACAGAAAAAAATCGAATACATGTACCTGCGCACCGACCGCTGTCAGGAGTTCATCCACAAATACATCCTCTTCATCGAGCAGCACATCCGCGAATCGAAACCGCTGTCGATGGACGAGATCAGCTTCATGCACGGGTCGATCCACGAATCGGTGCAAGAGCTGACCGAGAAGCTGGGCTTCACGCGCGACGTGCAGGCGCTCGCGAAATCGCAGGTGCAGCTGACGCTGAAAACCATGGGTCGCAAGCCGACCTTGAAAAGCGTGTTGAGCTATTTAGAGAGCAAACGCGGACTCTACAGTTCGGATCATTGTTTTCTGTCGGGCTACATCGCCTGCGCGATCGCTTCGCATCTCGAATGGGGGTCCGAGACCACGTTTCATAAACTCACGCTGGCTTCGTTCATGCACGACATCACCTTGACTGACGAACGCGTGGTCGATTGCGAAACGGTCGAAGAAGCGGCCTCGCGCGACGTGCCCGAAGCGGTCCTCGAAGCGTTTCGCCGGCACCCCGCCAAGGTCGCCGACATGATTCGCCAGATGACGGAAGTCCCGGCCGACGTCGATTCGATCGTGGCCCAACACCACGAACACCCCGACGGATCGGGCTTTCCCCGCGGTATTACTGCGCGTTACATTTCGCCGCTCGCGAGTATCTTCATCGTGGCCCACGCGATCGCAAAGGAAGTGCTTTTTCATCCCGATGATTTTTCGTTGAAAGTGACGATCGATCGGCTGAGTGAGCGCTTCCCTCAGTCGACGTTCAAGAAGGTTTTGACTGCGGCCGCCGACCTCTCCGTCTAGGGCGCTGCTGGGTCGGCTTGGAGTCGCCGGACCGCGGGCTATGGGAGGGAGGGTTTTGCCCGCCGGGACGTTCGATCTTACGTCCGATCAGTTTTTCAATCGCTCGAAGCACGATCCCGTCCCGAGGGGTAACGAAGCTCGTGGCCCTGCCGCTGCTGTTCGCGCGGCCTGTCCGGCCGATGCGGTGGACGTAATCTTCAGCCTCGCGAGGCATGTCGAAATTAACCACGTGGGCGACTTCGTCGACGTGAATTCCGCGCCCGACGACGTCGGTCGCGATCATGACCCGGTATCGTCCGTCTTTGAAATCCTTCAGCGCCTCTTCGCGCACGTTTTGTTTCAAATCGGAATGCAATTGGGTCGCCTCGTGAAACCCTTTATTTCGAAGCGAACGCCACAGCGAAGCCGCGCGATCTTTCGAACGGGTAAAGACGAACACCGTTCCGCGTTCTTCGTAAAGCAGGTAGCGCAATTCGCGCAACTTTTCGGATTCGTCGAGGAACACGAAATCCTGCGCCACGGTCTTGGCCGCCGAAGACGTTTTGCCGATCTGAATCCGGTGCGGTTCATAAAGGATCTTGTGCGCGAGCTTTTCCACGACGGGCGAAAGGGTCGCCGAAAACAGCAGCGTCTGCCGCGAACTCGACATTTGATCGAGAATGCGGTTGAGCTGGCTTGCGAACCCCATTTCGAGCATCCGGTCGGCTTCATCGAGGACCAACACTTCAACGTATTCAAGCCAGACGTTTCCGCGCTCCAGATGATCGCAAAGACGGCCCGGAGTCGCGACGATGATTTGCGGATACTTGCGAAGCTCGGCCTCGTCGGTCTTCAGATCCGTCCCACCGATGAGGGATACGGAAGTGACGCCCAGGGGAGCGCCGAAGTCGTTAAAAAATTGCTGCGTCTGAAGCGCGATCTCGCGGCTGGGTGCCAGCACGAGGCCATAGGTTCCGTTTCGCCCTTTGATCTTTTCGATCATCGGAAAGCCGAAGGCTGCCGTTTTGCCCGTTCCCGTCTGAGCCGACACGATCAGGTCTTCGCCGTCCATCGCCCGAGGGATGGCCCGCTGCTGAACCGGGGTCGGTTCTTTGAAACCTGCTTTCGTAATCAGCTCCAGCAGTTCGGCGCTCAGGTCGAGCGCGTTCCAATCGAGGGGTGGAGTCTGTTCTGGCGTGGGTTCGTTCGTCGATTCGACAGGTGATCCGGTCGATGCCTCGACGGTATTTTTTTGTGGAGTGTTTTCTGCGATTAAATTTTCCGTGGTCAATCTTTCTTCCGCTGATTTTTCAGCGGCTGGTTTTCCCGCAGCCGTTTTTCCTATGGCTGGTTTTTTAGAATCGGGGGTGGAGAGTGAGGAGGTGATGAATTTTTTTTCAGACGTCATTTTCGTGATTGCTTTGAGAATAAGGAGAGAATAGCATCACTCCATCCGCAATGAAACGTTCATTTTCAGCTTTTTGCGCATTCTTTTTATTCGCTTTTTGCCCTCTCTTTTTGCTGGTTTCGATTGCCCCCACTCCGGCTTTCGCCTATCGCGATGAAATCGGCGATCGTCCGAACGTATTGACCCGATATCGTCCGATTTATATCATTGCCGGCCATCCGGACACGAAAATCCAGCTCAGTTTCAAGATGCAGCCGATCGAAAGCACTCCCCTTTACGTCGGCTACACCCAACAGATGATGTGGGAGTTTCGTAAGCCTTCCGATCCGATGCGAGACATCAACTACGCCCCTGAAATTTTTTACCGCTGGCGCATGGGCGGAAACTCGCCGACGGAATGGCTGGATTTCGGCCTCATGGAACACGAATCGAACGGCCAGGCGGGTTGGAATACGCGATCGTGGGATCGCAGTTATTTGCGCTATTTTCGCCGTTTTGCGCTCGGGCCGGTGCTCGTCGATGCGAGTCTGCGGGCTTGGGTTCCGTATGGATACGACGAGATGAGTGATCAGCTTCCGCGGTATGACGGAATTTACGAAGGGGTCGTCACCTTCAGCCACTTCGTGGGCGGATTCATGCGTGATACCGATCTCACCGTCCGTTTTTGGGGCGGCGGACCCCATTATATTGACCCCGGATTAGGCGGCCAGGAAGCGACCCTGCGCCTGCGGTTCGGCGGTCAGAAATTCCTGCCTTCGCTGGTTGCCCAGGTTTTCAATGGGTATGGCGAGAACCTGCTTGACGCGGATCATCGTCATTTTAGCTGGCGGGTCGGGCTGGGGTTTTAAGCGCTCTCCTTTATTTTGCGTTCTCTTTGTCTGTCTCCTTTCTGTAATGGCAATTTTTCACATTCCCCCATCAATGAAGCGGTGTTTCTTCGCGCGCGCGAAGTGATGGACACACAGGATGGGGCATTTTGTTGGGGGTGAACTTTTATAAATTTCTTGATTGTTCGTATTTTGTTCGGTATCGTGTTCTTATGATTTTGTCCAGCCTTTCCGACGAATCCCTTCACACAAAAACACTCGAAGCCGCTCAATGCGAGAAATCGGCGACGCTCACCCTTCTTTTGCATCTTCAAGAAATCGATCAGCGGAGACTCTATGCCGAGAAAGGCTTTCCGACCCTTTGGGCCTATGTGCATGAATGCCTCGGATATTCTGAATCGCAGACTTCCGAGCGGGTCAATTCCATGCGGCTCATGCGTAAAGTTCCCGCTATTCAAAAAGAGCTTTCCGAGAATAAGGTCACCTTGACCTCACTCTCTAAACTCGCCACCCACGTTCGTCGCGAAAACGCGTCTTCCGCTGAAGCACTCCAGCTCCTGAGCGAAATTTCCGGTAAAACCTCCCGGCAGGTGGATCAACTGCTTGCCAAAAACACCACCGTTGAAATCTTGCTCGACAAACAGAAAGTGATCTCTCCGAAAACGACGCGCTTACTTTTGGATGTCGACGAAGAATTTCTGTCACTCTTAGAGCGCGTCCGGGAACTCAAGGGGCATCCGGGTTCGGGCACGCAGGAGCTTCTCAAGATCGGGTTAAGGGCGGTCGTACAAAAATCAGACGTACAAAGAAATCGGACACAACCCCTCGCCAATATAAAACAAGCATCATCGATTCCATCGGATTCGCCACCCGAAGGACTTCGCGCGCGCGAAGCGGGCCCACCCTCTCGGTACATTCCCGTTTACGTGAAAAATGAAATCCGAAGGCGCTCTCAAGACCGGTGTGAATACGTCGATCCTTCATCCGGTAAGCGCTGCCTGAGCCGATTCCGTTTGGAGTTCGATCATATTCAACCTTTTTCTCAAGGAGGTCCGTCGACTCCTGAAAACCTTCGTCATTATTGCGCCGCCCACAATCGACTGGCTGCCGTTCATGTTTTCGGGAAGCCGTACATGAAGCGGTATTTAAAACATTAACCTTCCCGTACTGCGAGGTGGTCGAGTCATGCCCATGCCGATTTCTCTTCAACAACTGCGTGAAAAAATCGGCGCCCTTCAAACCGGCGGCTCACGCGACGTTTTTTACTGGAAGAACGGCTCACTAGAAATCCCTCGCGGGGCACTCGTCGAACTCACTGGCGATTGCACGCTCGAATGGCTTTGCGGATTTTTCCGCGAATCTCCGTCTTTGAATGTTTTCTGGGCCGAACCCGAATTCACCCTCCTTCCGACCGCGCTCGCTCAGCGAGGAGTCAATCTTGAGCGATTTTTATTTGCTGAAACGGGCGGCACTTCATTGCAGTCTTCACTGTTCAAAGCCTTACGGCTTGCGCTTCGCGGTCAGGTCTTCGAGTGCTTGGTCGCGCCTCACTTGCGTTTCGCCCACTCTCTGGAAGAAGAAAAAACTCTGAAAACGCTTCAACTTTTGGCCGAGAAGGCGAACTCTACGGTTTTTTTCACGACTTCAGGCTCGGAAGTGATCGCCACGGCAACCGAACCCCGGGGTCCCGCCGCTTGGCCGATCGCCATGCGCCTCAAGACCGAGCGCATTCCCGATGACGGCATTTCCATCACCGTCTTAAAAGACAAAATGCGGGGAATCGCATGAGCCACTCGCCGACTCCATTGCGTATTGCCTGTCTTTGGTTTTCCTCGCCTCTCAAAAACGGCGAACTCGAACGCTTTGCCGAAACCTGTTTACGTTTCAGCCCCCAAATCGCGCTTCGGGCGCGGCAAGCGATCTTTATCGAAATCGGCAAGTCTCGAACACTGTTTTCTGAAGAGGCCTTCATCCGGCGCGTCCGAGTCCTTCTTCGAAGATTCGGGCTCAGCGTCAGCGGCGCCGTGCGCTCGCGGGCGATCGATGCTCTGTTGGCCGCTCGTTATGGTTCTCATTTACCCGAAGCGCTCCCGCTCGAAGCCCTGGCCCTCGTTCTCGATCCGTTCGGCATTCGCGAAAAAGAAGACGAACTCCCCGCGACCGAGAAAATGACCGTAGCACTTCAGGCGCTGGGCCTACGATCCCTCCATGATTTTATGAGTCTTCCTCCCCACGAACTCCCCTCGCGTTTCGGTGCCGAAGGCCGGCTTTGCCGCCTGCACCTGGAGCGCGGGGAGTTCACTTGGCCTACCTTCATCCCGCAAGAAGTAATCGAAGAATCGCGCGACTTGGCCGACGACGAGGCGTGCGGCACCTTGGAGCCGCTGCTGTTTTACGCGAAAACGCTCCTCGACCGGCTGTTCGCGCGCCTGCATGGGCGCGGGCTCAGGCTGACCCGTCTTCAGGCCCGATTCGAACTCGAACGGTTTTCGACCGTGCGCAAGCCCGTTCATGAATGGGATTTTGACCTGATGTTGCCGCAAGGCTCGACGTCCGGCGTGCTCCCCATCCTGCGCGAACGCTGGGATCGCGACCTACAACACGAGCCGCTCGAAGCGCTCGTCACCCGGCTCCACTTTACCGTGATGGAAACCGTCGCGGGATATGACGGACAAAAAAACTTCTTTCACGCGCGCGAAGATCAGACCGAAAAAATGAACGCGGTGGCGAGCCATCTTCGCGAATCGCTCGGAGCAGACAAAGTCTTTCGCGCCTCGCTCGTCGAAGACCGAATTCCCGAAAAAAGCTGGCGTAAACTCGAAAAAAATGAAAGGCCTGCGGCGTTGGATTTGAGCGATCGGATCCCGCTTCGTCCTACCCGCATCCTCCAGCCCGAAACAATCGAGGTCTCCGCCAATCAAGTCACATTCCGCCGCCGTCGCTGGCGGATCGAGCGGCGCTCTGAAGTCGAACGCATTTCGGCGCATTGGCTGGACGGACTTCAGGTCAGACATTACGTCAGGCTCGACCTTGAGCACGGGCCTTCGCTTTGGGTCTTTGAAGACGCGAACGGAACTTTTTTGCAAGGAGTTTTCGAATGAACACGTACGTCGAACTCAAATGCAAATCGAATTTCTCGTTCTTACGGGGCGCGAGCGATGCGCGCGATTACGTGAGGCGCGCGCAAGAGCTCGGAATCGCCGCGATCGGGATTACCGACGTCAATGGAGTTTACGGACTTCCACGTGCGTACGAGGTTTTGCGCGACTTCCCCGGGGTCAAGCTCATTTCCGGGGCCGAGATCACGCTGAAGGATCATCCCCCGATCACACTGCTGGCGCGCGATCGCGCGGCTTACGGCGTACTTTGTCGACTCATCACGCGCGCGCATGCTTCTGTGGGACAAAAGCAGGCTTCCACTTCGCAGAAGGAAACTCCGTTCCTGACCTTGGACGAACTGAGCGAGTTTACCTCTCTCTCCGAGACAAAGGGCTTAGTCGCGATCCCCGACCTGACGGCGCAAACTCCGCTCGATTTTTTGAAAGATCATTTCGACGATCGACTCTATCTGCCCCTGACCCGCGCGCTCGACGGCATGGACGCACAACGCACTCGCCGGGCGATCGAAGCCGCTCGGCAATACGGGCTTCGAATCGTGGCTACGAACGACGTTCATTATCACGTTCCCGAACGGCGCCCTCTGCAAGATTGCCTGACTTGCATTCGCGAAGGCACGGATCTTCGGCACGCGGGGTTCAAACTTTTCGGCAACGACGAGCGCTACTTGAAATCGCCGCTTCAAATGGCGACGCTGTTTCGCGACCTGCCCGATGCGCTTCAGGCCACGCTCGACGTCGCCGAAAGCTGCACGTTTTCGCTCAAAGAGCTGAAATACATTTATCCCATCGAGTGGATTCCCGAGGGCCACACCTCGCAAAGCTATTTCGAGTCGCTCGTCTGGGCCGGCGCCCATGAGGAGTATCCGAGCGGGATCCCCGAGGCCGTCGCGAGCACGATCGAAAAAGAATTCAAACTCATCCGCAAGCTCGATTATTCGAGTTACTTTCTGACGATTCACGACATCGTTCGATTCGCTCGCTCGAAGAACATCCTTTGCCAGGGCCGGGGATCGGCTGCCAATTCGGTCTGTTGTTATTTTTTGGGCATCACCGCCGTCAATCCCGTCGAGATGAATTTGCTTTTTGAGCGTTTTTTGAACGAACACCGAGCCGAGCCGCCCGACATCGACGTCGATTTCGAGCACGAACGCCGCGAAGAGGTCATCCAGTGGATTTACGACCGCTACGGCCGCGAACGCGCGGGCATGGTCGCGGCCGTGCGCACCTATCAGCGACGAAGCTCGTTTCTCGAACTCAGTAAGGCCGTGGGGATACCCGTGGGGACGATCTCGGCCTCGGAGCTCGCCGAAGATTTTGAAAAACACGCGGGCACCGACGCCGACAAACGCGAGCAGATCGAGCGTTTAAGCCAAGAGCTGGAGGACTTCCCTCGCCACCTGTCGATCCACTCCGGCGGCTTCACGCTTTCGCAAAATCCGCTGACCGAGACAGTGCCGATCCAACCCGCGCGCATGGAGAACCGGACGATCGTCCAGTGGGACAAGAACGATCTCGATACGGTGGGCTTGCTGAAGATCGACGTTTTATCGCTCGGGTTTCTGACCGCGCTTCATAAGGTGTGCGATCTAGTCTCGCTCACCCTGGGCCGCCCGTTTCATTGGCGCGAGATCCCGCCCGACGACGCCGCGACCTACGACATGATCTGCCGGGCCGAAACCGAGGGAACGTTTCAGATCGAATCGCGCGCCCAGCGCTCGATGTTGACCCGCACGCGTCCGCGCACCTTTTACGACCTCGTGGTGCAAGTCGCGATCGTGCGCCCGGGGCCGAACGTGGGCGAAATGATTCATCCCTACATCAAACGCAAAGAAGCCGAACGGCGCGGGATTCCGTACCGGCTGAACGATCCGATCTTGGAACGGATTCTGGGCCGTACCTATGGCGTGCCCATTTTTCAAGAGCAGATCATGCAGCTTGCGATCGAGAAGGCGGGCTTCAGCCCGGGCGAAGCGGATCAACTGCGACGGTCGCTGGGGCTGATCCGCGCGGCGGGCGACGTGCAACGGGTTTCGCAACGCTTGCGACAGGGACTCATTGACAACGGCGTGAGCGAAACCTATGCCGACGAGCTTTTGGGTTACGTCAAAGGCTATTCGCATTACGGCTTCCCCGAATCGCACGCGGCCTCGTTCGCTTCGATCAGTTACAAATCGGCGTACCTGAAACGCCATTATCCGGCCGAGTTTCTGTGCGGCCTGATCAATTCGCAACCGATGGGGTTTTACCCCGTCGATACGCTCGTCAACGCGGCCAAGCGCGAGGGGGTGAAGGTGCTGCCGATTCATCCGCAATTTTCGGATTGGGACGCAAAGCTGGAAAACAGCGGCGTTCGCATGGGCTTTCGGAACGTGCGTGGACTGAGTCACGAAGCATTCGCCGCCTGCGAGCGCGAACGCGCACGAAAACCGTTTGCCGATTTGCTCGATTTCGTTCAGCGCTCGCGATTTTCGCGCGAGGTGATCGAGGCGCTTTCACTGGCCGATGCCTTCGCCTGCTTCGGCCTGGATCAAAGGCACACGTTGTGGGAAGCGATCGAGCATCAAACCCTGTTCGACCGTCACGAGCAAGCGCAGCTTCCGCTTTTCACGCACGAAGAGGCGGTGGCGAAAGCGCCCTCCCGCCTCGACCACGTCCCGCTGTTTTCTTCGATGACCCTCTATGAATCGATGATGGCCCAATACCGAGCCATGGGGTACTCCATCCACGGCAACCTGATGCGCGGACTACGCGCCGAAAACCCGAAGCTTCCGCGCGCGACGAGCGAGACCCTTCGGCGGGCCTTAAACGGACGGACGCTCACGCTATCGGGGATCATGATGGTGATCCAACGACCGCCCACCGCGAAGGGCACCTGCTTTCTGACCCTCGAAGACGAGTTCGGATCGATCGATGCGGTCTTAAGCTCGGAAGTATTCGAACGCGACCGGAACACGATTTCGAATCATCGCATCCTTCAGCTGACGGGCCGGGTACAGGTTGCGGGCACGGCGCACACGCTTCGGGTTTCTCGCGTCAGCGCTCCACCACTGACTCATTCGATTCGCGGAAAGAACGTGTATCACGGCATGCACCCGCGCGAACTGAAGATGGACTTCGAGGGTTGACTCTCTGCATTTGAAAAAAATCATTCTCCTCGCACGCACGTGTGCTAGGCTCGACTCAAAGAAGACAAAATCAGGAGGAATGATTATGAAATTAGCGATTCTGGGCCTTTTCATCGGCGGTTCACTCATGGGCGGTCCCCTCGCCGGACAAGCCTTCGGTGCTACCCGCATCATCGACGTTGCGGTCCCCGCGACCCAGCAAATCCCCAGCGGTTCTACCCTGACCGTCTGTACCTACGATGCGAGCCTGAACTTCAGCAGCTTTCCCGATTTCGATGTGTTCAGCCAAGTTCCGAAAACCAATACCTGGGATAAAAGCGGAAAAAACGTTCAAGCCACGGTTGAGATCCAAGACGATCACACTTACGTGCTTCACCTGAGCCTGATGCCGGAATTCCCGGATGCCGGCCAATCGTGCGATACCAAGAACGTAAAAGTTCTCGTCCGCGAATAAACCTTTTCACATCAAAAAAACAAGAGCCCGAAGTTCGGCGAAGAACTTCGGGCTCTTTTGATTTCTCAGTGTTAGTTTTTTCGTCTGCCGAAACCGCTCCAGCCTGGCCGGGCTGCGCTTCTCGGTTCATAGGCGAGGTCGACGTCTTACCCATTGCCTATGCAGTGACTAACGCGGGGTCCTCGCTCGCGTTCTTTGAAACTTATCGTCTTTGGCGCATTGAGACAGCTCACGTGCTGCGTTTTTTCTCATAAACGTCCTCCCTAAGAATAGGATCTCATGACTGAGTATTTTGATCAAGTAATTTGTTCATTTTTCTTCATTTTACAATGATTTCTTTAACCCTCTATTTAAAGCACAGCCAAATAAAGCCCTGAGAATCAAAGAGGAAAGCGCGACTTCCGGCAGCCGGAAGCGGCCAGCCGTTAAGGGCAGGAGCCCGTGGAGCGCTTTCCTCTTTGATTCTCAGAAACTGATTTGGCTATGATTTAAAATTGCGGATTGAAAGCGCTAGCCGGAGCAGCTTCCGTAAACGGACTCTCGCTCTCGATATCTTTGTATTCGACGTAAACCCCAAGCCGACATCCGGGCAACAGCTCCACCCCGTAAACATCCTTCACGATCGTGATTTCCGACGTGCGATTCCGAAGCACGTCCGGGCAATCCTTCCAGCTCATTTCATAATACTCGACCTGAATTTCATCCAAGGGCATGAAATCGTCGACCGTGAGTTGCGAATTTTTCGGCACGGCAATGAAACTGGTATTTTGCCCTGGAGCGGTCTGCACCGTTTCCAACGCCCAGTCTTGTTGAAGGGTCAGGGTTTGCGAAGGATGAAGCGCACTCCAAGGAAGCAATGCCGCAAGGGCTAAAATCAAGTTCATAAACGGATCGTATCAGCTACCCCGCCGTTTCTCATCTGATTTTTCAATTCGATCATTGCACTCCCTGTCGTTTTGGTTCCCATTACCGAGAGGACGGCGTCCTGCCTTGTCTTTCGATCGCCGTCCGGCTTCAGAACCTCTCGGTAATGGGAACCAAAACGACAGGGAGGACAGGAATCTATGTGAAAAATCAGACGAGAAACGGCGGACGCCCTCAAACCGGTTCAGAAATCAAAAGAGGCAATATCAAATCAAACTTCGTGTGCTCCGACTTTTCATCGAGGACGAGCTTGCCCGAGTGGTTCTCCAAAATTCCCCGGCTGATGCTGAGCCCCAGCCCCGTCCCCTCGCCGATCGGTTTGGTCGTAAAGAACGGGTCCATGATCTTCATGCGAATCTCGGGGCCAATGCCCGACCCCGAATCCATGACCGACATCTTGGCCTGAAGCCCGACGCGGCTCAATTCGATGCGGATCCATTTTTCGGAAAGTTTTCGGATCGCATAAGACGAATTGATGATCAGATTGACGATCACCTGCGAAATCTGTACCCGGCTGCACAATACCCTCAACGAAAGATCGCCCGACACTTTGATCGAGATCGACTGGTTTTTTAGTTTTTCCTGACAAAACGAAAGCGAGTCCTGAACCACGTCGATTAAGGTATTCGGCTCGAAGATGACTTCGGTCGAATCGCGAGAAAAATTTTTGAGCCCCTGGATGATCTTCGAAATCCGATCGACCGTTCCGCCGATCTGTTCGACACTCGAAGCGATGGCTTCCGGGTCGACCGCCTTCTGCAAAATCAGCCGAATACGATCCGCATGCCCCTTAATGATGGTGAGCGGATTGTTGATCTCGTGCGCGATCCCTCCGGCCATTTCGCCGAGTGCGACCATTTTCGAACTGTAAACGAGCGACTCCTGCGCGGCCTTCAACTCGGTGATGTCAGTGTGACTCCCGATCATGCGAACCGGATTTCCGGTCTCGTCCCACTCGACCACGCTGCCCCGGCAAATCACCCAAACCGTCTTGCCGTCCTGGTGGCGGTAGCGAACTTCTTGATAGAACGGGATTTCGCCGCGCGATTGACAATGCGACTTCAAGTTCCGCTCGACGATTTCGAGGTCCTCGGGAAAAATCAGGTTCCGCCACTCGCTCGGATGATGCTTCTTTTCGGACGGGTCATACCCCAGCATTTGCCAAAACCGGGGCGACATGTATTCGTAATCGTCGGGGATGTGCCAGTCCCAAATCCCGTCATGCGTGGTATTCACGATTTGACTGAGCTGCTTTTCTCGCTCAATCAAAAGCTGAGCCGCATGTTTGGCCTCGGTGATGTCTTGAATCTGCGAAATGAAATATTTGGGGCTTCGATCAGGATTTCGAATCAGCGAAACGTCGAGCTGCGTCCAGATCAGCTTTCCGCCGCGATGCAAGTACCGCTTTTCCATGCGGTAAGTCTTTCGTTGTCCCACCAGCATTTCTTTCACGAAGGCGAGATCGGCCGGCAGGTCGTCCGGGTGGCTGATCCGCTGAAAATCGGTCTCCAGCAATTCTTCCTGCGTGTATCCCAGAATGTGGGCCAAGGCATCGTTGACCCGAAGAAATTTTCCGCTGGGAGAAACCAGGGCCATCCCGATCGCGGCGAAATCGAATGCAGTCTGAAATTCGTCTTCAAATAGGGGCGGCTTGACTCCGGGGTTCATTGAATTTCAGTATTTCAAAGAAATTTGCGAGGCGGAACCCCCTTTTTAAAGATATCCTAAATTTATGTTGGATCATCTTTTTTCAGACCGAAGTGAGGCCGTCACCCCGGCCTTTCCGAATTGGCAAAAAAGCTTTATTTCAGGGGCCGAAAGCCCGCTTTTCGAAATCGAACATCGAATCGAAATCGGAAACCCGAGACATTTGATCAGCCGGGTGAAATTCAAAGAAAAAACTGAAGGCCCTCCGGGCCACGTCCACGGCGGTGCCTCGGCGGCGCTGATCGACGAAACCATGGGTATCGTGGTCTGGCACAACCAGTTTTATTGCCTGACCCGAAGCCTGAATCTTCAGTACTTAAAGCCGCTCCCGCTGACCCTCGATGCTTTCGTCACGGCCGAAATCACGCTCGTCACCGATCGGACAGTCGAAGTCGCCTGTGCGATTCAAGATACGAAAAAAACCCCTTACGTTTCGGCGCAAGGGGTTTTTCATCGATTAAGACCGGAACAGCTTCAGAAATTTATCGACTCGAACTCGCCGAGATAACCCGGATCGTTGACGAATACTTCAGGGATCTTGCGGGTGTCGGCATCGAGAATTCCGAGCAGGACGTCGCCGTAGGCCAATACGTTATGAAGGCGATAGGTATCGTTCGAGCGGAAATCGCGGATCTGAACGTCGTAAAAATCGCCGTCGGTGTCGGCCGTCGCGATCAGGCGGGCGACGAAAATATGGCCGCCGACTTTGATTTTCGCCAAGCCTTTGGTCAGCACCTTGATCTCGGGGCAGTGGCTGACGAGCGGATGATAGACCTTCACGTCGTCTTTCATCGTGTACGGAAGCAGGCTGCATTGGCGCACGCGATCGCGGATGTTGCTCAGGTGAGCCTCGACCGTATTATTGACCGCATCCGTACCGATCGTCATACCGATCGTCGTATCGGCAAAGCTGGCGGACACCGGGAGTAAAGTCAGAATCGACAGAACAAAAATGATCTTTTTCATGATGTTTCTTATGACAAAATTCCAATATGAAAGATATTAATTTTTTGTTATAATATTATTCCAATATGGAATTATTGAATTTACGCATCCTTCAGGCCTTGGTTCAAGACCCTCACCTCTCGCGCGTATCCGCGCGGTTTCACCTCACTCAATCGGCGCTCTCGAAGCGACTTCAAAATTTAGAGGCCCAGCTCGGGGTAAAACTCTTCGACCGGCGCGGGCCTCGGGGCATGGAGCCCACCTCCAGCGCGCGCGAAATCGCGCAGCTCTCGCATCGGGTGCTGACCGCCTGGGATGCCGGGCTTCATCGCGTCCGCCGCCATCAAGACGAGCCCGCCCGCTTCGGCGTCGTCGGGCCACAGATTTTCATGCGCGAAATCCTGCTCCCCTGGTGGACCAAGGCCTCTCCCCAACACCCGGGGTTAAGCCTCGAAGTCCACGTCTCGCCGCTCTCACGCGTTTCGTTCGAGCTGCTGCAGGCCGGGATGGACGTCGGCATCCTCGAACATCAGGAGGAGCTCGCCGATTTCATCTGCCGCCCCATTTTTGCCGAGACCTGGGGAATCGTGTCGCATCCGCGAAGCCGCCTCGACTTGGACGACAGCGAAAGCCTGAAGCGCCTGAATTGGGGAGCGTTGGCCGCCCAAAGCAATCCCGTCGACGAGTGGCTGGTTCGGCGCCAGAAAATGCCGCCGCCGCTGTACCGAATCTATTGGAACGACATGACGGCCCTCGTGGGTTGGGTCGCCGACACTCCGGGCGGGGCGACGGTGCTGCCGCTTCATGCCTGTCAGTCGTTGCTTGAGTCTAAACGAGTTCAATTCACGTCGGTCGGACGCGATTCGAAGCGGGTGCTGTATCTCGCCTATCGGCGAAATCATCCCCACAAAAAATTCATTCACGAGATGATCGGAAGCCTCTCGGGTGATGCGGTGGGCATCAAAAAGTAGTCAGGCACCCAACTATTCCCCGCACCCGCTGGACGGCGACTGCGAGACGGTAAATTCGATGCGGCGGTTGCGCGGATCGTTCGAGGCGATGCCTCGGGCGTTCGTGCTCCAAGCCCGGCGCGAGGCGATGCCGCGAGGACAGAAGCGATCCTCGTCCATCTTATGCTTCTTCACGAAATACTTCATCACCGCGATCGCCCGTTCGGTCGAGAACAGGTACGGATCTTCGCCCGTGAGCGAGCCGCGCTTGTCGAGGTGGCCTTCGATCAGGATATTCCCCGGGACTTTACCGAAAATCTTAGCGAGCTTGTCGAGCGTCGAGTACGCGTCCTTACGAATTTTGGCACTTCCCTCGTCGAACACCTCGTCGCCCGGAACCGAAAATTTCAGTTCTTCGACGTCGGCGTCGAGTTCAAGCCCGAAGGTGACGTTCCCCAATTGTTTTTGGATCTGATCTTTCAGATCGCGCAGCGGCCGTTGCACCAGATCTTCGGGCACCTGCCCTTGCGCGCCCTTCATGATCGTATCGCCCTGGCCGAATTTCTCGCCGAGCGGATTCGTCGTCTCGGACTGCGGGTCGCGGCCCTTGTTGTACGGCGAATTGGGATGGTTGAAGTAATGCGAAATCTCTTGCTTGGTCTGCTCGTCGGCGCCCATCAGCCACATCACGAGAAAGAAGCACATCATCGCGGTCACGAAGTCGGCATAGGCCACCTTCCACGCTCCGCCATGTCCGCCCGCGCCGCCACCCTGAACTTTCTTGATGACGATCGTGACGCCTTTGTCTTTTCCGTTCCCTGCGGCCATGATTTAACCCAGAATTCCTTTCATTATGCGGCGGCCTTTTGCGACGAGCTCGCGCCCGAAGTCGCCTTATCCACGTCGTCGAAGGTCGGGCGGGCCACCGGCGGCACCGTCCGGCGGGCGAACTCGACGCAAACCTTCGGCGCGCACTCTTTCGAGAGCGCCAGGATCGCGCACTTGATCACCTCGATGTATTTTCCGTCGTCGTGGATGTTCGCCTCCATCTTGCTCGAAAGCGGCTGGGCGAATCCGTAAGAACCCAAAATCCCGATGAAGGTTCCGACCAGGGCCGCGGCGACGTTGTGTCCGATCGCCTCTTTTCCTTCGGCCAGAGCGCCCATGGTGATCACGACCCCCAAGACGGCGGCCACGATCCCCAGACCCGGCATCGCGTCCCCGATTTTCGAGATCGTGTGGACCGCGTGCATCTCTTCTTCGTGGGTCGCCTTCAGGTCTTTGTCCATCAGGTCTTCCAAATCGTACGGGCTCATGGGCGAAGAAATCTGCACCTTGAGCGTGTCGCAAATAAAATCGAGCGCGTGGTGATTCGACAGCACGCCCGGATATTTTTTGAAAATTTCGGAGCTTTCGGGTTTTTCGATGTGCGGTTCGAGCGAAAGCGGGTTCGTCTTGACGAGCTTGCAAAGTTCGTAAAGGCACAGCAGAAGTTCGAGGTACTGTTCTTGAGTCACCGGTTTTTTCTTCAACGAATACAGAACGGCGTGAACGATGTGCTTCAGCTGGCCCGTCGAGTTCGACGTGATCAGCGACCCCATCGCTGCACCGAAGATGATCAGGAATTCGGTCGGTTGATTCAACACCAGGATGTTTCCGTGGTGAAGGACAAACCCCCCCAAGACACAAACTAAGACGACAATGCCACCGACAATGACCATAAGTTTTCCTCAAGAGCTGATCGGCACTTTTCGACCGATTCTTAAGCGTTTTCGACCGGTTTTTGACGGAGAGCGATCCAAGCTTCGTAACCCAACGGAATTTTAGAGATTTTCTTAAACGTAGGTCGGGTCAAATCGAACTCTTCGTCGGGCGCCAGGAACGACGAAAGGTCCATCCGGATCGTCTCTTTCAAACCTTCGCGGGTCAGCTTGGCGTAAGCCTCCTTTTGAATCCAGCGCACGAGCAGCTCGGAGCGGCCCCGAAGGGTCAGTGCTTCGTTCTCGGAAAAAAACCGTTCGGCCAATCTTTCGGGCTCTTGCGAGAACTCGCGATACAGGCTTTCCACGTCCACGCCGAGTTCGTGCGTCCGCGAATAACCCAACACGGCGATTTCGTCGGTGTGGGAGTAGCTGATGCCCGTCAGCCGTACCCGTCCCCTCCAGTGCGGCCCTCGATCGTCGACGTGAAGCACCCCCTCGGGATCATCGAGTTCACGCCTTAAAAACGCCTCGATGCCGGCGCGGAACTTGAGGCGATCGCCGTCGAACGAAAACCAGGCGCCCGAGTATTCGGGAGTTTCAAATCCAGTTTGAGGGAGAATCATAAAGCCAGAAGTTGGCGCTTCAAATCAGCCATTCCCTTGGCCGAGCCTTGATGATCCATCCACTGGCTGAGCCAGTCGTGATCGATCATCTCCTTGACCTTCGGATAGGACGCTTTCAATTCGTCGGCCTCGCGGTCCGAGATCACGTTGTCGAGCAATGCCGACTGAAAAGCCGTGAAGAAATCGACGGCGTCGTCGAATTTCGGACAAGTCGCGATGTGATCGAGGAACGCCTGATAGGCCTTGGCCTCGGTTTCATGGCCGGGCGGGAAATACGGTTTGGCCTTGAACGATTGAATCATCCCCGGAGGGAGATCTCCCGTGAACACAGCGAAGTCTTTTTCGCCGTTTTTCAGCGCGGCACAGGCCCGGTCGAATTCTTTCTGTGAACCCGTCAGCGAGCTGATTGAGCCTTTAAAATGACCGTCGTGGCAGGCTTCGCTCAGCAGGCTCGTTTTCGGCGCCCACTGCGAGCGCACGAGCTCTCCGGCGCTGCCGTCCGAATTTTTCCGTTGGATGGCGACGTAATCCACTTTCAACGTACTCGTATGATCCGGTTGAGCGCTCGCGTACGGGTTTTCTTCGGCATATTCGATCACCAACTGATGCTTGATCTGGACCATGCCGCCCTCTTTGACCTGAACCAGCTTCTGGCGAAGCGCTTCTTGCTTGAGCGCCTGGAATTGATCCACCTGTTCGCTCAAGGAAAGCGAAGCGTTCAGGTCGTCGCAATTTTGATGAAGCAGTTTTCGAATGCTGCACAACCGGCTGTTCGGAACTCCGTTCTGGCGGACAAGATTGACCGCGAAATCCTTTTCGAGCAGCCGCAGCAGGATCAACACCGCCGCTCCGCTCGTGTCGCCGTCTTTTCTGAATTCGAGGTCAGCGGTCGAAGTCATCTCGGGCGAGAGCGGCGACGGACCGCCGTAAGCCACGTCGGCCATGCGAACGACCGGCTGTTGCCAAACTTGAGTGCCCGGATCGCGGTCCAGCATCAGATTCATCCCCGCCTTTTTCGCCTTTTCGGCGAAGGCCAAATAATCCGCCGGGGCCAAGTCACCGCCGCCCAACAGGCCGAGCTTCGAAAGCGCGACGTTCGCGTCGGCGCGGTTTTTCACCGTTTGCCCCAGATAGCCGCGATAAAACTGAATCGCGGACTTGCGCTCGATCGGCAGGGGTTCGGGATACAAAGAAGTGACGATCTCTTTCAACTCGCCCCTCGAAAACGGAATGCCCTCGCAGATCACGCCGTATTTGATCGAATCGAAAATCGATTGAAGCTCGGGGTTCGGATTCCATCCCGACCAAGGGCCGCACTTCCCTTCCCAATCCGCCAACGTTCCCGCCTTGCTTTTGGCCAGAGCGGTCTCTTGGCGTTGGTGATACCAATTCGCGGTGGCAGTCGCGGTGCCGGACGAATCCCCGTCCTTTTGCTCCTGGCGTGATAATGCGGCCACGAATTTCGTCGCGACCGAAACGCCTTTTCCCTGGTAGTTGAAGTAATACTCCATGTTCCGAACGTACGGATAATCGTCGCGATAAACGGTTTCGCCCGTGTCTTGATTTTTGATCTGACCGGACAAGGACGTGATGGGATCGAGGCTGGTCTGCTGGTAATCGCTCGAAATCGGCTTCACGCTCCAGTCGATCGGCTGGCAAGAAACCGAACGGTAATGCTTTTGATACTCCTTCGTCAGGCGGCTGCAAAGATCTTGTCCCGAGTTCTGAGCGAATGCTTGAGGAATCAATGAAAGCGCTGCCAAAGCGACGAAGAAAGTTTTCATTTCCGTTTCGCCTCGCTCTCGTTGATGGCGGCAACCCGCTCGTAAACGGCATCGTGAGCGCGGCAGAGTTCGTCATAGACGGCGCTCTTGAAGCTGGCACATTCGCCGGTTTTCAGGCGCTCGAACGCGGCCTTCGCGTATGGATGCGCGACTTTCAGTTTCGATTCGAGGGCGGCTCGCTTTTCGAGCGCGGGGAGAAGAACTTTATTCTGCTCGGGGCTTCGGCTCAGGACGGCGAGCACCAACGCCGTATACGGCGATCGATGGCCCTTCGCCGAAGCGATCGAATCTTTCAGTCCGTTTTCAAATTTTTGGGGAGTATGCGCCAGCCGCTCCAGTCCGTCGAGGTAAGCCTCTCGAAATTCCTGGCAGCGTTTCGGCAGAAACTTCGCCGCATCATCGCTGATCGCCTTGCCCTGAACGAGGGAGAGGCAACCCGGCTCTTGGAGCGATCCCGATCGAGCGGAAGCGAATGACGCAACGAAAAGCATTGAAATTGCGAAAGCCAACCCCGTTTTCACCCTTTTAGGATAACGAGTTTCCGCTTTGACTGCAAGCCCAGGTGAGATAGGCTTTCCGCATGGAAAACCTTCGTTATCACCATGGCTTTTGCAACCATTTCGAAACCGAAGCCAAAACCGGCGCTCTGCCTCGGGGCCAGAACTCTCCTCAGTCTCCGGCGTTCGGTCTCTACGCCGAACAGCTGAGCGGTTCGCCCTTTACGGCCCCCCGGCACCGCAACCTGAAAAGCTGGCTCTATAAAATCCGTCCGTCAGTCGTTCAAGGCGCGTTCGAAGAAGTCGGCCATGCGACTTGGATCAGCGACGTCACCCGAGGCAAGGTCGTCAAAACTCCGCAGGCGCTTCGTTTTCACCCCTACCCCGAAGCCAACGAGAAGACAGAGAAGAAAGATTTTCTGGAATCGCTCTTCACCTATGCGATCAACGGCAGCGCCACCCAAGGGAGCGGAAGCGCAATCCACCTCTATTCATTCAATCAGTCGATGAAGAATCGTTTTCTCTACAATGCCGACGCCGAGATGATGCTCGTGCCTGAAAGCGGCGAGATCGTCGTCCACACCGAATTGGGAACGATGGAGCTCTCACCGCTGTTCATCGGCGTGATCCCGCGGGGGGTGAAATTCAAGGTCGAACTGAAATCGCCGACCGCGCGCGGATACCTTTGTGAAAATTTCGGAAGCCCCTTTCAGCTACCCGAGCTGGGGCCGATCGGCGCCAACGGGCTTGCGAACCCGCGCGACTTTGAAGTCACGACCGCGCGCTTCGAAGACCTCGAAGGCGATTTCGAATTGTTCGGCCGCTATCAGGGTTCGCTTTGGCGCGCGCCGATCACCCATTCGCCGCTCGACGTGGTGGCCTGGCACGGCAACTATGCGCCCTATCGCTACGACCTTCGCAAATTCAACACGATCAACACCGTGAGCTTCGACCACCCTGATCCGTCGATCTTCACCGTGCTGACTTCTCTGAGCGCCATCCCCGGCACGGCGAACCTCGACTTCGTGATCTTTCCGCCGCGCTGGATGGTGGCCGAGCACACCTTCCGCCCGCCGTATTATCACCGCAACGTGATGAACGAGTTCATGGGCCTGATTCAGGGGCAATACGACGCGAAGGCCGAAGGCTTCAAGCCCGCCGGCGCCAGCATTCATAATTGCTTTACCGGGCACGGGCCCGATGCCGAAGGTTTTCAAAAGGCGAGCGAAGCCGAACTGAAACCTCAAAAGTACGCCGACACGATGGCCTTTATGTGGGAAAGCTGCCATGCCTTCTGGCCCACCGAACAGGTCTTGCGCTCGCCGATGAACGACACTCGTTACTTCGAATGCTGGCAAGGGCTTCCAAAGCGCTTCAAACCCTGATCGCGGAGCGAGCGATGACACTCTCACTCGAAGAACGAAAAAAACGCGGGCGATACATCCAAAAACAATTAGCCAAGCTGTACCCGCATCCGAAACCGCCGCTCAATTATAAGGATCCGTACACGCTGCTGATCGCCGTGCTGCTTTCGGCGCAGACGACCGACGTCCGGGTCAACCTCGTCACTCCGGCGCTCTTCAAGCGCGCGCATACGCCGGCGCAGATGGCGAAACTTTCGGTGGCCGAGATTCTGTCTTACATCCGCACCTGCGGGCTTGCACCGACGAAGGCGAAGAACGTCCGTCGATTGTCCGAAATTTTGGTCGAGAAATACCACGGCAAGGTGCCGCGCACGTTCGAAGAGCTGGAGGCATTGCCGGGGGTCGGCCACAAGACCGCGAGCGTGGTCATGAGCCAAGCCTTCGGGGTGCCCGCCTTTCCGGTCGATACCCACATCCACCGGCTCGCGAAACGATGGAAACTTTCGAGCGGAAAAAACGTCAAAAAGACCGAGGAAGACCTCAAAGAGATCTTCCCCGAGTCCGCGTGGAATCCCCTCCATTTGCAGATCATTTTCTATGGACGCGAGCACTGCACTGCCCGCGCTTGCGACGGCTCATCGTGTCCGATCTGTCGCCGTCTCAATTCTTTGTAATGCGTGGACGTACACCCTGCTGGCCCGAGCAAACGGGGAGCGTGATCGCACCGAACTCGTCGTTCTGTAATTCCGCTTGGAAGGACGACGAAGCCGTGAGCTTGAAGTTCACCTGCTTTTCGTCCGGCTCCAGCATCGCCCGCCATTCACCCTGCAAGAATCGGTTGATTCCAAGCCGGTAAGTCATTTCACTGGCCGGATACTGCGCGCCCGTTTTGGCTTGGTTTGAAACGCAAGCCGGGACCTTCAAATAACTCTTTTCGTCGTCGCTCGACGACGGAATCGTCTTCCAGACGTTTTCAGAGCCGGCCGACGGAAGGCGTTTGGGATTAAAGGTCGAAAAAAGTTCGAGATAATTCTCGGGCATCATCGAGTTCATGTTGACGATCGATCCGCACTTCGCCGTCCGCGAAAGATTCAGCTCGGGAATGCACTCGATCTGGGTTCCGATCGCAACCTGCCCGTATTTTTGATCGAGCAAGCGGGGTTGCAGCTGGTTCAGAATGTCGGGATCCTGCTTCACCGAAAGATAACCCTGAATGATCGCGCCGACCTGACCGTCGGAGTTGATCGCGGCCGAACCCGAGTTCCCCGCCTGAATCGCGCAGTCGCCAAAGGTCATGAGCGGAATATCGGGCGTCGTCACCGACGGGTACAGCATCGTCATGTACGAGGCCGGGCATTCGAGGCGGGTTTGAATCCCGTCGAAAGTCCCCTCTTCGCTTTTTTGCATCTGCACGCGATAAATCGAGGCCCTTTCGTTCGCGCGGAATCCGCGGTTCGCCAGGCGCAGCGGCGCACGGTCGCGGACCGGCTGCGAAAGCTTCAAAATCGCGTAATCGCGGTTTCCGATTCCGGTCTGAAACGAACGCACCTGGATCGTCTGACACGAAATATTGAGAGCCTGATCGTGATCGTTCGTTTTCGCGAAATGCGCGTAGACCAAGCCCTGGCAAGGGATGTTGCTCGCGTGTTGAATCGCGTTCTCGACGGCGACGCTGTGAGCGACGCAGTGATCGTTGGTCAGAACCTGAGTCTCCGAGATCAAAAACCCGGTGCATCGTTCGAGCCCCTCGTCGGTCGCGACCGAAATCAGCGCCAGAGCCGGCTCGCACTCGTCGCCGAACGGGCAATACAGGCTTCCTTCTTTGGCCGCGTCGACTCGATCGGCGAGCGAACTCGTATCCGTCGGCGAATGCGGGGTTCGCGGAGTAATGCGATCGGTTCGGCTTTGCGTCCGATACAGCGATGTCGTTTGAACGGTGGGACCGGCCCCGCAACCCACGATCCCCGCCATCAGGGGGAACACGAGGGCCCGAAGCATGATGCGAGTTCTCTTCATGCCCGTTTTCTCTCTCTCTGAGGCGAGGTCGTATCACGGCGCCCGGGAGCGGGCAAGGAAGAAATCAATTAAAGTTGTTTAATGTAAAAAGATGAGGTTTCAACGGGTTACGCTCGCACGCCGCTTTTCACACCGATTCGTCGAATGAAGTGTCCGGGACGAGCTTCCGCTCGGTCAAAGGGCCGAGATTGCGCAAACTCTGCACGGTTTTGACCTTCGGCTGATAACCGAACGCTTTCCGAAACGTGTCGTCGCACACGATCGTGGGATATTTGAAGTAATCCATGAGGTAAGGCGGAAAGCCGAGCTTGCTCACGTCGTCGAGCAGTCGCACGAAGCCCGCGCTCACGATCGGAGGGATCGGAATCGCCATCGCCTGCGCGTGCCGGATCGCGTGCGAATACGCGATCACGCCCTCGCCCGCGACGTTGAAAACCCCGGGAATCTCGTTTTCGAGCGCCAGAATCAACGCGCGCGCGACGTCCTTCTCGTCCATGAACTGCAGCAGCGGATCGAAGCCTACGATCTTGGGGCAAATCCCCGAGCGCAGCAGCGAGCAGATGGTGTTGCGGACGTGCTTGCCGATGATGTTCACCGGACGCAAGATCGTCGTCCGGACCTCGCGCTGTTTCCACATGAAGGTCGTCGCCGCATGATCGAGCTCGACCGCGTCGGCCAGTTCGGGAAAGCTTTGCGAAGCGCGAAGCGGCGAATCCTCGGTCAACAGCAGCGGATTGTGTTTGTGGGCGCCGTACACGTGATAGGTGCTCAGCACGATCAGATTCTTCACCGCATTCGAGCGGCACAGCTCCAGCAACTTTTGGGTGCCGATCACGTTCATCTGAAAGCGGTATTGCGGGGAATACCTTTGGCTTTCGCGAATCCGACCCAAGTGAAGGACGGCATCGAAGCGATGGTGTTTGAAGACTTCATCGAGCTTGCGACTGTGATAATCGGCCACGACGAACTCGCCCGGAAAATGCGAGGTGCTCGGCGCCGGACGCGGGTCGACCCCGACGAGTTCGGTCTTCGGCGAAATGGCGCTCGCGACCAGCCTAGCGATGGCGCCCGAGGCGCCCGTGATCAGAATTTTCATTTGGCCGCTCCCGAAAACACGTTTTCGCCGCGTTTTTCAAGACCCGTGTTGATCTCGGCCTGGAGCGCGTCCTTAACCATCTGAACTTTGTCGCGAATCAACTCTTCGGGCTCGTTGGCGTCGCCCTCAAAAGAAATCGGATCGCCGAAGCGCACGGTGACTTTCGCCGGTAACGGCAGAAGCCCCAAGGGGCCTAGCAGCGGAAAAAACGGCGTGACCGGAAAATACGGAGCCCCGATCAACTTCGCCAGGGCCTCGAAATTGAAGACACTGGGATAAGTCTCTTCCGTACCGATGATCGCGACCGGGACGATCGGCGTTTTCGTCTCAAGCGCAAGCCGCATAAAGCCCGTTCCGAAGCGCTGAAGCTGGTAGCGATCTTTAAACAACTTCCCCGAGCCACGAACGCCTTCGGGGAACACGAGCACCGACTGATCGTGCATCAACAGTTCGCGGCAGTTCACCGGGTCGCCCACCATTGCGCCGATGCGGGTAAACAAGCTACTCACGAACGGGACAGTCGGCACCCAACGTTCGACCATCGCGCGGGCCACGCGCGGGGGCTCACCCTCCAAAAACAGCGACAACCCGGCCATCATCGCGTCGAGCGGAACTTGACCGCCGTGATTCCCGACGAACAAGGCCCGGCCCGGCGGGAGCTTTTCGATCCCGGACGTTTCGACTCGGAAGTATTTTTTATAAAGCAGGTAAAGAATCGGAGCGAATTTTCGAAGTGTCTCGGGGTGCATGCCCCAGCGATCGAACCCCGCCGAGTTCAGGTCGAGATTGAGACGGGCGATCCGATCGTCCAAGCCGGGGACTTTGATCAGCTCGAAGCCCTCCATCTTTTGAAGGATCGCTTTCACCTTCTCTAAATCCGTTTCCATCAACAGGCGCTTTAACATTCCGAAAACAGTATCGGACATAACGCGCCGAAAACTTGATAAAAAAAGGGATGCGGCGGTGCCGCATCCCTTTAACCCAAACCGAACGAGAGTCCTCTCAGTTCGATTTTACCACCGAATTTTTCCAAATTTTCAATAAGCCCTGGTTCAAGGCTTCGATCGCCGAATTCTTTTGCGCGACCGTCAAATCATCGTTCAGCTTGATCTGAATGTCGACGCGGCGGTCCTGAGGGCAATCCTGCTTCGGATCGCAGCTCGAAATCGTGGGTTCGCCCACGCCGCGCAAGGCCAGCTTCGAACGCTCGATGCCCGCCTGAAACAACACCTCGGCCACGGCCTGAGCCCGCTTCTTCGAGAGATCGCGGTTATACTCGGGGCGGCCCGTCTTGTCGGTGTGTCCGGTAATTTTCACTTTTTGAACGGAATCGCTATGGCCGTGGATCAAGCCCGCCGTTGCGATCAGGCGTGTTTTCCCGTCGGCCAGGATCGAGGCCTGGTTCAGGGCGAACAACAAACGAGAACCGTCCAGGTTCAGCTGAAGCTCGGGCTGGCCCGGCTTTTGTTGAATCACGATCAACGGAAGCGGCTCTGCTGTAATTTTCGGCGTCGGCAACGTGACCGTCTTTACGGTCTCGATCGGAGCAATTTGAGTCGTCACTCGTTTTGTCGAATGGTCAGTCGCATGGTCAGTACCCGAGACCGCCGGCACGACGACTTTGACACTTGGCTTGGCGTCTGCCGGGATGGCATCAGCAGGAACCGTCGTCGCAGCATTTGCGCTTCCGGTCTCGGTCGGCACGACCGACTGATCTTTCACGTTCTGAGTTTGGTCCGACGGGTTCTTTTGAGTTTCGGCGGCGACCTTCACGCTTGGCTTCGCATCCGCGTTTGCATTTGCGTTTCCTTTCGCGGCCGGAACGTCCGTCAAAGAAGACTGTTGCCCGGACGACGAACCGAACTGATCATCGGTGGCGCCATGTTTGGGTGCGCCTGCAACCTGATCCACCATCTGCTGGTTCGATTGGAATTGCAGCAGCAAATGACCGGATTCGACGAAAACGTTGTCCGCCATCACGAAACGGAATTTGCGGTAGCCCGGATCGGCGTATTCGGTCGAGTTGGCGTAGATCCAGTCCACGAGTTCGGCCGTCGAAAGGTTTTCAAGATGAAACACCTTCTTCAGATCGATCGAGACTTCACTGGTTTTACCGTCAGTCCCTTCGCCTTCGAAGACCGCTCCGTTTTCGCCGTAATCGAGAATTTTCTTGGCCTTGATCGCCGTGAACGGATCCGCCTCGTCCGCCGCCTGGCCCGAACAGACCATCGTGTCGGCAATGCAAAGGGCTTGCCCGCTGAAATCGCGTTCGTTCAACGACGAGCCTTTCGGGTCGTAAATGCGAAGCCCTTTCAGCACCAATTCGAAATTCAAGATCGATTGAATGTTTCCTTTGGCCGGAACCGGGACGATCGCACGGAAGACGAGATTCGCATTGCTGACGAAACCGATCTGGGTCGACGGATCGACCAGCGACGGATCGCCGATCTCGCGAATCCCGTTGACCGAATTGACGAACGGGCGTTTGGAACTGAGCTCGGAAAGATCATATTTCGAATAAGGCTGCAATTCGCCGTCGGTCGAAACCGGATCCGCATCGGTCGTATCGCTATCCGCCTTTTTGTGGTCTGGCGTTTTATTGGGGGCTTTCGCTTGCAAGTCTTGCGCGGGTTTGTCTTTCAGCGAGACGTGCATGTTTTTTCCGCAGGCGGTGAGCGCGAAGACGGCGAGCACTAAAGCACCGTATGAAGCAATGGGCGAGCGGGAAAAAGGTTTTCGGTTCATGATTCCTCCAAAATTTTAGAGATCCTATCACCGAATAACGCACCGCGCAAGTCTGTTTTTGTATTTTTTACATTTTATGAATTGAACGATTTCCGTTGAACGGGTCTAACCGCGTTTCCGGAACTTCCAGCCGACGGCAAGCCCGAGGATTGCCCCGACCCCCATTGCGATGAGCTGGGCTTTTTGGAGCTTGTCGATCGCCCATTGGATCGAACTCGTGCACGAAACCCCCATCGGGGTCGGCGGGTCGAAATACCAGCTAATCATCCGCGGGAAGTACATCGACACAATCGATACGCAGAGCAAAATCCCGATGATCATCAGGGTGAGCACGAAACGCGCGGAAGATTTTTGAGGAGGGTTGGACGACTGTGGTAGGTTTTCCGACATAAACCTGATATTACCCGGTGGCCTAAAAAATACTATGAAAAAGATCGCGACCGCCCCCCACTTTCAACGTCCTGTCCGCATCGAAGACGGTTTTTTTTCGCAGGCGCGAAAACTTCGTTCACTCTACGAACATCGGTTTGCCGACCCGCTTCGCGCTTCGTCGGATCGCTTTTGCTGGGATTACTGGTTCGTCCCCGATCAATACCGCCTTCTTCGAACCCCCGCTCAAAACTTCTTCGGCGAAAAAGCGTTTCAACCGTTTTTGCGGCATCTTTTAGCCTGGGGCCGACGCCACTTGGGGTGCCAGATGATTTCGCACCCGTGGCTCAGCGTTTATCTCGACGGCAGTCATCAGGCCTTGCATTCGGACGTTCCTCACGGTCCCTGGAGCTTCGTCTATTCGCTCACCCCGTGGGCAACGCGCGAATTCAAAGGGGGCGAAACCCTGATCAGCCGCCCCAAATTACTGCGGTATTTTCGCGAAGTCCGCCACGACCGCTCGGACGAAGCCGATGCTTTTTTCGAAAAAATCGAACCTCGGATGAACCGTTTGACGGTGTTCGATCCGCGCTATCCGCATGGGGTCGCGCGCGTCTCGGGCGCCGAAGATCTGCTGAAGGCCCGGGTGGTGATTCACGGCTGGTTTACCGAACCTCGGCCGATGATCGAAGGGTCACTTTCGGCCGCGAAGGTTTCCCGTCCGCTTGATGCCTTCGCCTATTCGCTGATCGATCGACTTCGGCAAGATCCCCGTTCGGCCGATTCGACCGGCCTGCTCACACTTCGGTTTCGCGTCCTGCCCTCGGGGAAGATCGGTAACACGACCCTGCTTTGCGGGCACCTCGTCGATTCGGGCGGAGACCTTCTTTCGGCGTCCGTTTTGAAACAATGCGTGCGCGACATCGAAGTCGGCTTTCCGAAATCCCGGGGCTCGACCGAGGTCACCCTTCCGATCGAGCTGAAAGGCTAAGCGTATGATTCGAATTTGGCCCGTCGTCTTGCTGTTGTTTTCGAATGTTTTCATGACCTTCGCCTGGTACGGCCACCTCAAAAACCTCAAAGGCAGCTCGCTCGCCGTCGCCATCCTCGCCAGTTGGGCGATCGCCTTTTTCGAATACTGCTTTCAGGTTCCGGCCAATCGTCTGGGGTCCGACATTTATACACTGGCTCAGTTGAAAGTTATCCAAGAGATCATCACGATGAGCGTCTTCGCCGCCTTTGCCGTCTTTTACATGAAGGCGCCGATCACCCGGAACTACCTCTATGCCGCGCTTTGCATGCTCGGGGCCGCCTTTTTCATCTTCCGCGACTGATTTAATACTTGACTAATATAGTTTTATATGCGATCCTTTCGCCCTTATGAACCGGATTTTGAAGCGGACCTGGGTCCCTTTTCTGCTGATTTCTCTCGCTTTGGGCGCCTGTACCCAAAAACGAAAACAGACTTTTGAACAAGGTCAGGGCACGGATCTCGACCCGATCGCAATGTGGCAGCCGCAATTCACCGACCTCGATACCGGGGACGTGATCGGACTTCCCCCGACGACCAACGCGCAAGATTCCGTCACGATCTCCGATCAAGTCCGCTCGATGAACCATTACAACTTGGTCGAGATCAACGTCAAAGACCCGAAATACAAAACCCTGGTCGGAACCCCGCCGTTTCGCGGAAAGCCCCACACCCACGGCGTCTACCAGATCGAAATCAAGCTCACTCAGAATTATCTGAAAATCCTGAAGGTCGCAAAGAAAGAAGACCTTCCGTTCGAAGAGCATTTCTACATCGAAGACACCCTGCCCGACGGACGCGTCGCGATCCCGCTTTTGGGTTACAAGGTGAAGGGCTTCTTTCGCGTCGAACCGAAGAAAAACGACGACGACCAGAATTCGCATCACCTGATCGAGATCTCCGTCCCCGATATGGCACAAGCCACGCACGTGCGCATCGACTGGAACTCGCGCGAAATCTTCGAGCCCGTCAAACAAACCGATCTGTTTCCGGCGAATCTGTTCTTTTCGCATGACGCGAAGAGCGGCGACTGGAAACCTTACGAATGGTATTACTCCGAGACCGTGACCGAGAAATCGCTCAGCGACACCGACACGATCGTCGGCGAGAACAATACCCGTTCGGATCACTCGACCCTTTCGCCGGCCACGAAGGTCGTCTTCATCCCGCGCCAAGGCGAGATCCGCGCCGTGAACGTCGCGCTCGACGAACGCCTGAGCCGCGACCAGATCGAAAAAACGGCCGACCTGAATTCGAAGGCGGCGCTCGTGCTTCCGGTTCAGTGGAAGGATTACCGCACGAAGCCCGAGGGAAGCAATCTTTCGCTGAAAGGCGAAGCCCTCGAAGAGCGGAAGTGGAATCAACGCCAGTATTTCGAAATTGATTTCCCGAACCTTCAGTCGGCGTCGATCTCTGAGGGAAAAACCCGCCTGCTCGACGTTGAAGTCGATCGCGACTACGTCAGTTTTACCGTGATGAATCTGATCGGCGATCAGGGACGCGAGATCAAATACTCGTTCCTGCGCGCGGACGACGGCCGCCTCGCCTACCAGCCGAAAATCAGCGACGAAAAAGACCGCCGCACTTTCGGGTTTTTCACGACCGAAAAACCTTACGTCGACAACTGGGAATACTACACCAAGGACGATTACCGGAAACGCGTTTACATGAATCGGATGAACCCCGCGCAGAAAGAAATCGTGTTTCACCTTTCGACCGATTCCCCGGCGTGGCTCGAAGACATCACCCAAATGGCCGTCAAAGCCTGGGACCAAGCCTTCGAAGAAGCGCTCGGAAAAAACAAGATCCATATCGTCTACTCGCCCGATCGCGTGTCCCTCGGCGACCTTCGCTACAACGTCATTCACCTCGTCGATACGCTCGACGAAGACGGGCTTTTGGGCTTCGGGCCGTCGATCGCCGATCCCGAAACCGGCGAGATCATCGCCGCCAGCACCAACATCTACGTCAATTCGATTCAATCGGTGGCCGCCAACTCCGTCCGCCAGTACATGATCGACCGGCTCGAAGGCCGCATCGGCAAAGAAACGCTTTCCAGCGGGCCGATTCTGACCGACGACGCCTCACCGCGTTCTTCCAGCGTCGGCGCCCGACACGCGCTGGCTTCGCTGCCGCTCCTTCAAGGCAAGCACACCGATTTCGACCGACTGATGTCGACCCTGGCCCTCACCCCCAAAGAGCGCCGCGAACAGGCCATGATGGCGGACTCCGATTGTTCGTTCGCCGAGCAAGCGGCGATGTCGGCCAACGATCGCGACATTCAGAAGTTCTGCCCCGCGATCGAAAAGATCGTCCAAACCCACCAATCACTGTCGTTCTTGGGCGAAAGCGCGGAACAAAACTGGGAGAGCGTCTGGGAAAGCTCGAAAGACGCGATCCGCGACTGTTCAAAACAGATCACGCGCGAAAAGCTGCTCTCGACCCTCATCCACGAGCTCGGCCACGACTTCGGTTTGCGGCATAACTTTTACGGCTCTTACGACAAGGCTAACTTCAAGCAGATCACCACGATTTTCGGCGAGAAAACAACCGCCCCGAGCAGTTCGATCATGGAGTACACCGACTGGGGCGAAGACCGTCTCGACGAAGCCGGTCCTTACGACATCGCCGCGATTCGCTTCGGCTACGGCAATTCGGTCGAGCTGAAAGACGGAAGCTTCATTTCGGTCGGCCAAGACTCGATCGAAAAGGCTTTAACTTCCAAAAACCGTTCCCTGAGCGATTTGAAACCGTATCTATTCTGTTCCGACGAAGAAGCGTCGAGCGGAATGGATGCGCTTTGCCGCCCTTACGATTCCGGAACCACGCCCGACGAGATCGTGAAATTCTTCATCCGGCAATACGAGCGCTCCCAAACCTTGCGTCGCTATCGCCGGGCGCTTCCGAATACGCTTCCGTCGCAAACCGTGGCGAAATACAATTTCAATCAAGTCTTCACCCCGCTACGCGCGATCTACGATCAATGGCGCATGCACCTGGGCGAATACGCGAAGAAATCGAACCGTTATCTCGATGCTTACGACAGCACCTCGTTTCAAGCGCTGCTTGACGGCATGAAGAACGATCCGCAATACGGCGCCTACTACGATCAATATTACCAGGCCTCGCGCGACATCTACGCCTTCTTCAAGAAGATCGTGTTCCAGCCGAACCAATACTGCCTGATCGATCAAGGCGGAACGCTCAAGGCGATCGAGTTTCTGACCCTTCGTGACCGCCTTTCGGAAGAAAGTCGGGGCTCGCTCATGATTCGAAGCTGTGCCGAGGCCACCTCGCTGGGCGGAAAAGCGTTGAAAGTCGTTTCCGAGATCGGCTCGCCCGTGCAATCGTACCGTTATACGAAATACGACAGCGTGGACGATCTTTCGGACGACGTGATGGGCAACGCCGAAACCCGCGAATACGCCGCACTGGCCATCGCAAGCCGTTTCAGCAGCGCCGAAAACGAGCTGAATCAGTTCAATCCGAGCATGCTCGACGAGCCTGCGATCCGCGAAGATTTCGTCTCGACCCTGCTCGATCGGATCGTCAACGGCGTCGACCTCAAGGCCTACGGAATCGAAACTCCGCAACCGCTCTTCAACGCCGAAGCCGAAATCTTCAAGACCGTGGCGCAAACCCTCACCTATGGACTCAGCGTTCCGGGCGACCAATCGGGTACCGTAAACAAAGTCGCGACCCTCAATCGCCTCGATTACTTCAGCGTCTACAACCCGACCCCGGGCGAAGACCTGTCGAAAATGGCGGCGGTGCTGAACCTGAACGGCATTCCGGCCTATGCGGCCGTCTCGCAAGACCGAAACGTCATGGCGACCCGGCTGATTCGGCGCTACAACCAGATCGACCGCCAGCTTCGACTCAAACCCGCCGACGAAAAAGAAGTCCAATCGCTGAGCGAAAGTCTTCAGGCGGCGCTGCCCTCTTCGGCCGACGCCGCGAAGTGGACGCTTCAGGATTTCGCGACGCTTGCGAAAGTGGTCGATTCGGTCGCGGAAAACAACGCGTATCTGTTATCGTGTCTGGGGTCCCAGAAAAAAGGAATCGCCCAGCTCTCGGCGCTGACCCAGACGTTCGACCAAATTCTCGCTCAAACGCAGCCGGAGGGCGAAGAAGCGATGACCAAATTGGCGCAAACCCCATTGCAAAAACTTTTGCAAGCCGTTCAGCAGCCGGGCGTGGCCTTCGACGCCGAAAGTGTGGGCTCTTTGACCGACGCCGCGAAAGCGTGCCTTCAAAAGCAGAATGGCTTGGCCTCGTTCAACCAAGAGTACGCCAAGGACCTCGAAGCCCAGAAAGGCTTGATCCTCAACATCTTGGGAATGTACTAGGTCGCCCGTGAATACGCCTCGGATCATCGCGATGCTGTTTCTGGCCTGGGGGGCGTTTGCGAACGCCGCTCCTCTCGCGCCAGCACTCACACCGTTCGAGACGACGATTCAAGGCAAATGGTTCAACGAATACAGCACCTCGCCCCAGGCCCCCGGCGACGAAAACAAACGCTCGTCGATCGAATCGCAGCTGGTGGTTGCCTTGAAGACCTCGCCCGAATTTTGGGTCGAAGGCGAAATCGGGTTGACCCAAATTCTGGAGCCCACCCCCGAGTTCAATCTCGTGAACCCGAGCTTTCGCGGTTTCTATCGAGTTACCGATCCGTCGCTTCAAACCTTTAAAATCGAGATCGGCCCGACAACCGCGTTTGCCCTGAGCGAAAAATCGCGCCAGGAATCGTTGTACCTGTCGGCCGGCGCGGCCGTTCGTTTTTCGCTGAAGGGAAGCAACCCGATCGCGCATCAGGGCGAAGGCGGGTTCAGCGCCTATTACGATCTCGCATTCAACCGAAACTTCCACCAGTACGAAACGTCAGACTTGGGCGAAGTCAATACCGAGTACTCGCTTGATCATTTCTTGTACGCCGAATACGATTTCAAAGGCCCGTTTTTGATCGACGCCTGGATCGGGTTTTCGTCGGCCTGGAGTTATCAGGGAGAAGTCTCGAACGACTATACCTTGGGCCAGGAACTCGTCTTTTCGGCGACGGATTGGATGGACCTTTCGATCTTGCACGAACGCGGCGGCGACTTCCTTTCGCCGAGCGGACAGACCTATAATTTCGGATTGTTCGATGCCAACGAATCGCGCTTCGCGGGGACGGTCACGCTTTACTTCTAGCGCGTTTTTTCTTGGTGGGCTTTTTCTTTGCTGTTTTCTTCTTCTTTTTCTTTGCCGAGACTTCGCGGATCAACTTTCCGAGATGGGCCTGCATCGCCTTCTTGTGTTCGGGGTCGATCGCGATCAGTTCCGCGCCGATCGTGAAACGCCCGTCGTGCGGTTTTACCCAGGCCACGCAGACGAGCAGCTTGACGGTTTCGCGGTCGATCTGCACTTCCAGCAATACCAGCGTTCCCTTTTTGTATTCCTGCGAAGTCTCGAACGAGATTCCGTTGCTCGAAAGATCGATCGACGAGTTCTCCTCGAACACCGGGGTGCCCAAAACCTGATAGCGTGAATGCCGAATCGTTTGTTGAAGCGGAACCCGAATTCGGCTCCTTCGTTCTGCTGCCTTGGCCATGAGAAGATTTTGCCAAAACCCGCCTCAAATGAACATGACTGTTTTTTGACGGGTTTTTCGGACACACCCTTTTATCCAATGCAATCCGTAGAAATTGCTTTAAAATAGAAGCTTGGGGTAAGGAAGAGAGAGTTCATGTTCAAATTGAATACCCGGATTCTCATCGTGGACGAAATGCTCACGATGCGGAAGCTCGTATCGAAGGCCTGCCAGGAAATCGGCTTCACGGACGTGATCGAAGCCTCCGACGGCGCGCAAGCGTGGCAAGCGATCCAAGAATCGCAACCTCCCGTCGGGCTGGTGATTTCGGACTGGGGAATGCCCAAAGGCACGGGCATCGATCTCGTCCGCCGCATCCGCGCCGACAGCCGTTTTTCCAAGCTCCCGTTTTTGATGGTGACGGCCGAAGCCGAACAGCATCAGGTTTTGGAAGCGCTGAAGTCCGGGGTCGATCAATACATGCTCCGGCCGTTTACGACTCCCGTCCTATCCGAAAAACTCGAACAGGTTCATCAGAAACGCGGAGGTTGATCATCATGCAAAACGAACGCCCTCCCATTTTAACCGTCGGTCTGGAACCGCAGATCGAAAAGACGATCACCGATCTTCTGAGCAACACCCAGGTCACTCCGATTCCGATGGAGATGGACCGCTTGCTCGGAGACGTGACCCCTCCGCCCTGCCTCGTGATCTCGGGCCCACCGACGAAGAACCTCCCGGCGATCGAACTCGCCCAAGCCCTGCGCATGCAGTATCAGGACATCCCGATTTTTCTCTGCTGCGTGGCCCGCGAAGGCTTCGAGCGCAAAAGCTTCATTAAAAACGGCTTCACCGACGCGTTTTTGATGCCGATGGACACGACGAATCTGCGCACCGCGATCAGCGAAGCCTTGGCCCGGGCGACGAACGGGGTGCTTCGAGTCTATCGTCCGGTCAAGATCATCGACGTCGAACCCGGAAACACGCTCGACTTCGACACGAGCATTTACCTTCCGGCCAACAGCAAATACATCAAGATCAACAACGCGGGCGACTCGCTCGATTCCGAACGCATTGACAAGATCAAACGCAGCAAGTTCAACAGCGTGTACGTCCCCGCCGAGCAGATGAAGAAGTTTTACGAGTACTCGGCCAAACGCCTGAAAGACATGGGCCAGGAGACCTTCAGCGCCACCGAGCGGCGGGAAAAACTTTCGACCGCCGTGCGCGACCTGATCAGCGGCCTTTTCTCGGATCAGACTTCGACTTTCGAGTCGGGGCAAGCGATCCTGAAAGACTGCGGCGAGATCGTCAAAAGCTACATCGTCGGCGGCGCCGATTCGGAGTGGTATATCCGCATCCAGCAGGTCTTAGGCGAACGCGGCGACACCTATTCGCACGCGGGGAACGTCTCGACCCTGGCCGCGCTGTTCTCGATGGGCCTTGGCGTGGGAAAACCCGAAGATCTCGCCTTGGCGGGCTTGCTTCACGACATCGGAATCGCCGAGCTTCCGGCCGAGGTGCAGACGATCGACGTCGAGGATATGACCCCCGAGCAATTCGAGCAATACAAGAAACACCCCGAGCTGTCGGTCAGCCTGATCAAAGCGAGAAAAATCATCGCCCCCGAGATCGTCACCAAGGCCATTCTTCAGCATCACGAGCTGTACAACGGAACCGGCTATCCTCACGGACTTTTCGGCGACCGGATCAGCAAAGAGGCGCAGATTCTGGCGCTGGCCGATCAGTTCGACGACCTCACCCGCCTCAAGGACGGAGTTCCGCTTCTGACTCCGCTCCAAGCCGTCGAGAAACTGCGCATGGAGCAGGTCAACGACCCCTCGCGGATTCATTACAACCCCGAACTTCTGAAACGCTTGTTGACCCTGTTTCCGACTCAGTAGGCGAAATCGGCTTTCAAGGCCGCGATCGCCGAGCGGTTGATCACCCGCTTGACCTGATCGTCCGAGTAAAGCTTGGCGTCGGCCTTCACCTTCTCGGTGCAGTTTTCGCAGAACTTCGAAATATTATTCAACAATACCGACGCCGAAGCGTAAGACCCGTAAGCGGTCGAATCGCAGGCATGGCTCCATCTTAAACTCCTGCCCGTCCAGATGCTTCGATACGGAAAAGTCAGCGGACAGCGCGCGTGCGGCCAGTTGTAATGCTCGTCTTCGGTATGGCGGGCCTCGTGGTAAAGAGTCATCAAACGGGCGATCTGAGGATGATCGATGTCGGTGTAATTCGAAGTCACGAAAATCTTATGGGGATACTTCGCCATTTCGCAGGCCACGGCCGAGTCGCCGCCGCCGCACGAATCCACGCCGAAGTAATAAACGTGCTTTTCGAACCACTGCAGGTAATTCGCGCCGTCGAGCGTGCCGAAAATTTCCTGATGAAGGGGCGACTGCTTGTGACCGACGATCGATTCCATGAACGACAGATCGCCGAGCACCTGGGTCTGAAGCACGGGTGGAACGTCCGAGTCGAACTGCAAGCCCGAATCGGCTTTCGCCAACCCCGGCACCAGCAAAACAACGAACCCCAGCGCGACCGAAAAAATCCCTTTTCCCATTGAAATCCCCCTTGCATAGAAGATGATACGGCTTTCTTTCAGTGTAGCCGTATTTTACACAAGCGGAATTGAAAAATGAGACTCAGTGGCGAAAAGGCTTCTTCGGAACATCGTTCCACTCGTTCATTTGCGCCAGGATCTCGTCGATTTTCATGACCTGCGAGTCTTTCGCGCCGTACCGTCTGACGGCGAACGAGCCGTCTTCCATTTCGCGGTCGCCGACCACGAGCATGAGCGGGATTTTCGAAATCTGCGCCTCACGCGTCTTCAAGCCCATCTTCTCGTTGCGGTCGTCGATCTCGTAACGGATTCCGTCGGCGTCGAGTTTTTTCGCGAAGGCCTTGCAGTAATCGAGATGCGCGTCCGAAATCGGGATCAACCGGCATTGCACGGGCGCAAGCCAGAACGGAAAGGCGCCGGCGACGTGCTCGATGTACACGCCCATGAAGCGTTCGAGCGAACCCAAGATCGCCCGGTGAATGACGACCGGACGGTGAGAAGCGTTGTCCGACCCGGTGTACGAGCAATCGAACCGTTCAGGCAAATTGAAATCAAGCTGAACGGTCGCCAACTGCCACTTCCGTTTCAGCGCGTCCTTGACCTTAATGTCGATTTTCGGTCCGTAGAACGCTCCGCCGCCTTCGTCCAGGCCGTAGCTTCGGCCCATTTTATCGAGGATCTTGCGAAGGCCCTCTTCGGCCTGATCCCACATCGCGTCCGTTCCGATGCGCTTTTCGGGACGGGTCGAAAGGAAGATTTCCATGTCCTTCAGATCGAAATCGAAAACCTGATAGGTCTTCATCACCATGTCGATGATCTTGTCGATCTCGCCCTCGACCTGATCAAGGGTGCAATACACGTGCGCGTCGTCCTGACAAAAGGTGCGAACCCGAGTCAGTCCCGCCGTCACGCCCGACAATTCGTTACGATGTAAGCGTCCGAAATCAGCGAAGCGCAGCGGAAGATCGCGGTAAGAACGCTTGTGAACCGAAAAAATGTAAGTCGAGGCCGGGCAGTTCATCGGCTTGACCGCGAACTCGCGCTCGGTTTTCTCGGCCGCCTTTTCGCCAGCGCCTTTGGCGACGAAGAACATGTCTTCTTTATAGTTGTCGTAATGGCCCGAGGTTTTCCACAGCACGGTATCGAAAATCTGCGGGGTGATCACCTCGTCGTAGCGGTAATAGCGATACATGTCGCGCACGTACTGCATCAGACGGTTGTAAACGACCGTTCCCTTCGGATGAAAAAACGGCGACGCCGGCGCCTCGGGATGGAACGAAAACAGATCGAGCTCCTTGCCGAGTTTGCGGTGGTCGCGACGTTTGGCCTCTTCGATCAAATGAACATGCTCGTCCAATTCTGCTTGAGAAGGAAAAGCCGTTCCGTAGATCCGCTGAAGCATCGGGTTCTTCTCGCTGCCGCGCCAGTAGGCCCCGGCAAGCGACATTAGCTTGAACGCTTTAACTTGGGTGGGTTTTTCGATATGCGGCCCCCGACAAAGGTCGACAAACTCGCCTTGTTGATAGGTGCTCACGGTCTTCGCGCCGAACTGGTCGCGAAGCGTGCGGATGATCTCAAGCTTGAACGGCTGGTTCATCTTCGTGAACATTTCGAGCGCTTCTTCGATCGAGTGTTCGCGACGGACGAACGGCTGGTTTTCCTGAATGATCCGCTTCATCACCTTTTCGATCTTCGGAAGGTCTTCGGTCGTCAACTTCACCGGCAGGTCGACGTCGTAATAAAACCCGTCCTCGACCGTCGGTCCGATTCCGAATTTCGCCTCGGGCCACAATCGACTGATCGCATGGGCCATGAGGTGCGCGCTCGAATGGCGAACGGTCTCCAGCTCGTTCAAGTGATCCGGTTCGGTGATTTCGCTCAGTACTGCGTCTTTGTCGCTCATCGTGATGTCCTTAAATTAATAGTGAAAGAGATCCTTCTCGGCCCCGGTGCTGTAACGGGCACTCCAGCGCGGCGACTTCAGCTTCGAATTGAACCCCTGAAGGATCGAGTCGCGCTCGTAAAGAAAGATATACGGAAGATCGGAGTAAAGGATGTCGTTGATCTGCTGAAGCAACTTCGTGCGTTTCTTGCGGTTGAATTCGAGGTTCGCCTTTTTGATCAAGGCATCGACCTTCGGATTCGAATAGCCGACTTTGTTCGAACCGCCGTCGATCGAAGACGTGGCCCAAAGCTGGTTCGGATTCGGGAAGATGCTTCCCCCGCCCCATCCCATCAACACGGCTTCGAAGTTCTTATCGTCGAAATCCTGATAAAGCGCCGTGGCGTCCATCGCTCGCACGGTCATGTCGATCCCGGCTTTCTTCAGCGCCTCTTTATAAAATTGCCCGAACTTCACGCCGACCTGGTTCATCGAAGCGACCTTGAAGGTAAAGCGGAACGGAACTCGCCGGCCGTTGATTTGCTTGTCGAGCACGTTGTCGTGATCGGTGTCGGCCCAGCCGTCTTCCTTCAGCAGTTTCATCGCCTTTTTCATGTCGAAACGGTAAGCCTTCGAATGGTTTTTAAGCTGAGGCGACACGTTGTCGGTCCGCGAACCGAAGGGCGAAACCGCCTGCGAAACGAGGCCGAAGTACAGGTTTTTGATGATCGTCTGATAATCGATCAGGTACGCCATCGCCTGGCGAGTCTTCACGCTTGCGAAGATCGGGCGGGTCAGATTCAGACCGATACCGTACCACGGAAGCGATCCGTCCGACTTGAGCGCCTTGGCCCAGATCGGCTTGCCCGATTTCGGGCCCGTTCCGAATTTAGCCTTGTCCACGCCCTTGATCTGGACGCCGAATTGATCGAGCGAAAAGGTCACGGTATCGAGGTTGCCTTTGACGAAACTTTCGTAGCGAAGGGCGTTGTCTTGAATAATCTTGAGCTGAACGGTATCGAAGTTTCCGGTGGCTTTGTACTCGGGAAGGTCTTTCGCCCACCACTTCGGGTTGCGCTCCAAGGTCACGAATTGGTCGCGTGAAATCTTTTTCAGCACGTAGCCCGCGTTACCGATCGGATAAAGATTCTCTTTCGCCTGGTTGAAGTCGGAAACGTGCTCGAATTGTTTTTTCTGAATCGGCTGCAGCGAACCCAGAAAATCCTTCGTGTCGAACTTCGGCTGATCGACCTTGAATTTGAATTTGAGGTTGTCGATTTTTTCGATCGTCACGCCCGACAAAAAACTGCGGGTCGTCGCGGCGTTGACCTTCGGATCCATGATTTTTTGGAACGTGAACACCATGTCGTCCGAGGTGACGGGGGTACCGTCGCTCCACTTCGCCTTCGGGTTGAGCGTGAAGGTGTATTCTTTCTTGTCTTTGCTGACTTCGACCTTTTGAGCAAGGCCGGGCATGTCGTCGTAAGTTTCGGGGTCTTTGCCGATCAGGCTCATGAACAACCAGCCCGCGACGTCGCGGTCGTCGATGTTCGTAATCAGGATCGGGTTCAGAGTGGTCGGCGTCAGGTTGATTGCGTCGGTAAACGTCCCGCCCTTCTTCACCGCGGGGAATCTATCGTAAGAACTTTTCGCGTTCGCCGAAGAAATCGTCAGCGCCATAAAAGCGACCATCAAACCAAAGAGTACGGAGTTTTTCATGCCTACCATTGAATCGATTTTTCGCTGAATTGTCAAAGGATTACCCTTTTTCGTAGCGCCCCGCATCATTCCACCCCCTTTGCCAGCTCTTTTTTCCGTCAATTTCGTAAATATGACATTGCCCCACGACGAAATGAGCGTTATTTTGGTTTCATGCTCCATCAGGTTTTGCCCGTGGGCTCGAAGGCCCGCTCCCAGCTGAAAGAAAACCTCCAGCCCCGAACCCGCCACGGAGGCCGCGAAAGCGTCGGTCGGCGCAAGACTCCCCGCCCCTTTGCTCCGAAGACGCCGACCCATATCGTTCTCAAATCAAAGCGCGCCAAAGGCCGCTGGTCGCTCACCCATCGCAAGAATCGCGCAAAGATTACGAGCATGATCTACGTTTATGCTCATCGCTTTAAGGTGCACGTTTACCGCGCGGCCGTCGTCGGCAATCACATTCATCTGCTGGTGAAGGCCGAAGAGCGGAAACCTCTGGCCGATTATCTGCGCGTGCTTGCGGGAAGAGTCGCCGTCACCGTCAGCGGTGCCCGCCGAGGCGTGAAAAAGATCGGAAAATTTTGGGATTACCTATGTTGGAGCCGCCTCGTGAACTGGGGCCGCGATTTTTATCACACGCGAAAGTACGTTACCGCGAACGAGGTCGAAGGCACACACGGAAAGGCTGCGCGGGAGCTCATCCGGCGCTCGCAGTTGCTGGAGTACGACGACGATCGGCTTTATTGGAAGCCGGGCTAGCGACGGTGAGTAACCTCACTTCGCGCGCGCGAAGTTGCTCCTGTCCTCAATCCCTAACCGTTTACTTCAGCTTCACCTTCGCCCACTCGCGCGCGATGACCTCGGGCAATTCATGGGGATAGCCCGCTTCGAAGCGCATCGAAGGCGCGGGATCGCGCGCCCAGGTCGCATCAGCAGGCGTGAGCACGATTTCGCCATTCTCGTCGTCTCGTTCCCTCGCCCGCTCCAGTACCCAGCGGAACATCAATTCGGGGTCCGGCGTACGATACCGGACGCCGTCTTCTTCGTCCTTGGCCCAGGCATCACCGAAAAGCAGCAAAGTCAGAAGCGAAACCTCGCGATTGCCAAACGCGGGACCACCCACGAATTCCTTCGGCGCGATCACCTCGCGCCACCACGACGGATGGGTGGCCTGCGCCCCCAAGGCCATGGACAGAAAAAACATCGAGAATTCGGCACAACCCGAGCCGGTTCCATGGGTGACGACGTGGCCCCCGCCATAGTGCCGGAACGCTCCGTTGGCGATCCAGGCATCCAGAGCCTGCATCATCCCCTGCGCGCATTCGTCCGAAACCGGTACCCGGATCGCGGCATACCGCCGTTTCGCCTTGGCCCATTCGATCTCTTCCAGCGCTTCGGACGCGTCGTCCAGCCGTCCTCGAAAATCATGAAAGAACGACCCCAGGCCCAACTTCAAGCGACGGACCTCGCGCGAGGACTCGCGGACATCCAGGCGCGACATCCCCGTCAGCACGCGCGAAACCCCGTGCGCATTCGGTTCGCGGGTTCCGAACTCGACGAAAACGTGTCCGATCGGCGCGGGATCGCCGAATAAATGATTCAAAAACGTGCGAATCAAAAGCTCGCGCGGACACGACCAATTAAGCGGCCGGGGCGGTGGGATCAGATGTAAAACAAATTCATTGCGGTCTTGAGATATCATTTTAGATCGAGATTCAACGGATTCGGTTAAAAAACGTTCTTTTCATGTTGACTGTTGTCGACGGAAAAATCAAGAGCGCGGGATTCGAGCGGTGTTTTTAATTTATTAAATACATTAAATATAATATTATTCGCGTCATGCTCAAAACGCTTTTGACTCCCGTCGCATTTATTTTATTGCTGTGCTCGTCGGCACACGCTCAATCTCCTTCCGACTCCTTACCGGAAATCATGAAGCTGAACCTGCTCAATCAAAATGCGGCTGAACTCGACACCGATCATCTGATTCTTTTGGGCCGGGGAATCGAGAACAAAGTCACCCGCGATTTAATCTCGATTGCTTGCGTAGGCGATGTGGCGAATCCCTGCAATCTTCTCCAACACGTCTATTTGGAGCATTCGAGCCAAACGACGTATTCATTCGGCCCCAAGATCAACCTCGATCAGCTGATCCATGACGGCAAGGTAAAACCGAGTGCCTCCATGGATCGGAAGCTGAAAATCGCGGAGCGAAACATGGCAAAGAATTTCCGCCGTTACAAATCGGATCACGCGTCGACTCTTGCCAAAGTCGCTAAAGGAGGCGCTTATTTCGTGACCACCGGGGGCGCCGCCGTCGCGATCGTCTTTCTGGTTTCTCCCATCGGTTCTGCCGCCGTAGGCCTTTCGATTCTGGGCTACGCCGGCTTTCTCGGCTTAAGTTACGTCATGACGATCGGAAACAATCCCCTTTACGGGACTCAGCATTCAATGATCCGGGCCTTCAAGGACCAAAACGGTTGGAATTGGTCGTCGAACCCTAAGAAAATCAGCAATCGAAAATTCAATCTTTATTTAAACGCGGTGAGCGCGAACGCGATTCAAGCGGTAAAAGTGCATTAAATCGGCTCAAAGGACATATTCATGCTTCAAACACTTCTTCTCGCCGCAGTTCTTTCGATTTCGTCTCCGGTTCAAGCTTCTCCCACTCTCGACGAGCCGACTCAGGAATTCGTTCAGGATTCGGGAATCAACCCCGAACTTTTCCAGTATTTGGACATGGAAAAGATCCAACAGGCTTCACAAATGGCTTCACAGTTGGCCGATCAGCAAGCTCCCGACCTTGATGCGATGAGGGACGAGGAGCCCGTTCCGCACGAGATTCAACTCGTCGGCCGAGGAATCGTCAATCGTCGGACGGGCGAAAGCCTTGCCTTGTCGGTCTATCACGGCCCGACCCCCAGCGCGTTTCAAGTCGAACACGAATGCGCGCGTCTTCGTTACGTGTATTACTCCCCAAAAGAGAAGACCAGCACCTACGTCGGAAAAGTTTATCCGGTTTCGTGCGTCTCCGATCAAGCGACCCCTCAAGAAATCAAAGCCGCGCTCAAGCCGATCAAAAAACGTTATCAGGAATACAATCGGATCGCCTATAAAAACAGACGTCACATCATCTGGGGAGGGATTTCGGTAGGAGCACTCGTCGGCACCGGAATCGTCATCTCATCCATCGGTCTCACTGGCGGAACCGCTCTGATCGCACTCTTTTGCGTCGGCGGCGCAGGAACCGCTTTCATCGGACTCAACAATTCCGGAGTGGCTCCGTTCATCAAACAAGGGAACACCGTGATTGACCGCAACGGATGGAACTGGTCCAGCAAGCCTAAAAAAGTCAGCTCCCATACCTTCGACACCTACGTCTTCGCCTTTGTGTCGGACAGTAACCGGTTCTATCGCTAACTTCGGCGGAGCCACAACGCCCGCCACTCGTTCTTTTCGAGGCGTTCGACCTGAAACGCGGCCCCGCCTTCTTGATAAGCGCGGATGACGGGATCGAGGTCGCTTTCGATCAGCCCCGAAAGCACGAGTTCGGCCTGCGGCTTCAGGCAATTTTTGATCTCGGGCGCGAAACGCAACAAAATCGGGCGGAGGATATTGGCGATCAAAATGTCGGCTTGGCCGCCACCTACGGTTTCACCTCGGACCTCGTCCGGAATTTTTTCTGAAAACTGAATGCGATCCGAAACCCCGTTCAATGCCGCATTTTCGCGGGCGTTGTCGTTCGCCATCGGGTCGATCTCGACACAAAAAACCCGCGAAGCGCCTTGCATCGCGGCCGCGATTCCTAAGATGCCCGAACCTGATCCGAAATCGAGGATCGTCTTGCCTTCGAGCGAGCCCAGTCCGCGCAGAACGCGCAGACACAGCTGAGTGGTTTCGTGAGTGCCGGTGCCGAAGCCTGCGCCGGGGTTGATCACCATGACGCCATCCAGCTTGCGCTTTTGAACGTCGTCATGCCAAGGCGGCAACACTCGTAACCCCGCATCGACTTCGATGCCGGTAAAGGCCGCCTTCCAGGTCGCGTTCCAATCCTGCTCTTCTTGCGCTTCGAATTCGGGTTCGGAGGGTAAATCGTATTCGCGCTTCAGCCACGAGAGCGCCGCGCGCGCGGTCTTCTCGGTTTTGAAATAAGCCTGAAGGGTCAGCTCGCGTTCATGCGACAGCCAATCACGCTCGTGCGGGGCCATGCCTTCGTCGAGCACCCACGATTCGGTTTCGTAACCGCGCTCGTGCGCCTCTTCGGCCAGCAGAATGCCTTCGGTGATCCCGAAAAACTCGGGTTCGCCCTCGATCATGAATTCACCGCAGTAGTCGTTGAATCGCGCGATCGCGTCTTCCCGGCGGTGAATGCCCGACTTCTTCAAGCGAACCTCCGTCGGAAACGCGAACCGCACGCAGTAAATCATGAACTCGAATCATCCTGAGGTTTTGAAGCGGCCTCTACGACGGGTTCCGGCTGAGGCGACGCTTGATTTTGCCGAAAAGAGTCTTTGTTCCGTTGGCGAAACCTCCCCGACCCCCGATCGTTGCCGCCGTTACCGTTCCCATTACCGCCTCCGCGCGCATGTCGGCCGCCGCGTTGGTTCTGGTTCCGCTGATTTTGATTCCGTTGGCCACGCGGGTTCCGATTCGAGGTCCGCTGAGCTCCGAGGTTACCCCCGGTTTGAGCCATCGGCGAGCCGCTGCCACCGTAACTGGCCAAAGCCGCGTCTTGAGCCGCCTGAGCGCGAAGGTACGCCAATTGATCTTCATCGTCGCCTGCCACGTGTCCTTCTGAAGACACGGGTTGAGTGCCAGCCTCAAAGTGAGACTCACCGTCGGCCTCCGCGATTTGAACTTCTTCCGTCTCTTCAGCAGCACCTTCTGCAGGTGATCCTTCCGCCCCCGTCGGCTCGGCTTTCGGACGCGCGATGAACTGCCCTTCCGGACGTTTCACCGGCACTGCCGGTTCGGACGGAGCTTCCGGTGCGGCTTCGGACGGATCGTCGTCGCGTTCCGCTTCTTGCACCCGTTCTTGCACCCGCTGAGCCATGGCTTGTTTCTGACGCTGTTTTTGTTTTTCCTTACGCTCGCTGCGATCGCGTTCGATCCGCAATTGACGGGCGATGTCCTGATTCTGTTTTTTACCCGAAGTCCGGTCGGTCACGACTTCGTACTGTTCGTTGTGGAAGTCGAGGACGGCTTGCAGGTAAACCGTTTTGTTGTAACGGCGTTCGAGCGTGTCGAGGACGTCGCGAAGTTCGATCGCCAGGATGTCGATCACGCTTTCGTGCGCCGAGATCAGAATCTTCTTCGCGTCGCGGTCGACGCCCAAGCGTTCGCATTCGCGTAAAATTTCGTAAGCGACCGTGATCTTGCTCTTGCCGAAGCCCTTGCCTTCGCAATGCGCGCACGGCTCGCAGAGCGTGCGAATGATCGTGTCGCGCGTCCGTTTACGGGTCATCTCGACCAGACCGAGCTCGGAAATTTTCTGGATCGTCGGACGGGCGCGGTCCTTGCGGAGCGCCTCTTCGAGCGCGCGGTAAACCCGCATGCGGTTCTCGTCGCGTTCCATGTCGATGAAGTCGCAGATGATGATCCCGCCGCAGTTCCGCAGACGAAGCTGATACGCGATCTCTTCGGCCGCTTCGATGTTGGTTTTCAAAATCGTGTCTTCGAGGTTCTTCTTACCGACGAAACGTCCGGTGTTGACGTCGATCGCGACCAGGGCTTCGGCCTGGTCGATCACGATGTAGCCGCCGCTCTTCAGCCACACGCGGCGTTCGAGCGAGCGGTAAAGCTCGGACGAGAGTCCGTAAGCATCGAACACGGGGAGGTCGCCTTGATAAAGCTCGATCTTACCGATCAGACTCGGCATGAAACGCTCGGCGAATTCGAGCAGCTCGTTATAGTGGTAACGGGAGTCGACGATGATCTTGTCGATGTCTTCGTTTACCCAGTCCCGAATGGAGCGCAAAACCGAGTTCAAATCTTCGTACACCAGCGACGGAGCCGAAACTTCGTCGGCGCGATTGCGGATTTTGCCCCAAAGCTTAGAGAGATAATCGATGTCCTGCTTGATCCACGATTCGGGGTCTTTGCCTCCGCTCGCGGTGCGGACGATGAAACCTAATTTACGGGGACGGTTGCGCTCGACGAAATCGCGCAAACGACGGCGTTCGTCGTCGCGTTCGATCCGACGGCTGACGCCCACGTGATCGATCGTCGGCATACACACCAAGTGACGGCCCGGAAGGCTGACGTGACAAGTGAGACGCGCGCCCTTCGTCGCGATCGGATCTTTGGCGACCTGAACGATGACTTCCTGACCTTCTTTGAGCAAATCGGCGATGTTGGCTTGCGCGCGAGGACGCGAGTGTTTCGCCTTGATGCGACGGTCACGGTTGCGCTGTTCGCGGAATTCAGGACGTTGCCGTGGCGGACGCGCCTGGAGCGCTGCGGGTTTCGCCGTTTCGCCTTCCATTGCCGCGCGATCGCTTTCGACGTCGCCTTTATCATAAAGCGTGTCGCTGACCGCATCGGGCATCACACTTGGATCTTCGTTCGATTCACCGCCGGCAAACTGATTGCGTCCGTTTTTATCGCGATTGCGTCCGCGTCCACGGCGTCGATTCCGGTTGCGAAAACGGCGTCCACGGCCTTGACCGTTTTCGCCGCCTTCTGCGGTTTTCACCAAACCTTGAAGCGGAGCTTCCGCCGCGTTTTCTTCCGTCGCGTTTTCATTTTCAGAAGAGAGAACTTCGTCCGAACCGCTCATTTCCAGCGAGGCTTCCGCCTCGGAATGCGCTTCGTCTGCGTCAGTGTCGACTTCGTCGGCCTCTTCGTCTTCTTCTTCGAAAAACTCTTCTTCGGCTTCGACATCCAGCTCGTCCGAAATTTCTTCGGCCATTTCTTCGGCAAACGCTTCGTCTTCGTCCATCTCGTCAGCTAATTCGTGCTCGGCGTGGTCGACGGCGTGATCCAGTTGCGAGCTGTCGATCTCGGCCGATTCTTCAGTCGATTCTTCAGCCGAAGCCGCCTCGATCTGAGCCTCGGTTTCTTCCGATGCTTCCTCGACGATTTCCGCATCTGTCACTTCAGAGTCAGTTAACTCTGCGTCGTCGCCCATCACCTTCGGATGGACGTAGATGTCGTCGACATACAAAAAAGCGGCCTTTTCGAGACCGATGTCGACAAACGCCGCCTGCATTCCGGGAAGGACTCGGGTCACGCGTCCTTTGTAGATGTTTCCGACGATCCCCTTCTCGCTGTCGCGCTCGATCAATAACTCCTGGATACGACCGTCGTCCATCAAGGCAATGCGGACTTCAGGAAGGGATGCATTAATAATTAGTTCTTTGGCCATAATTTCCTCATTCAAGACATGGGCGGTGCCAGTTCAAGAATCAGGTCGACCGAAGGAAGGCTGGAAGAAGCGATCGGTGCTTAAAGCCGAAAGGAGTCTAGCCCCAAAGCAATGAGATGCTTTAGGTGGAACGTCAAATTTGATGTTGTTGCTAAACTTTTCATGTGATGACTTTAAAATTTTCTTCTTAACTCAAGCTCTCGGGGGGTTTTCACCCACTCCCTCGAAAAGTGCCGACCTAACTTTAGGTGTTACTCTGAACCGGCTGCTTATTTTATCTTTTATCTTACGTTTTTAGTTCTTACGTTTCGTTAAAACTTTATTTTTACTACCGATGCCGTCCGAAGAAGCTTCTCCTTCACAGCACCTTGGGAACAGGTTATAGCAAGAGAGGGAGAACGGCAACTTTAAAAAACAAGAACATGACGCATTCAATCAAAACCGCTGAATCCAACTTCGCGCTCGCTCAAAAAATTGACCACACTCTTTTGAAGCCGACGATGACCCCCGACGAGCTGAAAAAGCTGTGCTCGGAAGCCGCTCAGTTCCATTTTAAAACCGTCTGCATTCCGCCGGTTTTTGTCCCGGAAGCCGTCGCCCTCCTGAAAAATGCTCCTGACGTTTCGGTGATCACGGTCGTCGGGTTTCCGCTCGGGTACAGCATCACCGAGGCAAAAGCGCTCGAAGCAAAACGAGCCATTGCCGACGGCGCTCAAGAAATTGACATGGTGATCAACCTCGCTTTCGCCAAAGCCCATCGCTGGGACGAGGTCGAAGCCGACGTCCGTGGGGTCGCTCAAGCCTGCGGCTCAGTCCCCCTGAAAGTCATTCTCGAAACCGCGTACCTGACCGACGACGAAAAAATCGAAACCGCGAAACGGGCGGAGCGTGCCGGAGCCGCCTTCATCAAGACCTCGACAGGCTTCGCCACCGCGTCTGGCCCGACGGGCGCAACCCTTGCCGATCTTCGACTTTTAAGAGAGACTCTAAAGCCCACGACGAAAATCAAAGCTTCGGGCGGCATCCGCGATTTCGAGACCGCGATGCGCATGCTGGAAGCCGGAGCCGATCGGCTCGGCACTTCCTCGGGGGTGGCCATCGTCCAGCATCGACCGAATAGCGATCGACCGGATGACGGCGGAAAGGGTTATTAAAATGAAAAAAGCAAACCGCGTATTTTGGATTGTGCTCGACGGCGTCGGCGTGGGCGAAGCCCCCGATGCGAGTCAGTTCGGCGACCTCGGCGCCAACACCCTGGGGAACACGGCGGCCGAGACCTTGAAAAAGCGCGGCTCGTCCTTGAACTTACCGAACCTGCTCAAGCTCGGCATCGATCGCGTGACTCCGATTGCGGGCGCCTCCGCTCCGCAAGAAATCATCGGCGCTTACGGCAAGGCCCGCGAACAATCGAAGGGCAAGGATACCACTTCGGGGCATTGGGAGATGACCGGTCTGGTCGTCGATCATGCGTTTCCCGTTTTTGAAAAGGGTTTTTCCCAAGAAACCCTGGATCGCTGGATAAAAGAGAATCACCTCCCCGGCGTGCTCGGCAATTATCCCGCGAGCGGCACCGAAATCATCGAGAAGTTGGGGATCGAACACCTCGAAACGGGCAAGCCCATCCTCTACACCTCGGGCGACAGCGTTTGGCAGGTGGCCGCTCACGAGGAAGTCTTCGGTTTGGAGCGGCTGTACTCGATTTGCAAATCCGCGCGCAAAATCTGCGACGAGCTGAACGTCGGCCGCGTGATCGCGCGTCCCTTCGTGGGCGATCCCCGCAAAGGCGTGCCATTCAAACGCACCTATAACCGGAAGGACTACGCCCAACTTCCGTTCGGGCCGACCATTCTGGACGACTTGACGGCGAAAAAAATCCCGGTCTTAGGCGTGGGTAAAATCTCAAATATTTTTGCCGGCCGGGGCGTTCCCGAAAACATCGATACGAAGGGAAACACCGACGGATTGCGAGTCACCCTCGAACAAATCAAAACCCGCGATTCGGGCCTGGTCTACGTCAACCTGATCGACTTCGACATGAACTACGGCCACCGCCGCGACGTCACGGGCTTCGCCGCCGCCCTAGAGGAAGCCGACACCGCGATCGGAAAAATGATGGAAGCCATGCGCGCCGACGATTTGTTGATCTTGACCGCCGATCACGGCAACGACCCCACCTATCGAGGTACGGACCACACGCGCGAGCACGTTCCCGTCATCGCTTACTCGCCTTCCTTGAAAAAAGGGATTGACCTTGGCGTGCGCTCGTCCTTCGCCGACATGGGTGCCACCGTGTACGAAGCGCTCACGAATGAAGCGGCTTCTCACGGCAAAAGCTTTTTGAACCAATTGATTTAACTCCCCATACTCAGGTGATTATGCCACACGACTCTTCTTCGATTCAGCTTTCGATTCCTCAGATCATCCAGAAAAAACGCGACGAGATTCCGCTCACCCTCGACGAAATCCGCAGGCTCGTCATGGGCGTCGTCCAGGGCGACGTGCCCGACTATCAGGCCAGCGCGTTTCTGATGGCGACGTACTTCACGGGCATGACCTTCGACGAAACGGCGAACCTGACCCGCGTGATGGTCGACTCGGGCGAGCGCTATGACCTTTCAAAATTCAAAGGCGCCAAGGTCGACAAACACTCGACCGGCGGAATCGGCGACAAGGTGTCGATCATCCTGGGCCCCCTCGCCGCTGCTTGCGGACTGAAGGTTCCGATGATGGCCGGACGGGGCTTGGGCCACACTGGCGGCACGATCGACAAGTTAGAAGCCATTCCCGGTTATCGCGTGGTGCTCGAAAAAGACGAATTCACCCGAATCGTCAACGAAGTCGGCTGCGCCATCATCTCTCAAAGCGCAAAAATTGCGCCCGCCGATCGGAAGTTCTACGCCCTTCGCGACGTCACGGCGACGATCGAGTGCATTCCTCTCATCACCTCTTCGATTCTGTCGAAAAAAATCGCCGAAGGCGCTCAGGGCCTGGTGATGGACATCAAGGTCGGCAACGGCGCCTTCATGAAGGGCAAAACCGAGGCGATGACGCTGGCCAAGACCATGCGCGCGGTCGCCAAGAAAGCCGGCGTCGAGCTGCGCGCGACCCTTTCGAACATGGACCAGCCGTTGGGCTATGCCGCCGGCAACGCGCTCGAAATTTACGAGTGCATCGAGGTGATGAAGAACGATGATCTGAATCCGTATCAGCTTTCATCGCTCGACCTGAAAGAGCTGACGATCCACCTTTGCGCGCAGATGCTCGAAGTCGGCAAGGTCGTCAAGAACATCGCCGAAGGCCGCAAACTCGCCATCGCGAAACTTCAGGACGGCAGCGCCTGGAAAAAATTCAAAGACATGGTCAAAGCTCAGGGCGGCGACGTCGAAAGCCTCGAACAACCGTGGAAGTACATGAAGGCCGACAAGGTCATCGAGATCAAATGCCGCAAAAAAGGCTACGTGACCGAGATGAACACCGAGGGGCTCGGGCGTCTGCTCATCCAGATGGGCGGCGGCCGCAACAAGGTGGGCGAACCGATCGATCACTCGGTCGGAATTTTCTTTCACAAGAAGCTCGGATCGATGACGAAACCGGACGACACGCTCGTCACGGTCTTCCTGAACTCGAATACGGACTTTTCGTTGATCGAAGAGCAGATCCGCGAGATGATCAAGATCAGCGCCTCGAAAAAGCCGGCGCCAAAACTGTTGATTGAGGCCAACGTCAAATGAATAAATCTCTGAAAGACACCGCATTGAAGGATAAAGCCATCCAAGCGATGGAACACTCCTACTCCCCTTACTCGAACCGCCAGGTGGGCGCCGCGATCCGCCTGACCAACGGCCACGAGTACGACGGCTGCAACATCGAAAACTCGTCCTTCGGCGGGACGGTCTGCGCCGAGCGCGTCGCCGTATGGAAGGCCGTGAGCGAAGAAGGCGGCGACATCCGCATCGCCGAGGTCTTCGTCGCCACCGAGGCCTCGCCGCCCTGGTCGCCCTGCGGCCTGTGCCGTCAGGTCATCAACGAGTTCGCGGCGCCCGACTGTCAGATCCACCTCGTCAATCGCGAGGGCGAACACCAAAGTTACTCCCACCAAGAGCTTCTGCCCCACGGCTTCGACCGATCGGCGCTGGAACGGTCTTAAACTGTTTTTGTTGAATCTGTCGACTGACGGTCAACGGAATCTCGGGTTCCGCCGCATTTCACCGTATCTTATTCAACAAAATCAAGATAAATTATGGCCCCATGAAGGTCGCTCGTTTTCGACACTCTCTTTTGGCAATGGCACTGGTTTTGAGTTCGCTGCTCTCGCCAGGCGCGCATGCCAACGATGATTCACGTGAGGCCGAGATTCAGTCCCTTTACCAAACCCTGCGCCTCGATTTTCTCAACAATCCGTATTTTTCCGTTCGAATGCTGAATGCTGATCGCGACGGACGCGAAAGCCCCTACCTCGCTCATTACGGCCTCGCCCGATTTAATAACGCGCTTCCCTTAAGCGACGCCGCGCTTTCGCGCCTGATGCCGTTTCGGATGCTTTCTTACCCGGCCTTTCACGAGGCGTACCTGAGGCTCGAACATTTCAAACATTCTTCGTCGCTGAAAAAGCCATCGGTCCTGACCGTCATCGACTTCGATCAACCGGTTTACGCACGGAGACTGTTCGTGTTGGACCTCGCCCGCGGGAGGGTTTTGTTCAACACCTACGTCGCTCATGGCTCCGGCAGCGACCCCGCCAACACGGGCTGGGTCCGCAGCGTCGGCGACCGTTTCGGCAGCAATAAGACCGCATTGGGCGCCTACGTCACGCTGGGTTCGATGGGCCATGCGGGCAAACACCGCGCCTTTACCGACTGGCTCGAAGTCAAAGGCCTCGAACGCCGCAACTCGAACGCTTATCGCCGGGGCATTCTGTTTCACGAAAATATCGATCTGTCGGAAAGCTTCATGTCGCTTCCGGCCGCTCAACGCAATTACGTGCGCACCCAAGGCTGCTTCGGCATTTCTCAAGAAGAAAGCGGCCGCTTCTACGGTCTTGCGGACCAACCGCTCGATCTGCTGATCCTGAAAACGATCCAGGGTGGAAGTTTCGTCTACGCCTACTCGTCCCGGTATCGGTGACTTTTTATTCTTCGCTTTATTCTTCGTCGTCGTCTTCTTCGTCGTCGGCTTTGGCGATCTGGACCTTATAGATCCATCCTTCATCCAGAGGATCGCTCTCGATCACTTCGTATTCTTCGGCCAAGCTTTCGTTGACGGCGACAATGGTGCCGTCGACCGGAGAAATCACCTCGAAGGCGGTCTTCACGCCTTCGATCTCGCCGATCACGTCGTCTTGTAAACACTCATCGCCCTCGACCGGAAGCGAGATGCCTTGGATCCCACCGATCTCTTCGAGCGCCTTTTCGGTCAAACCGACCGTGACCACTCCGCCTTTTTTGCGATACCAGATCCGGCCTTCGTCGTATTCGTTCATGGTTTCGTTTCCTTGGCTGCTTTTTTTCCTTCGGCGACCTTTTTGTGGGCGATAAACATCGTGTCGTGTTTCCGGTCGCGAATCTCGATCCAATGCGCGTTCGCCGACCGTTCGTAGGCGACCTCGGCATCCTTGTCCCAAACTTTTTTCGCCTGCTTCGGAAGCTTCAACTCGATCTTCCACCGAGTCCCGTCTTTTTTCAAGACGACGTGAGCAGCGACGTTTTTGTCGGGGCTCAAGTACACGCCTTTCCACTCGCCGGCCCAATCCTTCTCCGGAAGCGGCGTCATGCTCGGAGCGGGCGACATGCCCGTGGACGATGCACGAGGCCCGTTTTCTCCCGTCCGGGGAATGCTTCGAACTCTCTCTGGCGCGCCAGCGCGCGCCTTGGACTGAACCCACGCCAGTTTTTCAGTGCGATCGAACTCGTCCAGACGCTTTTGCACGCGCTCCGAATCGGCATGTTCGCGAAGCGAGCGAGCGACCGCTTGGCGCACGTGGGGGTCGGAATCTTTCAGGTACGGCTCGACAAAGTCGTAAACGGCATCTCCCTGCGATTCGATCAGCGAGGAGAGCATTTTTCGTTTCAGGATGTCGTCGTTCGTGCCGCTCACGCCCGTTTTCAAAAGCGCCGTGATGCCGGGGTCGTCGAAATGCCCCATCCCGTCGACCAGCCACGAACGCGTGTAACCGTCCTTGGCCTCGGAATACATTTGTTTCAGAACCGGGATCGCCCCGTTCCCCAAGCTTGGCCAGAAATCCGGCGGCGGATTCGGATGGCGTTGATGGATTTGATTTTCGATCGCGCTTCGGATCTCGTCCGAGGTCGCGGCACGGGCCGTGACCGAAGAAAGACTGAGAGAAAGCGCCATGACGAGAATCCCCAGGTGCTTCATCGAACGAACGGACTCCATTGTAAGATCGCCTGCGACTGCGGCGAGAACTGATTACCGTCGTCCACCCAGACTCCCCCCACCTTGAGGTGGTTCTTGGTCGTGTACCACATCGTGTGATTGAACTGGCATTCCTTCACCGAGGGGCAAAGGTGATTTAAAAAATAAAAACCGCTCACGAGCTCGTAATACGGATCGCCGCCGTTTGCCTGATCGCATTGCGTTTGGCAGGTATCGCCCGAAAGCGGCGACGCCTGGGTCGTGGTATCCTGATAACACGAACGCTGGTCGAGAATACTGTAGCCCCCCGATGTGCGTGGAGCGCAGGTCGGCGTGTCCGTCAGCTGATCGTGGCGTTGCGTAGCCGCGCTCGACGCCGATTCGGACGGATGGTTGAGCCCCAGGTAATGCCCGAGTTCGTGGGCGATCGTTCCACCCATCTCTAAAAAGTTCGCGTCCTCGTCGTTGCGATCGCAGGTGCCGCTTCCGCTGCATCCCGGGTTGTAATCCAAGAGTCCGTTCCCCGCCTGCCCGTAGGTCGAAAACGCAAGACCGCTCGTCTGCGTACCGTTCAAAGGCGCGCCTAAAATTCCGCCCGAAACCCCCAGGACGGTGTAAAGCGCATCGGGATCGGAAGCATCGATCGCGCGCACGAGAAATACATTGATCGACTTGCCCTCGTCGCTGGCGGGGAAGGTCTGGCTTGCCGACGCGAACATCACGCCGACTTGATTGATCGAAATCTGCGAGTAGAAGTCGCCTCCGTCGACGTCTTTCCATTCGTAGACCTTGATGTCGCCGATGCCGATTCCGGCGTTTTCTTTCAGAAGACTGTGCGTTTCGCGAAATAAAAGGTTCAAATTCTGCGCGCCCTTCGCCGTGTGCGAATCCGAGATGTTCTCGTCGCCGACGAGCACCACGTTCAAATCGATCGCACCGTTGGTTGCGGTGTCGGGATGATCGGCGTCGCCTCGCGCGGTCGCGTCCTGACGTACGATCGGCACCACGTTCAAGGTCGCCGTCCACGAATCGACCGATCCGCTCGAATCCGACATCAGCAAATACTTCGCGTAGTAATGCCCTGACGGAAGCGTATTCAGCCCCGAGGGACAACTCCAGCCGTTCACCGAAGCGTCGCAACGGGGAAACGAATTGACCGAATCGTAACCGTAGGCCTGAAACTGATGCTGGACCCAGTCGTTCAAATTCGCAAAACTGCTTTGCCCCGAAACGGGGTGACAGGTCGTCGAAGGACTGCACGAATGAGCATCGCAACTCCAGATCGACGAAGCCCCCGCGCAAGACGAATCGAGGTGGACGTATTCTTGCGAAGTGCTGTCGGAATCCTTCACCACCCAAAACGAAGTCAGCACGGCATATGCTCCGCCGGCATGCGGGTAGCCCGTGACTTCGGCCTGTAAGGTCATCGAACCGTTCGTCCCGAAATCCTGATCGTCGTAATGACCGAGGTCGACGGTGACTTCTTTCGAACCCCAGGCCTGGTTCAGCCCCACCATTCCGGCCGTCACGACGATCGGCGATTTTTTCGTAATCTGCGCCCCCTTCTCAAGGCCGGTGGCGCTTCCGTTGATGATGCTGAAATCCGGCGTCCAGCCCCCGGTGTCGGCGGCCGAATACAGCTTGGCCGGCGGAATCGTCGTCGTGATGTCTTCACTCTGGACTCCACCCCCGCAAGAAGCCAACAGCAACGCCACCGCGGCGACACTGAGTATACGCAAAGAAGAAGGATGGAATGCAGGCTTCATCCTTATCTTGATCGGAAGAATGAGATAAAAACTGAGGTCGGAACAAAGGTGAACTGTACCCTTTTGTTTAGCGAAAGCGTCACTTTAGTGACGCATTGCTAAACGAAAGGGTACGGCTCACCTTTGTGACCTCAGTTAACCGAGATAAGCCTGATACGGATTTTTAAGCCCCATCCACTGATTCAGCTCGGCTTTGATTTCGCCGTTTTTGATGTGGATCAGGATGAAGGTCTTACGAAAGGGTTCGCCGATCGAACGCCAGTCGAGGTAGACCATCTTCGTCCAAGTCCCCGAATTCAGGTACTGGCGGCCGTTGGCGTACACCCGGTGCATCGGCAAATGCGTGTGCCCGAAGACGACGGTATGGACGCCGGGATCGGCTTCTAAGATTTCTTTCGCTTCGTGTTCGAGGTCGATGAAAAACGTGCGCTCTTGCGAGAGCATCTTCATCGTGTGCTTGAACCCGAAAAGCTTCTGCGACTTGGCGAAAATCCGCGTGCGGAAAAAATAAAACATCGAAAGCGCCAGAAACTTCAGCGTGAAGATCGGGTCGAAAATCAGGCCGAAAAACGCGTACACCTTGAGCGGACGAATCTTGTCCAGGTTGGAGCGGCTCCATTTAAGGCGGTTGATGATCTTGAGGACGTAGATGCTCCCCCAGGGGATGTTCAGCACGCGCGTGCCGTTGGCGAGTCGGACGAAGGGATTCTGGAAATCGAGCTGATTGCTCGCTTCGAACTGGTTTCCGTGGCGGATCTCAAGCCCCTCTTCGTAGCGGATGCGATCGCGATCGGCGATCACCTCGACGTGCTCGCTCGGATAATTGCTTTCCGGATCCCACTCGCGCGTGATCCGCTCGCGCACCCGCTCGTAAAACAATTCGGCGTCGTGATTGCCGATCAGGTATTTGATTTTTTTATTGGGCTTGGAAGCGAATTTTTTCAGCGCGGCCATGACCCGAGGATGGGCTGCGAGGATGGATTCGAGCTTGGCCAGCGCGATCGCCTCGGTAATGCCTTCCTCGAATTCGCCCAGGTAGGGCACGTTCAGAAAGTCCAGGAAGTCGCCGTTGATGATCAGCTCGACTTCGACCGGGCCGAAGGGGCCTTCGCCGTAGATGCCGGTCGAGAAAAACTCGAAGAACTCGGCCATTTCTTGGTCAAAGAAAAAGTCTTCGTGGGGATTGTATTTCCCCTCGAAATACCGGCCTGCCGAAAGGTGGCAGTCGCTGATGACGAGTTTGTATTTTTCATTCATTTTAAGCTCAACGGGTTCAGTTTAATCGCATTTGGCGATCCAATCCAGCATTGACTTCGACCTTGATTCTCTGTTAGATTCGCCTCATGCCAGATCAGTCAAAAAAGTGGCCCGACAATGCTCCGGGCAAATTCTACGTGGATGATCAGTGTATCGACTGCGATGCCTGTCGCGCCGAGGATCCGGATAATTTTACCCGTAACGACGAACATGGGTATTCTTACGTGTTCAAACAGCCCAGCACGCCCGAAGAAATGGCCCGCGCCCAAGCCGCGCTCGAAGCCTGCCCCGTCGAAGCCATCGGCAACGATGGTAAATAGGGCAGAAGCCATCGGTAACGACGGCAAGTAAACTTCACATCCGAAGCTACATTGATCTCGCACAGCCTGCGATGATGAATCAAACGCGATAATTCTCTTACTTTATTGATTCATCACTGCTCTGAATCGATGCTCCGATCAAATCAACATTCCTCGTCTGCAAAGGCTGAATCCTTTTAAAAAGGAAGCACGACTTCCGGCAGCCGGAAGCGGCCAGCCGTTAAGGGCAGGAGCCCGCGGAGTGCTTCCTTTTTAAAAGGATTCATCGCTTCGCCGACAATAAATCAATACCCCAGCCGCTTCAGATACTCATCCACCGATCCGGACTCAATCTCAACCGCCCGAAGTTTCCGCGCATCGATCTTCGGTTCCGACTTCGGCTCCGATACCGGCTCACGCGAGGTCACCGCTCCGTCCGCCACCCGCAGCACGCTCATCATGTGTGAGCGAATGCCGTCGAGTTCACGGTCCAGACGATTGGCGCGCTCGTCGGATTCATTGCGCCGATTCAGCAGCTCGAAATTCTGCTCGTTCAGATTTTGAATCCGATCCCGCAGTTGCTGCAATTCGTCCTGATAACGTTTCTCGAACAGTGAACTCAATCGCGCTTCCGTCTCTTGTTGAATCGCCGCGATACCGGTTTTCAACTCTTCTTGTAATTCTTGCTCATACGTTTTCAGGCGAATGATTTCTTTACGATAATCCTGATTCTCGGCCAGTGCTTGGTTCAGCTGATTTTGTAAGCCCTCGCGCTCGATTTGAAGCAACTGAACTTGGTCGGTCAGGTGGTCGACGTGGCCTTGATAAACGCGGACCTCGTTTTCCATTTCTTTTTTCAAAGTTTCGACCGCTTCCTGCGCGCGATCCTTCTCTTCGCCAATCACGCGGATGTCGTAACTCAAAGCATCGAGCTTGATCAATGCCTCGGTCTTCTGGTCCTGCCAGTTCTGAAGCGACTTGCGCGCTTCGGTGATGGTGTTCATCAGATCGTTGATCCGAAGGTCGTCGGTCCGATTTTGGTCTGTCATATTGCTTGAATTGAGCATCCCTGATCCATTCCGGGCGCACGGTCTTGACGCCCTACTTTCCATTTTATTTTACCATGAGTCACTTTTGTGGATTAAACTCTTTTTTATGACAAAATTCAGGATCTCGCTTTGGGTCGGTTTTTTGACGCTTTCCACTTCGTTCACCGCCTCGGCCTTTGAAGTCACGGCGGTCGGCGGCCTCAACTACGCGGCCCCCACCCAGCGCACCTCCGGCATCGACATCCATCAGACGGGCAACGCCACCCCTACCTTCGGCCTTTTGCTCGCGACCCCGCTTTGGGGCTCCGGCTTCGATCTCGAAGCGGGAGTCATCAGCCTGGCCCAGCAATCCGAACGCGACGACATCCTTCCGAGCCGGACGCAAAAGATGCAGTTTTTGCAGGTCCCGGTCGTGCTTCGCTATCGTCTCGACGAATCGATTTCGCTGGGCGCGGGTTTTTATGCGGCCTTTGCCCAAGGAAACGTCGAAATGAATCAAAATGGGATCCAGACGCAGCTTTCGTACGAATCGCTGGGATATCAGAAAACCGATACGGGTTTGATCCTCAACCTTCGCGCCCGCTTCGCCATGGCGCCACCGTTTTATTTGATTCTGGACGCCCGCTATCAACACGGGCTCTCGAATCTGGCTCAGCTCCCGAACGACGTTCTCAACACCCGTTCCATTCAAGTCATGGCCGGAGTGACGTATGAGTTCGATTCGGCCTCGGGCGATTCCGGCGGACGTTCCCACCGGGGTACCTTCACCGTTCCGATTCCCGATTCGGATTCGGAATAGCTTAAAGAATCGTCAACTCATCCCAGGTTTTGATGACGCATTCGGCCCGAGGATCGGGTTCGGCGGCATGGCTTTCGTAGGCGATTTGCACCCACTTTAGCTTCGCTTGAAAGGCGGATTCCATTCCCGCCTTCGAATCTTCGAACACCCAACACTGGCTCGGATCGCATCCCCAGTCGCGCATCGCCGTGACAAATGGCGACGGATCGGGCTTGCTGTGTTCGTAATCGCCGAAGGCCCAGATCCGCGAAAAATAGCTTTCTAGCCCGTGGCGTTTTAAAATCGTTTCCACTTCGTCGCGTTCCGACCCGGTTACGATTCCCATTCGGTCGGCGCGATCTTGGAATTTCGGTAAAAGATCGAGGATTCCCGGGATCAATTGCACGCCCTTTTCAAATCTTTCGCGATAGCGGGCCTTAAACTCCCGCGCGAGTTTCTCGGGCGAATCGAGTTCAAATCCCTGCGATTTCGCGTGCCTCACCATGTTTTCTGTCGCGGCTTTCCATGTTCGGCCGACGATCATTTCCGAATAAAAGTCGGCGTCCGTGCTCTGACCGAAAGACTGGCCGAAATACGATTCGATCACTGCCTTGGCGAGGCCTTCGGTCGCGACCAAGGTTCCGTCAAAGTCGAACAACAGGATTTTTCCGCGCACGTCGATTTGGGGCATCCCCTCAATTTTAACTATTTTCAGGGGATTTTCGACATTTTTCTCTTGCCGAAGTAAAAATTCGTCCTTAAAACAAGAAATACAACTAACTCTACAGGAGAAAACAATGGCTAAAAAAGCATCGAAGAAAAAATATTCTTTCATCAATGAAGTCTACGAAGGCGTTTTGAACCTCGCGGAAGTGAGCAAAAACGGTACCGTGAAACTGAAGCGCACTGAACTGAAAGACCTTCTGGAAACCGCTTTCACCAAAGGCGCGAAACTGGCTGCCGGCGGCGAACGCGTTCGCTTTCCGGTGATCGGCGCCCTCGTTCGCCGTGAAGTGAAAGCCCGCAAAGCCGGAAAAGGCACCAACCCGTTCACCGGCGAAACCGTCGACGTCAAAGCGCGTCCGGCTTCCAAAAAACCTCGCTGGTCTTTCCCGAAATCGCTGAAAGACACTTTCGCCGACAAGAAAAACTGGTAGTTCTTTCGCGTCACAACGAAATCAAGACTGGCCCGGACACCCCTCGTGTCCGGGCTTTTTTTATGCCGAAAACCCCGAATTCCTGATAACGTGTCTGCATGAAACTCGTTACTTTGATCGCTCCTGACCGCTCCCATCACCTGGGCGCGCTTTTACCCTCCTCCGACGCCTCTCCAAACTCCTCTCATCGCATTCTCGACCTCTTCGAAGCGCAGGCCATTCTGAAATCAGACCTAAACCCGCATTCGTTGCAAGAGATGGTGGCCTTCATTCGCGACCAGGCAAAGACACTTCCTTGGGCCGCGCAAGCACTCGAAAAAGCACAGGCCGGAGACCCCGCCCTCGCGTCGGCGATCCATGCCGAATCCGAAGCTCTATTGGCCGCTCCGGTTCCTCACCCCGTTTCTTGCCGCGACGGATATGCCTTTCGCCAGCACGTCGAATCGGCGCGTCGGGGCCGTGGGGTTCCGATGATTCCCGAGTTCGACCACTTTCCGATTTTTTATTTCACGAATCATTTGGCGATTACCGGCCCGGGCGAGGTTTACGTCCGCGAAAAAGCGCTGGAGAGACTCGATTTCGAGCTTGAAGTCGCGATCATCGTCGGCAAAGAAGGCCGGAACATCCCCGCCGCGAAAGCCGACGAATACATCTTCGGCTACATGATCATGAATGACTGGTCGGCGCGCGCGCTTCAAAGCGAAGAGATGAAACTCAACCTCGGCCCCGCCAAGGGCAAAGACTTCGCCACGACGCTCGGACCTTACCTCGTTACCCGCGACGAACTGAAAAAGCATCGCATCGACGGACCGAACGGCGAGCGCTACGACCTGCGCATGAAGGCCTTCCACAACGGCAAGCAAGTGTCGGACGGAAACCTGAAAGACATGACCTGGACCTTCGCTCAGATTCTTGAGCGCGCCTCGTACGGGGTCACGCTTCGCCCCGGCGAAGTGATCGGCTCGGGAACGGTCGGCACCGGCTGTTACATGGAGCTCAACCTCACGACCCTGAAAGATCATCCGGTGTGGCTGAAACCAGGCGACGATTTCGTCCTCGAAGTCGACGAACTGGGCCGCCTCGAAAACACCATCCGCCAAGAAAACGCGTAAGCCGATGGGTTCGGGTTTCAAGCTTTATCATTACTGGCGATCGTCGAGCAGCTGGCGCGTGCGCTTCGCGATGGAATACAAAAAAATTCCGTTCGAACCGATCGCGGTGAGTCTGCTGAACGGCGAATCCGAAAGTCCCGAGCACCTGAAGCGCAATCCCGCGGGGCTCGTCCCCGTGCTGGAAACGCCGGATGGAAAGTATCTGACCGAATCCCTGGCCATCATTCGATATCTTGAAGAAATTCATGCAACCCCCACGCTGTTTCCGGGGACGCCGCTCGATCACGCGCGAATCTGGGCCCTGGCCGAAGTCATCAACTCGGGCACGCATCCGATTCAAAACCCGCCGGTCGTGCAACGCCATTCGAGCGATCCGGCCGAACAGAAGCGTTGGATGCAATACTGGATCCATCAAGGACTCGAAACTTACGAAAAGCTCTGCACGGCTGAAGCAGGTTTGTTCTCGCACGGCGATCAGCTTTCGCTCGCCGATTTATGCTTGATCCCGCAATGCTACAATGCAACGCGCCATGGCGTGGATTTCCGGCAATTTCCGACGATCGCTCGGATTCACGACTCGTGTTCGGCGTTGGAAAGCCTGAAGAAATCGCATCCCGATATTTATCAGCCTGCCGATTTCGCGAGTTAACCTTGGGGCGACGGCTTTTTGCCGCTTGCCCTACCGATCGGGAGCTGTCACACTAAAATGAGTCATCCGTTCCATTGAGGGAGCGGACCATCGGATGCGAATCGCACGCAAATCGCCTGCTGACGCGCAGTTTGGATATTGCATTTAGGAGAAGGATTTTTCATTCATGGCAAAAGGATTTGCTCTCGCTTCAACTCTGACGGTCTCGACTTTGGTCGCGCTCCTCTCGCTCTCGGCTTGTTCGCAAAAAGATTCGAATCGAACCCCGGGCAGCCAGAACATCACTCCCGAGCCCCTTCCAATCTCCAACAGCAAACTCACGAACTGTCATTTCAAGGATGCGCACCCGGTTTATTCGTTTCAATCGACGATCGCGCCGAATCCGATTTCTTGCGACAACGGCGTACCCCGCAAAGTCGAACTCCTGACCCCGACTCCGCTTCCGGGCGGCCTTCAGTTTGCGATGAACCAGCTCAGTCTGACCGGAAGTCCGAGCGAAAAAGTGACGAGCGCTCCTTATCAGTTCTATCTCGAAAACGAAGCGGGTTACGTCATCATTCCGATTCAGATCACCGTAAAATAACCTCCCAATTCTATTGCATTCCCGCCGGTTTGCGTTATCACTAAAGCCAATGAACTTCATTGCCTCGATTCGCGCCGTCGTGCTGGTTTGCCTGCTTTCATGCGCCACCGCCCACGCGACGGACGCCAGCTCGAAAGTGCTCCGCTGGGCGGCCGACGCGAAATCGGGCGCTCCGTATGTGTTCGTCGACCCGAGCGATCCGAAAAAAATGCTCGGCTTCGAAAAAGACATCATCGAGCGTCTTGCCCAAAAGATGGGACGCAAGCTCGTGTTCGTTCAGAACGAGTGGGATTCGCTCGTGCCCGGCCTTGAGCGCGGCGATTACGACATCGCCGCCAACGGCATCGAAATCACGCCCGAGCGCGAAGAACAGGTTTTATTTTCGACGCCGTATTACGCGACCTTCGAGCAGATCGTCGTCCGTGCCGACGACGAACGCATCCGCAAACTTTCCGACCTCGACGGAAAAAAGGTGGGCACGCTCAAGGCTTCGCTCGCCCATTACATCCTTCAAAAAGAAACCAAGGCCAACATCGTTTTCTACGAAGAAGAAAGCTCGGGTTACAACGACGTCGAAAACGGACGGTTGGATTCGTTTTTCATCGACTACCCGATCGCGCTTTTTTACGCCTTCCCGAACAAGAAGCTGAAACCCGTCGGGGTCCCCGTGGGCAAGATGCTTTACGGCATCGCCGTTTCGAAAAAAAACCCGGAACTCTTAAAAGAAATCAACGCGGGGATTCAGCAACTTTACGATTCGGGCGATCTCGAACGCATTTTAGCCAAATGGAATTTGCTCCATCCTTTTACCGCCCGCGAATTGGGGCTCAAGGTTCAAAACGCGAACGACACGACCGAGTATCAGAAGGTCGCGGCCATGAAGGCCAAGACCCTGACCTTCGGCGAGCGGCTTTCACGCTACGGAAGCCTGATGCCGATCCTGCTGAAAGGCGCCTTGACCTCGCTTCAGATCTCGATCGTCTCCATGCTGGTCGCCATCGCCTTCGGGTTGATGCTCGCCTTGATGCGGCTCTACGGAAATCCGATCGTCTCGCGCCTGGGTCAGGTGATCGTCGAAGCCTTGCGAGGGACGCCGCTGTTGATTCAACTCTATTTGATTTTCTTCGGTCTTCCTTACGTCGGAATCCACTTCACGCCGTTTTGGGCCGCGATCATCGGGCTCGGCATGAACTACGGCGCTTACGAGGCCGAGAACTACCGCGCGGGGATCGAAGCCGTACCGCGCAGTCAGCTCGAGGCGGCTCATGCGCTGGCGCTCACGCCCGTGCAGCGGTTCATCCACGTGATTTTTCCGCAGGCGTACCGGATCATCCTGCCGCCGATGACGAACGATTTCATTTCGCTCATCAAAGACTCGTCGCTCGTCTCGGTCATCACGATGGTCGAACTCACCACGATTTATTCGCAGCTCGCCTCGACTTACTTTGATCACCTGGGGCTCGGAATCCTGGTTGCGATCATTTACTTCGTCATGGGCTATCCGTTCGTGCGCCTGGCCCGCCGGCTTGAGAAAAATCTGAAGAAAAAATTATGAAAGACCGGTATTCTCGGTTTATGAAGTCTTTTATCTTAGCGGCGCTTCCGATTTATGCCGTCCTGTCGCTTTCGTCGATGGCGGGTATGAACATCGGGTTTTTGATTCTTTTCCTGGCCTTGATTGCGGGTTTTCTTCATACCCGAAGCGCCGGTGTCGCCCTTCCACCTCCTTCGGCTTCGCTCAGTCAGGCGCTTCGCGAATACCGGCTTTGGGGATGGGTGCTGTTCGGGGCTTGCGTCTTCAGCCTATTTTGCGCGCAGCTCTTCCCCTATTCGTACGCGGGCCATGCGCCTGAAGTCACTTTGCACGGCTATCAGAAAATTTGGTATCTGATTTGTCCTTACATCGTTCTTTTGCAATTCCGGTATTCACTTTCGAGCGCGGGGCACGACACGGCTCTCGCCGTCGAGACCCGCTTCGAAAAAACGCTTCGGGTCTGGTGGGCCGCTTTGTTTCTGTTCGCGGTCATGGCCGTCATTCAGTTCTTCACGGGCTGGCCGCTTAAGCAACCGATCCCGACGAACCCGGGGTATTATCATGCGATTCTGTTGCTTGGGCATCACCTGTCGGTTTCGAGCGTGATGATTTTTCCGACCTTCACCGCGCTCGCCATCGCGTTCGGAAGCTACGCCCGGCATCGACGGCTCGATCGATTCGAGGCCTTCGCCGGATTGGCGGGAATTTTAATTTTGTTCCTGACCTACGCGCGCACGTCGTGGCTTGCGATTCCGATCGGGATCATCCTGCTCTTCGCGCGGAACCTGAAACCCAAGCCGTTTTTGGCGTCGGTCGGGGTTTTGGTCGTCCTGCTTGGCGGGCTGTCGCAGACGCCGATGATCAAAGAGCGCATCGACAATTCGATGGGAATTCGCGATCGCATCCGCCTTTGGGAGGCGAACGTCGATTACTTCAAGCATCGCCCGATCACGGGGATCGGCTGGCTCAAGACGGCCGAGATGTCGGAGTTCTACTTCAAACAAAAAGACCCCGAGCACTATCACGAGTACTTCTGGGGGCACGCGCATTCGAATTTCTTCGAAATGCTGGGCGGAACGGGCTTGATCGGACTGTTTGCGTTTTTGGCCTGGTCGTGGTTCACGCTCAAGCTCGCCTATCGGACTTCACTTCGCGCGCGCGAAGCGGGACAAGAGCGGTGGTCGGATTTCGCGTGGGGAATCCTCGTCGCATTATTGCTGCTTCACTTCAACGGCCTGACGAATGTCACCTTCTGGGAAGGCAAGGTCATGCACCAGCAGATGCTGGCCGTGGGGATGCTGCTGATTCTTCAGTTGATCGTTCGTGAGAAGGCGTGACTGCCCGGCCCATTGAAATTTCTGAAATCAAAGAAGAAGGCGCTCCCCGGGCTCCTGCCCTTTACGGCTGGTCGCCTCCGGCTGCCTGAAGTCGCGCCTTCTTCTTTGATTTCAGAAATTTTACTCTCGTTCAAAACAATGAAGATGCGAAGTTTGAGGCTTTCACTCGTGCGAGGCGTACTCGCAATACGTCGAGCGACATTTTCATCGCCAGACGCAGCAGATTCGCTGTTTTCAACGACCGTACTTAGTGGTGGTGGCCGCCGGGCGTATGCGCATGCCCATGCGCCATCTCTTCCGGAGTCGCGTCGCGAACGCCCGTGATCTCGACGTCGAAGACCAGCTTTTCGCCCGCGAGGGGATGGTTTCCGTCGAGTTTCACTTGATCGCCGTTCACTTCGAGCACGCGAAACAAAAGTTGCTCGCCGTTCGGGCCCGAGGCCTGGAACTGATCGCCCACTTCGAGCTGATCGGCGTTCGGAAGCTTGCTGCGCGGAACGTCCACGATGAGTTGGTCATCATGTTCGCCGTAAGCATCGGTCGGTTCGACCTCGATTTTGCGTTTGTCGCCAGCGTTGAGTAAAGCCATGGCTTTTTCCAAGCCGGGAATAATTTGATTCATGCCTTCCAGATACGAAAACGGAGTGTCGGAATCGCGCGAGGTGTCGATCGTCTCGCCTGCCGTATTGGTCAGAGTGTAATGGAAGGAAATAACGCGTTTAGCTAAAGTAGTCATCTCCCTAACTCATCATAAAACCTTGGGGTTGTCACACGAAATCGTCTATTCTGGCGAGCATGGGTCTTGAAAAATCATCAAAAAAATCAACCGAGAAAAAGATTCTGGTCATTTATACGGGGGGCACTTTTGGGATGCGTGTCCAGGCTTCTGAAAAAGGATTGGATCTCCCTCACCTCAAAGCGCCCGAGTTAAAAACGTGGCTGAAATCGCAGGTCCCCGAGATGCGGAAGATCGCCCACTGCGACGTCGATGTTTTGTTTCAGCTCGACAGCTGTCAGTTTCAGGCTACGCATTGGTTCGAACTGGCGTCGCATATTTTAGACAAACAAGACCGCTACGACGGCGTGGTCGTGCTTCACGGAACCGACACCCTGGCCTACACGGCGGCGGCGCTTTCGTATCTGCTTTCGCCGAGTCGCATTCCGGTTGTGATTACGGGGGCGCAAACTCCGCTGGCGACGCTTCGAAACGACGCGCGGTTAAATTTAATCTCATCGCTCGAAGTCGCGGCGAACGCCCCGAAAGAGCTTCGCAACCGAGTCATGGTCGTTTTTCATGACGAGGTGTTTTTGGGATCGCGCGTGCGCAAAAAAAGCGCGGTCGATTTCGCCGCGTTCGAATCCCCACGTTTTCCGAAGCTGGCCAGCATCGGAAGCCAAATTCATTATCACGAGATCATCCGGTCTCTGCCGCGCCTGAAACGAAAAAAACCGTTACTCACTACGTTTCGTCCCGTCGGCCGCGATCAACGACTTCCGCAAATTCTGCGCACCGAGGTTACCCCACAATTCAGCAGCTCGGTTTTTTCGCCCGAAGTCTTGGAGCGGCTCGACGGAATCCTCATCACGCTCTACACTTCGGGCACGGCGCCGACTCAACAGCCTTCGTTTTTACGTTTTTTGGAGCGGGCGAAGAAAGCGGCGACCCCACTGTTGGCCATTACCGAACGACAGAACGAAACGCCGTCGCTCAAAACCTACGCCGCCGGACGCGATCTGCTTCGTTACGGCGTGATCTGGTGCCAGGAACTCACGCCCGAAGCGGCCTTCGTCAAGGCATGGTGCCTGCGTGAGCTAAACCCGCGCCTTGACCGTAAGGCGTATTACTCATGGCTGAAGAAACACTGGGCGGACGCGCTCAGTGACGAAGTCACTCCATAAAGCAGTGACGAAGTCACTCAATAAAAGCAGTGATGAAATGTCCGGCAAGTAGCCGGATACCGAAAAACATCAACGGGTTTTTTGCTGGCAATCGTGGCACAGTCCCTGGACTTCGAGCGTGTGGTTCTCGACCTTGAAGCCGATGCGTTTGGCCGCCTGCTCGAACACCTGGGTCGGGCATTCTTCCAGCGACTCGACCGAGCGGCAGTCGCGACAGACGAAATGATGATGATGATGGGAGTGCTCGTCCGAAACCCGTTCGTACCGGGTCACGCCGTCGGCCGACAAAAAGGCATCGACGAGGCCGGCTTCTTCGAAGGTCTTCAACGTCCGAAACACCGTCGACCAATCGCCGAGATCGAAACGCTTTCGCTTCGCCAAAGCCACGAGGTCGTCAACACCCAGGCATGCGTGATCCTTCGACAAAAGCGCCAACACGCGCAAACGTTGTTGGGTGACGCTGAGCCCGTGCTCTTTCAAAACGGCGGAATACTCCTCGTCCGGTTTTCGCTTCGTCGCTGATTTCGACGTTGATTTATTGGTGACTCTCTGTATTTTCAAAACGTGACCCTTAAAAATTTCTTTCTCAGTTCCGTCACGCATCTGATGCTCGGAACTGCCCTATTCTGGATATTCTACCACAAAAAAGCGGCTCCCGCTTATGTTCCGGTCGAACTCTCGCTGAATGCCGTTCATGTCCATCATTTCAGCGAAAAAGCGGCCTCTTTGCCCAAAAAATCGGTGTCGGAAATCCCCCTCCCTTCGCGAAAATCGTCCCCGGAGCCCGCACCGGCCGCGTCCCCCGCACCCGCTTCGGACACTCACGAAGGCGGCGGCCCTCAAGCCATCGACGACGCGGTTTCGCGCTATCTGTCGCAGGTGCTTCAGATCATTTCTCGTCAAAAGTTTTATCCGAAGGCCTCGCTCTTGAATGAAGAATCCGGCACGGTCGAAACCCGGCTGACCCTCGATGCGGGCGGCGCGCTCGTCCGCGCCGAAGTGAAAAAAAGCTCGGGATTCCCGAATCTTGATGCCGCGGCGATGAAGACCCTGCAAAGTATTTCGAGCTTTCCGCCGCCGCCCTCGGGGCTCGCGACTCCCCTCAATCTCATCGTTCCCATCCGTTACGAACTGAATTCGGACGAGCGTTGATTCGGGCCCGATAAAAAAATATTTGCAACCAACTTGCAAATTTGTCATGCTCGAAAAATATGAGCACTCCCTTTCATCGCTTCAACCTGATCGCAATCTCAATCTTAAGTTCCTGGGTGGTCTTCCCGATTCACGGGGCATCGGCCGACGATTCGACCGATGCCGACGTGGCCCTTCCTGAAATCCAGGTCATGGGCCAGACCCCGGGCTCCGGCGTGCAGGACTTCGTGCCGACGGTCTCGAAAATTTCGGGCAACGCGCTCGAGCGCAAAAAGCAAACCACCATCGGCGAAACCCTGGCCCGCGAGCCCGGCGTGAGTTCGAGCTTCTACGGCCCGAACGCGAGCCGCCCCATCATTCGCGGCCTGGACGGCGAAAAAATCAAACTTTTAGAAAACGGTGTCGGTATTGACGACGCCTCGGGCACGAGCCCCGACCACGCGGTCTCGAACGATCCCTTGACCATCGATTCGGTCGAAATCGTCCGCGGCCCTTCGGCCCTGCTTTACGGCAGCGGAGCGATCGGCGGCGTGATCAACCTGCGCGATATCCGAATCGCCGCCCATCCTTTGAACTCAAGCGACCTCAAGCTGTCAGGTCGCTTGAGCTCGGTCGACCACGGACGCTCCTTAGGCGCCGTTTTGAGATACCCCTTTGGCAAAAGCTGGATTCTCGAAATGGACGGGAGCCTCCGTGGCGCCGAGGATTACTCGATCCCCGGCTTCGCCCGCTCGTCCTACCTTCGCGCGAACGACGCGCCCGGCGACGATCCGGGGGACCGCGAAAAGGTCACCAACAGCGCAAGCCGCTTCGGTGAATTAGGTGTGGGCATCAGCCACGTCGACGAAAACGGCCATTACGGGCTGGCGATTTCGGGCCTGAAAAACGATTACGGCACCGTCGCCGAAAAAACGGTGACGATCGATCTTCAACGGTTTCGCCTCGATTTCGACGGCGAATTCAAAACCAAGCCCGAATCGCAGTCATGGGTGAAGGCCGTCGACGTCAAAGGCGCGGCCTCGGTGTACCGCCATCAAGAAATCGACGAGGGCGAAATCGGCACCACCTTCCGGAACAAGGGGGGCGAACTCCGGGTCGACGTCAAACACGCAAAAACGGGCGCGATGGAAGGACTGATCGGAGCCCAGGCGCAGTACTTCAACTTCAGCGCCTTGGGCGATGAAGCCTTCATCCCCACCACGCATAATCTTTCGACTGCCCTTTTCGGGTTCGAAGAATGGAAGATCGGCAACCTGAAACCGTCGCTCGGTTTGCGCGCCGATCGGGCATCGGTCGCCAGCGTCGACCCCGACGTAAGTCAATTCGGCGCGGCTCAGACGAAAAACTTCTTCGTCCCGAGCGTCTCGGCCGGGGCATTGTACGCGCTCGACCCGGAAACTTCGGCTGGATTGAACCTGACCTACACCGAACGCGCTCCCAATTACGAGGAACTCTTCGCGAACGGCCCTCACCTGGCGACCGACCAGTGGGAAATCGGCGATCCGTCGATGCCGATCGAACGGAGCTTCGGCGTCGAGGCTTCGCTTCGCCGCAAGAACAGGAACAGCGAAGGTCGCTTGAGCGTGTATGCCCAAAGTTTCTCGTCATTCATCGCGCTTTCACCGACGGGTGGAACCCACCCTTCACCGGACGATCCTTCGGAACAGGTACCGGATTTCCGTTACAACTCGGTGGCGGCTTTATTGTTCGGCTCTGAGCTGGAGTACCGGCACGAGCTGCCGATCCGGCTCGCGGGCGGACGTTTCGAACTCGGGGGGACGTTCGACTTCGTTCGCGGGCTCGATCGCAGTCATCACGATTGGCTGCCTCGAATGTCGCCTTTTCGCGAAAACCTGACCCTCGACTATCGCAACCGGGGCTGGCTGGGCGAGATCGAGCTCCAACGCTCGGAGAAACAGAATCTACTCGCGGCCAACGAATTGCCGACGGATGCCTTCACCTTCATCAATCTCGGCGTCGAAGCGCCGATCGCGACCGCTTTCGGTCAGTACCGGCTGATGGCCCGGGTAAACAACGTGTTCGATCACGAGGGACGGGTCGCGACCTCGGTTCTGAAAGACATCGCTCCGCTGCCGGGACGCAATTTCGTCGTCGGCCTTCAGGCCGCGCTCTGACGTCCGGCTATTCGTCAAACCAACCGGTCTGCGCAGGCTCATCGTCATCGATGGCGACTCCGCGAAAGGTCTTGCGATGAATGTCGGTCACGCCCAGGGTCTTGATCTGCACCTTATGAAACGGCGTCGGATACCCCTTGTGCGATTTCATTCCGTAACCGGGGTACCGCGCATCCAGCTCTTCCATCAGTTCGTCGCGATAAACTTTCGCGATGATGGATGCGCATGCGATCGTAAACGATTTTTGATCGCCCTTGATCAGGGCATGACCCCGTCCGCGAAAGGCCCTCGGCACGAGATGGCCATCGATTAAAATCGCGTCGGCCGTCACGCCCAGCTTCGCCTCAAGCTCAGCCACCGCGCGCTCCATCGCCAGATGCGAGGCATAGAGGATGTTCAGCCGCTCGATCTCTTCGACGCTCGCCGAGCCGATCGCCGAACCGCGAACGAATTTCAATACTTCATCCCTAAGCGGAGCCCGTTCGGGCTCGGGAATCATTTTGCTGTCTTTGATTTCAAGCAAAGCAAAATAAGGATGTTTGGACGAAACACGTCCACGCTTGCGAACTCCGCGCTCGTCGAACCAAAGCTTCTCGACCGCATCGGGGGGCAAGACCGCAGCCGCAGCGACGACCGGACCGGCTAAACAACCGCGACCGACCTCGTCCACGCCGATGATCACCCGAGGCTCGCTCTTGCCCGCAGGGCCATCCGGTTTCGGTAATAAAAAACCCAGGCTGATTTCTGAAACGAGATCCGGCCTGGGTTCCGATAAAGACATTTTGATTCGAACCAAAAACTAATTGGCTTTGGACGCTTTGGCAGCCGCCGAAGCTTTCGCCGCTTCGTTGGTCTGAACGTCGCGTTCGACTCTCGCGGCCCGACCTTCGAGTTCACGCAGGTAGTACAGTTTCGAACGACGAACTTTCCCTTTGGAAACGATTTCGAGTTTGCCGATCGACGGAGAAGATTCGAGGAAAATCCGCTCGACGCCGACTCCGTGAGAGATCTTGCGCACGGTGAACGACTTGCCTGCTCCGTGATTCGATTTTTTGATCACGGTGCCTTCGAACACCTGAAGACGTTCTTTTTCACCCTCTTTGATTTTGACGTGAACCTTTACGGTATCGCCCGACGAAAACGCAGGAAGCGTGCGGATGACGGTACTCTCCACGGCATTCACCGTCGACGACAGATTGTGGGACGGGTCGTACTGTGCTTTGCGGTTCGATTTTCTTTTAATCACTTTTTGTGCCATGACTTTGCTCGCTTTTTCCTAAAATCTAAAATTGAATAGAAAATAATCTTTAACAAGACCAAACCGATCTGACAATGCTTTTTTTGCCTCGGGCCTTTTAAAAAGGCCCTTACCGCGAACCCCACAAACGGTCCAAAATAATGGCGGCGGCGGATCTCACGGAGAGGTGATTGTAGCCCTCGCGGCCTAGAGGCCCGTCGATGGGCGCCAGGAAGGTCTGGACCTCGGGATAGAACTCCGGAGCCACCCCCCAGCCTGTCCCAAACACGACGATTTTCACGCCCGCCTCGGGCTCGGAATCCCATCGTTCACGAATCTCGGGATAAGACACTTGGTCCGGAAGCGGCCGAGCATCGGGCATTGCGACCTCGATCTTGGCTCCTGGATACCGACTTTTTAAGTCGGCTTTTACGGCCTCGAAATCAGGCAGAACCTGGGTTCGCGACAGGGCTTCAAAGCGATCGGGATGCCATTCGCGGCTCGCGGGGCGGGCCCAATGACCCAAAATCCGTTCGACCATGGTCTTTTGCTCGATAATGGGCGTGACCAGGTAATAGTGATCGATCTCGTAAGTCCGGCAGGTTCGAGAGAGATCGTGGACGTCCATGTTCGTCACCGAGGTATGGATCACCTCGCCCGTCCGCCCGGAAATCGGGTAATGAAGCAAAACCGCAGCCGTGTGGTGAAGGGTGGGAGGACGCTTCGCCATGATTAATCGCGGTCCTTCTTCGGCTCGCGTTTCCGCTGTTCGAGTTCCCACTTTTCATAAAGATCGGGTCGTTTTTTTCGGGTGCGCTCGATCGACTCGCGCATCCGCCATTGTTCGATCAAAGCGTGATTTCCGTTCAATAAAACTTCAGGCACGACGAGCCCCTGAAACTCGCGCGGGCGAGTAAACTGAGGCGCCTTCAACAGACCGTTTTCGAGGCTGTCGCCCGTCACGGATTCTTCGTTGCCAACCACTCCGGGAAGCAATCGAATGATGACGTCGCTTGCGACCATCGCGGCGAACTCTCCGCCCGTCAGCACGTAATCGCCGATCGACATCTCTTCGTCGACGCAAAGGTCGATGAAGCGCTCATCCACGCCTTCATAATGGCCACAGACGAAAATCAAATGCTCGTGTTCGGTCGTGAGCGCCTTCGCTCGTTCTTGAGTGAGGCACCGGCCTTGGGGAGAAAGCAGGATGGTGTGCGGCGCCTGGTCGGATGCGATGGATTTCCAAGCCTCAAACATCACGTCGGGCTTGAGCAGCATCCCTGCCCCGCCACCGTAAACGACGTCGTCGACCGATCGATGCTTGTCTTTCGAAAAGTCACGGATTTGTACGTAAGAGAGTTCGATTTTGCCGGATTCTTGCGCCTTTCCGACCAGACTATGACCGAGCCCCGAACGAATCACTTCGGGGAAAAGCGAGAGGTAGCTCATGCGAGATAAGGTCTTCTTCACTCGATTTATTCGACGATTTATTCGACGATCTCAAGAACGGTTCGGCGCTTCAGCTTGGTGGCGGCACCGAGCAAGATCGTGCGAATTGCTTTCGCCGTCTTTCCTTCTTTGCCGATGATTTTGCCGATATCGGTTTTAGCGACCCGAAGTTCGATCACGGTCGTGTTTTCGCCCACGACTTCGGTCACGCTAACTTGATCGGGAAGATCGACGAGCATTTTCGCCATCACTTCGACCATGTAAGCCAATTCGGAGGTCTTTAAATCAGACATTCACGCTTAAGCTTGAGCCGCTTTCACGATCTGTTCGATCGTCAACGAAACTTGAGCCCCTTTTTTCTTCCAATCTTCATATTTCGCGAGGTCGATTTTCACCTTGTCGGCAGCCTTGGCCGCTTTCGGATAATAAAAACCGATCTTTTCGAAGTATTTTCCGTCGCGGCAGGCGCTTTCGTTGGCGACCACGATCAGGTATTGAGGGTTCTTTTTGGCGCCATGGCGCTGAAGACGAATTTTAACCATAAATTTGAATCCTTTCGAGGAATCTCTGACTTATCAGAAAATAAGCGCTTCAGTCAACTGCTTTGCTCAATCACCCGTTTACTGGTTCGTGCGGAAGACCAGGTCCCAAAATGAGGTGCTCACCCCCCATTTCGCGCCTTTTTCGATAAAATGGTGCTTCATGTGGTGTTCTTTGAGCGACTTTCCCCAGGCCGTTTTCGGACGAAAATGGTGGATCGCGAAGTGCAGGTAATCGTACACGAGGTATCCCGAGATGAACCCCGCAAAAAACGGCAGGTGATTCACCGGGCCCAGCGCCAGCCGGAAAAGCTGAAAAAACAAGGTCCCTAAAACGAGCGAAACCACGGGCGGCATCACGAGCCTCGTCGGATCGTTCGGCTCGTCGTGATGAATGCCGTGGAACAAGAAAACCAGATACTTTCCGGGCCGCGATTTAGCCGGAAAATGAAAAACATAACGGTGCATTCCGTACTCGGTCAGCGTCCAGAAAAAAACGCCCAAGCCGAAATACAAGGCCGTGAACCCAAAGCCGACGGCGACCGTAAACAATGCCTGGTACAAGCAATACAGCACGATGGGAATCCAGACGATGAACGGAATGCTCGGATGCACGTGGGTCAATGCTTCGAGAACCGGGTTTTTAAACAATCGGCTGGAGACGTTTCGAGTATTCATTTCACGCTGAATTTAGCGAATTTCGCGGCGCTTGACAATTCAATTTATTCGTCCGAACCTGAAGCGGAATTCAGGATTTTTTATGGCAAACGATTCTTCCGGCGACACTTCATTACGCATCCGACTCAACCCTTCATACTGGAAGCATTTGAACGCGGTCCCCTTTTCGGAAGACGTCGTTCCGTCGAGTCTTTTTCTGAAAAACAAGCACTACCTCGTCGTCGATTTGGAGACGCAGAACCTCGTCCAGGACGTCGGGGGTTGGGGACACATCGATAAGCTTAAAATCTCGGTAGCCTGCGCCTACGACAGCAAGACCGACCAGATGATGCACTTCCTGGAGCACGAGATTGCGAAGCTCAACGATCTTTGCGAAGAGCGCCTCGTGATCGGGTACAACATCCGCGGGTTCGACTTGATCATCCTTCAGGCTTACGGACTCGACCTTTCGCGGCTCGACGTGTTCGACATCATGTACGACGTCCAGACTCTGACCCGCCAGAAATTCCTGAAGCTCGAGACGCTGGCCCAAGGCACGCTGAACGCCGGCAAGTCGGCCGACGGTCTCATGGCCGTCGAGTGGTGGAAAAAAGGCGAGATCGACAAGATCATCGAATATTGCAAACAGGACGTGCAAGTCACGCGCGACGTCTTCGAGCACGGCCGCAAACACGGGCACGTCAAACTTCGCCGCGCCGACGGCAACAACGCCGAAGTTCGGGTCAACTGGAACTGACCTCTTCGAATCAACGCGACCGGATTTCGTTCGGTCCGAACGCATCCATTCGAATGCGGGCGCTTTCGCAAGAAGCGTCATTCAGGTATTCCACTCCTTGAAACACTTTTTCTTTCATGTAGGCGTATTTTAACGGGCAAGTCTGTTGCAAGCGCTTCGCGGCGTAACGATACGCCGACGCGGTTTCGGCGAAATCTTCGTCCGGAGCTTGTTCGGAATAGCCCGAAATAAAGCACTTTCCGGCACCGTGCTGCCACGGGTTCTTCACGTCTTTCGTCCGCGACCAGTCGCCCAAGGCAAGCCAGTCTTTTTGAAGGTCGAGGTAATAGGACGTCGAACGATACGCCATCCGATGCGAAAGCTCGTGCATCGTCGCATACTGCTTCATTTCAGGGGTAGCGTTTTCCCAACCGTTAAAGAACGTGATTGTCGCATTCGAGACAGCCTGAAAACGGAAACGAGGATCGTAATGAAGCAGGTTAAAAGGAATGTTTCTCCCGAAGGGCAACATAAAATTCGGTAGATCGTGAACCGCCTGAATCAGCACGTTCAGCTGATCGAGGCTGAATCTTGAAACGGATCGGATTCCATACTCGGAAGCGTTCAAACCGAAACGAACCATTAGGTACGAAAGCTTCGTTCCGAGTTCGTCACCCCAAAGCGCATTCGTCACACACGAGGCCGAATCGCAGGCTTGAATCGAAGGAAGCCGGCTCGCGGGCAGCTCCTTCAGCATCCAATGAAGCGCATCGATCGTTTCGGCGGTTTCGTTTTGAAGCGTGACTCCACTTGCGACTTCACCGCTCGTTTTGGCTTGTTTGGCCGCGCGGAGGTCGAGGTAGGCCTTGATTTCAGAAAGGCTCGGGGTCTCGTTCGTCTTGCACGCAGCAGCCTTCACCTCGGGGTCGTAAACGGCGTAAAAGTTTTGCGCCCGAGCGGCCGTTTGCATCAGGATCGGAGAAACCAAAGCCAATAAAGCGAGGAGTCGAATCATGCGCCGAATTTTACGTCAAACTCGATTCCAGGTAAATAATATTTGTTTATAAATAAAAAATGCAATGATCTTCGTTGAACGCGCGCTTTAGCCTCGATCTAACGCTGCCTTATTGGCAGCGACCGTGGCGGTCACCCCGTCCTCCAACGACGTCATCGGGCGCGAATAGCCTTCCGCCCTCAGTTTTTCCATCGTCGCCTCGGTGAAGTACTGGTAACGGTCGCGGATCGCAAGCGGCGTTTCCACCCACTCGATTTTGGGCTCGCGACCTAAGGCTTGAAACGTCGCCTTGGCCAGATCGAGGAACGAGCGGGCTTTGCCCGAGCCTAAGTTGTAAATCCCGCGCCGGATCGGCTTTTGGAGCGCGAACAGCAGAATCTCGACCACGTCGCCGACGTAAACGAAGTCACGCATCTGCTCGCCGTCGGCGATGCCGGGCTTGTGGCTTTTGAATAGCTTCAGCTGCCCACCCGCGCGGATCTGATCGAAGCCCTGAAGGACGACCGACGACATCTTGCCTTTATGGCGCTCGCCGAAGCCATAGACGTTGAAAAACTTGAACCCGCTCCAGGCGGGCGGGGTTTTGCCCGCTTCCTCTTGTTCCAGGGCCCAAAGGTCGAACTGCTGTTTCGAATCGCCGTAGGGATTGAGCGGTTTTAAGAGAGGAATCTTCGACTCGTCGTCGTCATACCCTTGCTCGCCTGCTCCGTAAGTCGCGGCCGAAGAGGCATACACGAACGGAATTTGAAACTCGGTCGCAAGCTTCCACAGTGTCTTCGTGTATTCGAGGTTGACCCGATTGAGGTAATCCACCCGCATTTCGGTCGTGTCGGTGCAGGCCCCCAGGTGGATGATGCCGGTGACGGGCGTTCCCGCGGCCTTGCGCTCGTCGTAAAACGACCGATCGAGAATCGCATCCGGGCCAGCCGTCGGAACCGACAAATCGCGATGCTCGTCGCGAGTCTCGAAAAACAACGGCTCGTCGACGCCCATCACCGACTGCTTTTGCTGCACTAGCTTTTTGGCAACTTGATAGCCGATGAATCCGGCCGCTCCGGTGACGAGGATCATGCTTAAAACTTACCGATCTCAAGGCCGCCTTGATTGGGCGCCTTCGTGTCGAGAAGCACGACCTCGCGCGCGACCTTTTGCGCCAGCTCGCGGAAAAGCTTCGCTGATTCGCTTTGCGGATCTTTCACCACGATCGGACGGCCCGTGTCGCCGCCCTCGCGAACCTGCGGGACGAGCGGCATCTGCGCCAGCACTTGGGTATGAAATTTCTTGGCCAGTATCTCACCGCCGCCTTGACCGAAGATGTAGTACTTCTTGCCGTCGTCGCCGGTAAAGTGGCTCATGTTCTCAACCACTCCGAGCGCGGGGACCTTTACCTTCTCCCACATGTTCAGCGCCTTGCGGACGTCCTGAAGCGCGATTTCTTGAGGGGTCGTCACGATCACGGCGCCCGACAACGGAAGCATCTGCGCGAGCGAGAGCTGCACGTCGCCCGTTCCGGGAGGAAGGTCCAGCACCAGGTAATCGAGCTTGCCCCACTCGACGCGATTACAGAACTGGTTCAAAATATTGTGCAACATCGGCCCGCGCCAGATCACCGGCTGATCGCCCTGAAGCAAAAAGCCCATCGACATGACCTTCACACCGTGACTGACCGGCGGAATAAACATCTCGCCCTTGATCGGGTCTTGCACGAGTTTCGGGTTTTCGGTCACGCCCATCATTGTCGGGATGTTCGGGCCGTAGATGTCGGCATCGAGCAAACCCACGGTGGCGCCCTCTAAGGCGAGAGCCGTCGCGAGATTGACCGAGACAGTGCTTTTTCCGACGCCGCCCTTGCCGCTTGAGACGGCAATAATATGAGCCACGCCCGGAATTCCGTGATGGGAGCCCGCTGCAGGATTCGCCGAAGCGCCAGCGGGACGTCCGCTCACCTTACGGACTTCGGCATCCATCACGACGTCGATTTGGGTCGCGCCCGTCGCCTGAACCGCAGTGATGACGTCGTTTTTGATTTTGTCTTTCAAAGGACACGCAGGCGTGGTCAGTACCACGCGAAGGCTCACCTTGCCGTCGTCGAAGACTTTCAGGTCGCGAACCATGTTCAAAGTCACCAGATCGCGATGAAGGTCCGGATCGTTTACGGTCCTTAACGCGTTCAAAACATCGTCAAACGAAGGCTTGTTCATTTTCTTTACCTCTTATGGGCGCTCGGCCACGATTTCACGGCAGGCCTTTTCAATGTCGGAAGCCTGAGGCACCGACGCGCTTTCCAGCGGATCGGCCAAGCCGATTCCGGGAACGAACGCTCCGGCCAACAGTCGCGGACGCGCGTGCAAAGTATAAAAATGCTCTTCGATTGTCCGACGCAGCAGGTGCTCGCCGAAGTTCGTCACTTCGGTGTCTTCGTTGAGAAAAATCACCCGTTTCGTTTTCAGGATCGAATTCGAAATCATGTCCCAGTCGTACGGCCACAGCGTGCGCAGATCGATCACTTCGACCGAAATGCCTTCTTGCTTGAGTTTGTCGGCGACGTCGCGGGCAATCAACACATGCCGACCATAAGTGACCAGCGTCACGTGCTCGCCTTCGCGGACGATCTTGCCCTTGCCGATTTCGACGGTGGCGTCTTCAAGACCTTCCGGCCAACGCGGCTTCCACTTCGAGCGATCGCCCAATGGAGCATCGATCATTTCTTTCAGCTCTTTTTTGTTCGTGGGTTCGCCCGGAATCAGTCCTTCGCTCTCGATCCGCAGCAATGCTTTGGGAGCAAGATACATCGTCGGGTTGTTTTCCTTCAGGCACGCCAGCATCAGGCCGTAAGCGTCGGCCGAGTTGGACGGCATGACGATCTTGAAGCCCGGAATGTGGGTCATCGTCGCGTCGAACGAATGCGAGTGATAGATCGAGCCGCGAATGCCGGCGCCCACGATGGTCATGATGGTAAACGGCGTCGGCCAGTCGCCGTTTGAGGCCCAGGTCGACATCCCGCCGATTTTCAGCAAATCGATCGTGTTGTAAATGTAATCGCAAAACTGGACTTCGGCCACGCAACGCACGTTCGCATAGGCAAGCCCGATGGCCGCGCCCACGATGCCGCGTTCGTCGAGCGGAGAGTTCCAGGATTTCGTCAACCCTTGAGTCACCGTAAACGCCCCACCGAGCGGCGGTCCGACGTCCTCGCCGAAGACGTGTTCGAGATTCAGGTTCTTTTCGCCATAATGAAGGGCCATCCGAATGGCCTGCGCCATATTCGCCATTACCAGTATCTCCCTTTTTGTCCGTAGTAGACGTGATCGTAGATGGTGTCGCCCGACGGCATCGTCTCTTGCTTCACTTGCTTGCTCTCTTCGATCATCTTCGTGTTGTACATTTCATGAAGCGCGTCCATCTCTTTGCGCGAAAGGACGCCCGCTTTTTCGAGTTGATTTTGGAAGCGCACCAGACAATCCTCTTCGCCCGCGACGAAGTTCGCGCCGCTGGCCGACGAATGCCCGTATAAGCGCGAAACCCGCGATTCAAGCAAGAACGGCTTGCGTTCGGTCCGCACGTAATCGATCGCCTCTTTCAGCGCGAACCACGAAGTCTCGACGTCGTTTCCGTCGACGACCGCGCTTTTGATCCCGAACGCTTTTCCACGGTCGGCGATGTTCTTCTCGCCGTGCTGGGTGCAGGCTGGGGTCGAAATTCCGTATTGGTTGTTGGTGACGATCATCAGGATCGGAAGATTGAAATCGGGCCGCGAAGCCCAGACCAAACAACTGGCGAATTCGCCTTCGGCCGTTCCGGCGTCGCCGCCGTTGACGATCGTGATTCCGGTGCAGCCTTTTTTCGTCTGGCCGATTCCGGTTCCGATCGCGGTCGCGTATTGGGTTTCGATCGTCGACGTGACCGGAACGACGTTCCACTCGCGTTTCGAATAATGGTTGGCGAAGTTACGCCCACCCGAGTACGGATCGGAAGCGACGTTCTTCATCTGGCGCATGCTATCGATCGGGTCGGCCCCCATGGCGAGCATGATCGCGGAAGAACGGTAATGAAGGTGAAGAAAATCGTGATCCAGGCCCATGCCTTTTTTGATCATCATCCCGAGCGGCACGTTGAAGGCTTCTTCGCCGGGACCGCCGATCCAAAAATACCCATCGTTTTGTTTATACATGCGGATCAGGCGCTCTTCGAGATTGCGTGCCTTCACCATGGTGTCGTGAATTTGAATCAGGGTTTTTTTGTCCAGCTTGAACGAGCTCGAAGCGGAGGTCGTTTGCGAGGCGCTTCCTCTGGATTGATTGGAGGATTGACCAGTCGACTGAGCAGTGGCGCTCGACTTCTCGGGTGAGTTTTTCATAGAGCCTGATCTTACCCGATTTTGAAGGTTCCCTCAAGGCTCGATTCCATGAAAAAGGGCTCCGCGTCACGGAAGGGCCGAATAATAACTGCTTTTGATCGAATCGGGGCTCGATGGCTATCTGGAAGATATCTTTTGGCAGGCATTCCCCGGCGTGGCCAATGTCGTAATAGCGTCATAGACAAAACTTTGAGGAGCAGGACGGAACCTTTTTTCAAATTTGATGACCGCATCGACAATCACCCAACCTTGGTTATTTTTGTCCGCTTTACATTGCTCTTTAATATCGTCGAGCGCATCGAGAGGAGTGGCTTTCGTAGCCGAATAGGAAATTGAAGTCGCCGCCCACCGATAACCGTACGCGAATGACTGAAGCATTTCGCATTGAGCTCTGCACTGCCACGATTCAGGAGACGAATCCGCGGCATCCGCCTTTTTCAAACCGGTCACCAGGAAGCACAAGGCGAACAACAATAAGCACAAGTTTTTCATTCGGTTTCACTCCTTTTTAAATCAAATCGAACGAGCCGCAGTATAAATCCTTTTCTTATTTATTCAATAATTATTTAAAATCAACTGAATTCATTGACCGCTGATTGACTTCCCTCCCGCTTTCTCAGTATCGTTAACCCATGAAATACACCCGCATGCCCATCGAAATCGAAGCGCCCGAGCAACTCGGTTACGACACCATCGAGTGCAACCTCACCGAAAGTTCGTACGCCGATTTCACTTTCAAAGACCTGGGACTGAAACTCGACGACCTCGTCATCGCTTACGTCGATCACGTCGGCCACCCCGCTCTCCGCGGCCTCTTGGCCAAAGACGCGGGTCTTACTCCCGGGCAAGTGCTCCTCACCGCAGGCGCGGCCCAAGCGCTTTTCATCATCTCGACCACGCTGCTTGAAAAGGGCGACGAACTCGTCGTGATTCGCCCGAACTACGCCACGAACCTAGAGACCCCGCGCGCGATCGAGGCCTCGCTCAAGATCGTCGATTTGAAATTCGAAGACGACTGGAAGATCCGGCTCGACGATCTCGAGGCCGCGATCACCCCGCACACCAAACTTGTCAGCATCACCGTCCCCCACAATCCGACCGGCACGACCCTGACCCGCGAAGAAGTGCAGGCCATCGTCGAACTCACTCGCCGCAAAGGGTGCTACTTGCTCGTGGACGAAACTTACCGCGAAATGGCCTTCGACGGAGTCCTGCCTTACGCCGCCGCCTCGACCGAAACTTCCAGCGATCATGTGATCAGCGTTGCTAGTTTTTCAAAAACGTTCGGGCTCCCCGGCATTCGCGTGGGCTGGCTCATGACCCAAAACGCCGAGCTGTTTGAGAGATTTTTCGCCGCCAAAGAGCAGATTCAAATCTGCGGCTCGGCCCTCGACGAAGAAATCGCCTATCAGTTTTATTGCCGAAAGCAGGAGTTCTTACCGACGATCCTCGCCAACCTGAAGCGACGCTTCGGCATCTTGAAATCGTGGATGGAATCGCAAATCTACCTAGAGTGGGTCGAACCCCGCGGCGGGTGCGTCGCCTTTCCTCGCATCAAAGACTCGGTTTTAGCGCAGATCGATCTGGAGCGCTTCTATCGTACGCTCAACGACGAGTTCAGCACGCACGTCGGCCCCGGCCATTGGTTCGAACAACACCAGCGCTACTTCCGCATCGGTTACGGATGGCCCACCGACGAAAAACTGAAAAAAGGCCTCGCCGCGATCACGAAGGCGATCGAAGCAGCGAAAGCGTCTTCCGCATCCACTGCTGCTCGAACTGAGAGCGACTCACGGTAAAGAGTGTGCGCAGACCGCCCTCCTTCAGTTCCTTGCGAATTACGGGCGGCACTAAATTTTCAAGCTCGTCGCGTCCTTTCGCAAACCCGGAAGCGCCGCCTAAGCCCGAACCGATTCCGTATAACGCGCGCGCATAGCCTTGCGAAGCATAGATCGATTTGGCGTTCAGTTTTTTCCATCCCAAAACCAGCGCTTCGATAATTTCGCGCAAATCAAGCTCGGTCAGCACTCCCGCCTCGAAGCCTTTTACCAACCGACCGCCCCACTCGTCCAAAAACGGACCGAAATCGAGCAGAAACTCGGAAGCCTTCCGTAAACCTTTCGGCTCTCTCAAGGCAAAATGGCGGTGATTTTCGGTTGCCAGCAAAGCCTGATACACTTGGCCCGCTTCCAGAAAGATCGAGCGGCACTGCCGAGCATCCTCATGCCCTGAGCGAAACACCCGACGCTTCAGCACGTCGGTATCGGCGATCTTCCAAGCCTCGAACATTCGGTCGAGATCGCCCAGATTGTGGGCCACGGCCGCAACCCCCGCGAGGTAGCGCTTCGTCTTTTCGGCGTCGGGCTCGGAAAGCAGCTCGTCGCGCAGTTCGGTTAATGCGACTTCATGTTCGCGCACTTGCGTTTCGATCGCCTCGCGAATCTCGGCCAGTCGTTCTGGCGCGACCTTCAGCGCGCAGCCGTAAGCCCCCATGGCGATGCTGAACCATTCGCCCTGGTGCCCGCTCAGTTTTTTGCCCGAGCCCGAGCCAAAACCTGAGACAGTGACCCAACGACGCGACACCGGGCTTTCGTCCCAGCCATGAAAATCCTGAACGGCCTTCCACATCGGATCAAAGGCCTGCTCTTGATGGACGTGCGACCAAAGCTTCTGGCGAATCGACAAATCCACGTCGGTCGGTACGAAGGTGCCGACGGTCGCAAAATGGCTCGCCAGGCACAATTGAAAGTAATCCCAAAGATCGGAATCGTTCTCGGTACCGCCCTCCGGCCGCATTAGGATTTCTAAGAATCCGAAACCAGGATGATTCCGATCCAACTCCGACAAAAAAGGCGCGGTATTTCGGACGAGCGACCGCAACGTTCGCGAGTCGATCTGAGTGTTTCGGAATTTCGGTCTTTTTTCGGAATCCATCCTACCGTATCATCTATAGCACATGCCAAATGCGCTCGAACAGTTTAAAGGACGCTATCGGGTTTCAGAGAAACCCACCGAAATTCTCGACATCCTCGACTCCGCGCGAATGATGGGACGAAACTTCATCTGGCACCTCCGCGATGGGCAGCGAACCACCTACAACGTGCAAATCGTCGATCTTCGCGTCGAAAACGGACAGACCCTGATTGCGATCGAAAACAAATCCGAAGACTTTCAAATCGGCGAGCAGCTTTATCTTCGCATGGATTCGCGCGACGCCGTCATGAAGTCCGCCATCGTGGACCTGAACGACCTTGAAGTCGTGATCGAATTCCCGAAAGAGATCCTGCTCAGCGACCACCGAAAACGCTATCGAACCCCGTTTTCGGTCAGCGACCATAAGACGATCCGAATTCAAAACGGAACCCAGACGGAAGAGGTGCTTTGCCTCGACATCCACGAAGCCGGCATGGCGATTTTTCAAGTCGCCAGCCCCGACGCCTTTGCCCTAGGGGCCTCGATCAAGCTTTTAGCCCTGGGCGATCAAGCACTCGACCCTCCGCTCCCGGCCGAAATCGTGTCGAAGGTCGATTACCAGGTTAAAAACCAAATCAACCACATCTCGGGCTACCGAATGGGGATTGAAATCGAAGGCAGCCTGCCGCACTCGCTCCTCGATCCGTTTTCCGTCCGCGAATCGCTTTACCATCTGAACGAAGAACAGCTCGTCCGCGACAGCATCTTTCGCAAAAAGGTGCACGAGAACATGAAAACGACGCTCGAAAAACTTTCAAAGCACAAGATGCTGCGCAAATTTTTCGAACATCTGGACTTCGATCGCCGTGACAACGATTACATCAAAATTCACATTCGCCTGTTATGCGAAATTCTTTGCGGGCTGGGAACACGCCTGGGCTGGGTCAGCGAAAAGACCATGGACAAGCTCGTGTACGTCGCCTTCATGCACGACGTGGCGCTGTTGACTCATCCCGAACTGGCCCGGATCAAATCCAAACGACAGCTCGAAGCGCTTCGGAACGAACTCAGCGAAGAAGACGTCAAACGCTACCTCGAAGCGCCGTTGCATGCGGCGGAGTTGGCGCGGCTCGACCCCGAAAGCTATCCCGATGCGGTGAAAATTCTGCTTCAACAGCGCGAACTCCCCGACGGATCGGGGTTTCCGTACGGAATCGGCGGAGCGCAGCTCGTGCCGCTTTCATGTTTGTTCATCTTTTCGCATTACCTGGTGGACAACATCATCAACGATCCGGACTGGACGATCGCCGACTTCATCAAGTCGCATCAGTGGATTTTGAAAGGGACTTACTTTTCGAAAATCACGCAATTATTGAAAGCTTCGCTCTAGTCGCGATCTTTCTTTACAACTCAGCCCAGTTCGCACCGGTGCCGACGTTCACCACGAGCGGGACGTTCAGCTTGAGCGCGCCTTCCATGGTCTCGGTCACAAGCTTCGCGATCTTTTCAACGTCGGCCTTCGGGCATTCGAGTACCAGTTCGTCATGCACCTGAAGCAACAACTTCGCCTTCTCGCCCGCAAGCTTACGATGGAGTTCGACCATCGCGACCTTGATCAAGTCCGAGGCCGTCCCTTGGATGGGCGAGTTCATCGCCATTCGTTCGGCATTGGCGCGGACGGCGTGATTCGCCGATTTGATTTCAGGCAGCGCCCGCTTGCGCCCGAGCAGGGTCGTGACGTATCCGTGCGCGTGCGCGCTCGCGATCTGCTCGTCCAGGAATTCCTTCACGCGCGAGTAACGGTTAAAGTAGCGCGTGATCATGTCTTTCGCTTCGGTCCGCGTAATCCCCAGCTCTTCGGCCAGGCCGAACGCGGTTTTTCCGTACATGAGCCCGAAGTTGATCGCCTTCGCCACCGCCCGTTGGTCGTCACTCACCTTCGACGGATCGAGGTGATAAATTTCGCTCGCCGTCCGGCGGTGAACGTCCTCGCTCGATTGAAACGAGCGCATCAGGTTTTCGTCGCCGCTCAGGTGCGCCAGAATGCGAAGCTCGATCTGCGAATAATCGGCCGACATCAGCACCGAGCCTTCGTCGGCAACGAACGCCTCGCGAATCAACTGCCCGCGCTTCGAACGCGTGGGAATATTTTGAAGATTGGGATCGCTGCTCGACAGACGGCCCGTCGCCGTGCCGGTGAGGTTGAAACTCGTGCGCACGCGCGAATCCTTCTTGCTGCGAAGCTGCTGCAGCGGAAGCACGTAGGTGCCCTTCAATTTCGAGACTTCGCGGTACTCCAAGAGCAGCTTCGGGATCTCGCTCGATGGACCTTTTAACGAAGCGAGCTTATCGAGCACCGAAGCGTCGGTCGAATACCCGGTCTTGGTTTTTCCCTGCGGAGGAAGCCCCAGTTCGTCGAACAAAAAAGCCGCCAGCTGCTTGGGCGAATTGAGGTTCAGCGTGGGGTTTTTGCTGAAGCTCCGGACGCGGGCCTCCAGCTCGTGAAGCTCTTTTTCGAAACGCGTTTCCAGTTTTTGCAAGAAGGGCACGTCGATTTTAATCCCCGCTTCTTCCATGTCGGCCACGACTTCGAGCATCGGCAAATCGACTTCGTGATACAGCTTTTCGACGTGCTGCTGGGCCAGCTTCGGTTCGAGTACCTTCCACAGCATGAACGCGCACCAGGCGTCTTCGGCCGAATACCGGGTCGCCGTCTCGATCGAGACCTGATCGAACGAAACCTGCGAAGCGCCCTTGCCCGCCACGTCTTCGTAAGAAAGGACGTCGTAGTTCAGATACTTCTTCGACAGAAAATCAAGGTTGTGCCGACCGCTCGAATCGAGCGCGTAGGCCGCGATCATCGTGTCGGCGTACACGCCGCGCAGGCGAATGCCGTGATTGAGGATCACCCGCAAATCGTACTTCAGATTTTGCCCCACTTTACGCACGGACGGATCTTCGAGCACGGGTTTTAAAAGCGCCAGCACTTCGGCTTCGTCAAGCTGAGACGTCGTCGATTCAAGCGTCAACTCATGCCCCATCGGGATGTAAACCGCGCCCTGATCGTCGATCCCGATCGCGATTCCGACGAGCTTCGCTTCTTTAGGGTCGAGCGAGGTCGTCTCGGTGTCGAAGGCCATGATCTTGCGTTTGCGGATCTCTGAAATCAGGGACTTCAATCCGTCGATTGTATTCAAGGTTTCGAAACGAGGGTTCCAGGATTGGAGGGGCATCCCCATCGGAGACTCAGCCTCGGGAGGCCGAGCCTCCGGTGGGTGCTCCGCCCTCGCCGAATACTTCGTATAAAGCGATTTCAAGTTGTGTTTCTTGAAAAATTCCAGCAATTCGGGTTTCACGCCGAAATCGAATTTCGCGTCCGCTGTTGAAATTTGAAGCGAAAGGTCGTCTTTCAGGGTCGCCAGCTCTTGCGAAAGAAGCGCCAGCTTCTCGCCCTCGACGATCATCTCGCCTTTTTTGCCTTTGACCTTGCCCGCCTTGGCCGCGGCGATCACGCCTTCGAGCGTGCCGTACTCACGCAACAGTGCTTCGGCTCCTTTGGGGCCGATTCCGGTGATGCCCGGAATGTTGTCGGACGAATCGCCGACCATCGCCAGATAATCCCGCACCTGCGAAGGCGTTACGCCGAATTTTTGTTCGACCTCGTGGGGGGTGTAATGCATTTCCTTCATCGTGTCCCAAAGCTGTACCTTTGAAGTCACCAGCGCCATCAGGTCTTTATCGCCCGTGACCATCACCACCCGGTGTTTTTCGTCTTCGGCGACCCAGCGTTTCGTGAGCGTCGCGATCAAATCGTCGGCCTCGACCCCGCTTTGACGGAACGACGGAATCCCCATGCAACGCACGAGCTCTTCAATCAGATCGAACTGCGGCACGAGCATCTCGGGCGCGGCCGAGCGGTTGGCTTTGTACTCTTCGTAGAGCTCTTTTCTAAAGGACGGCTCTTTCGAATCGTAAACGACGGCGAGGTAGGCGGGATCGGCTTCGTCGAGCAATCGCCCGATCATCGAGGCGACGCCATAGACGGCATTGACCGGAACGCCGTCGGGCGAGGTCATCTCGCGAATGGCGTAAAACGCGCGAAAGATGAACGAGCTGATGTCGATCAGATAAAGCGTGTGGTAAGATGAGGATGTTTTCTTCATGATGCTCCGACGACCACGCTTTCAGCCATGACGTCCCCTAAACGCTGACGGCGTTCGGCGCGGACCATCAGGCTGATCTCGATCAAGGCGAGCGGGATCCCGAGCAAAAGCGCCAGAATCCAACCCCAGAACGGAATGATCATCAAAAACGTCACGAGCCCCACGGGAGCGTTCCGAACGATCGAGGTTTTCAGGCGCGACATCCGGGTCACCTTTTTCTGCGAGCCCGAGAGCACCCGAAGCCCCATCAGTTTTTTACCGATGCTTTGCCCCTTCAAACTCTTGATCGGAAGACCGTCGGCCGTGATCGAATACAAAAACCCGAGAATCGAACCGGGGCCGCCGAACCAGGCGAGTCCGAGAAAGAGCACGATCATCCCGTCGATCAGCTTGGCAAAAATCCGCTTCTGAACCGAAGCGAGCGCCTTCCCGGATTGCGTGTGTCGAAACCCCCAGACCACGAATTATCCCTTCAAAAAATAGCGATCCATCACGTCCACGAGCGAGTGAATGATGAAGATGTGAGTTTCCTGAATGCGGCTCGAATTTTTACCGAGCTCGACGTTGAGGTTGATGTCCGAAAGTTCTTTCAATTTACCGCCGGTGCCGCCGGTGAGCGAGACCACGCGAATGCCTTTGGTTTTCGCGGCCTCGACCGCGCGAAGGACGTTCTTCGAATTGCCCGAAGTGGAAATCGCGAGCAACGTATCGCCCTCTCGACCCAATCCCTGCACCTGCTTTTCGAATACGACATCGAACGAATAATCGTTCGCGATCGCCGTCAAGTTTGAGGTGTCGGTGGTGAGCGAAATCGCCGGCAAGGGATTGCGCTCGATCAGCATGCGTCCCACCATTTCAGCCGCCATGTGCTGGGCGTCCGCGGCGGATCCGCCGTTTCCGCAGATCATCAGTTTGCGCCCCGAATTTACACTCTGGGCGATGAGCTCGCAGGCTTTGACGACCGAATCGAGATTCGCCTGCAAAAACGCCTGTTTTGCTTTTTGCGATTCTTCGAAAGTGGAGAGGATGTATTCGCGTGGGGAAAGATTCATTGTTTTCTTTGGTTTCGGTTTTTTTATTCCGTTTTTTCGATCACTTGATTGAAAAATTCGATCAGGGATTGGATTGGCAAAGGTCTTTTCCTAGTGGTACGCTAATTCCATGGCAAATTCAAAAAATGTTTTGACCGCAACGGACACTAACCTTGAAAACGAAGTGCTCAAAAATCCCGAACTGACTTTGATCGATTTTTGGGCCGAATGGTGTGGCCCCTGTAAAGCATTGGGACCCACGATCGAAGCTTTGGCCGATCAATATGCGGGTCGCGTCAAGGTTTATAAATTAAACGTGGACGAGAATCCAGATGCGGCGCAGCGTTTTAAAATTCGCGGGATTCCGACCGTGACCCTGCTCAAGAGCGGTCAAATCGTCGACCAATTGGTCGGAAATCAGCCGAAAGACAGTTTCGTTTCGGCGATCGAAAAGAATCTGTAGGATTTTTGGATTCAAAAACCCCATCCCCGCCTTCAACAGGCCGTTCCGGATGGGGTTTTTTATTTTGATCTTTTCACTTAGGTTCTCTATCCTTTTATTAAACGGAAGAAATAGGAGAACACACGGATGGATCCACAAGTTGCTCAAGACGCAGCACAAG